>Ga0209425_10000584_pt1 | contig 44544 bp, 38 predicted proteins | sample COG_05_FD_184749 | JGI IMG/M metagenome (GOLD analysis project Ga0209425, IMG submission 184749) | Pelagic Microbial community sample from North Sea - COGITO 998_met_05 (SPAdes) (version 2) | ecosystem: Environmental > Aquatic > Marine > Neritic zone/Coastal water | place: Helgoland, sampling...
GCTAATGGCTCAAGACGGGCAGCTATACCGCCGTCGGTATGTGGGTTTCGGATTTACTTGGGACCCAAATGACGAGCAAGGCAGGATGATAGTAGGCACGGTGATCCCCGGTAGTCCTGTTGAAGGTATTCTTCAGCCAGATGATCAATTTCTCTCGGTACGAGGGCTGGAGATCAACGAAGAAAATATGGGCAAGCTCGACTTTCGTGGGAAGCCAGGTGAATTGGTAAACGCGGTTATTCAGCGTGGTGATGAGACGATGGATATTTCGGTCGCTCGCGGCATTATCGATGCTCCCATTGGAAAAGAGCAGGTGCTCGAGTGGTTAGCGAGCGGTGATGCTGACACGTGGGCTCCAGACAAGTGGGAGTTAATCGAGGCGGTGGGTCAGGGTAATGTCGTTTACGTTTGGACCCAGACTTGGGACACCGATGACGATAGTGGATTGCCAGTAGATACCTATACGGTGACACGCTTTGAGTTTAATGCCGCGGGTCAGGTTGTTGCACTGGGCAACCTCGGTGAAGAGCGTTTCGCTCTCGAGCAAGCTGGGTGGACCATCAGTCGCTAACCCGTTGCCTTGTAGCGCCATAAGGCATCGCTGTGGTAAGTCAGCGTAGACACCTCGCTTGTTAGCGGGTTTTTTTTTGCTTGTTATTGACTAGGCCTTTTTGGTCGCCGTTTTTCGAACCGAGAGCCGTGCCGCTATTGGCGACACGTCTACCGATGCTAATGGCGGATCCAGGAACTCAGCCAACGTTTTAGCTGCGATGTCAGGGTGGGCGGATCAACGAAATACTCAGCGCGGGTCTCCCAATCTTTGACCCAATTTAACACGTTACTGGCTGCCATAGGCCGACCTATAAACCAGCCCTGGCCGATATCTACCCCGCATTTACGTACATGCCACCAGTCCTCCCCGGTTTCAATGCCTTCGGCGACAACCTCTAAACCCAATCCATGCCCAATACTGACGCTGTTTTCTAGAATGACGCGTTTGTCTTTATCCAGATGGGCTCCGGTGACGAAGGACTGGTCAATTTTTAACTCGGTGAAAGGCATACGATTGAGTTGCTGCAGCGAGGCATAACCCGTCCCAAAATCATCAATGGCCAAGCCAATGCCCATTTTTTTGAGCTGGGTTAAATTATAGAGCAACACAGCGAAATTTTTTGACACCCGTGACTCGGTGACCTCAATGATAAGCGCACTTCCAGGGATGCCGGCGCGCTCAATGCTGTCGCCTAGCCACGTAACAAAATCATCGCTCTCTAGATCGTCGACACTAGCGTTGACGGAAATTTGCCACTCGTGGCCATCGACCCACCAGTCGCGCAGTTGTGTGATGACATCGGTTAGTATTTGCCGGGTCAGGATGTGGATAATGGAATGATTTTCAGCCACCGTAATAAACGTACTGGGGTGAATAATATCGCCATTGGCTTCCTGCCAGCGCGCTAAGGCTTCAAAGCCCGTCAGTTCCGCAGTGAGGGTTGAAATTTTTGGTTGATACCACGGAATAATAAGGCCCTGTGCAATAGCGGCCTCTATTTCGCCGACAGACCGTGGCGTCTGACCGAGCTTGCCGGCCTGTAAGTCATCGGTCATCCGCTCCATCACCGACTGTAAGCGAGCATTGGGACAAGGTAACGGCAATACGGATACCAGATTTAATTGCGCATTGCTTATTTGCGAGGCCACTTGTCGAGCATTGGCCTCAGCCAAGCTGTCAAAGGCAATGACATTGATATGCTTTTGAATGTTAAATAATAGCGATAGTGGGTTGGGGTTATGGGACAATAAATCCACCAAAACAACCAGGTGGAAGTCACTGGCCAGGATGACTTCTTTTGCTTTGTCGGCTGCGACGCTGGTATAGCTGGCGGAATGAACTCGCTCTAGCAGTCGCCGAATGCGCTTGGCGATGACGGCGGTGTCGGCAATGATCAAGATATGGGTTTGCGGCGCTGCAGCCATTGACGTTAACTTCAATTCACCATGAGCGGCATAGAGTATCAGGCCTGATTCGAATCGGGTAACGCATTTGCTAGTGGTTAGGAAAAAGGGGGTCCTAGGGACGGCTGATGTGTGATCAATACCTGCTTTACTCTGTGTCTTTGTCACTGTCGCAAACACTGCCCGGGTTGCCAGCTGTTAGCTGGAGCAACTGCGGATGAGCGATTTATCGCTGCGAGTAAGCTTCCCTGACAGTGTCGGCAATGAGTTGCAGTCCTGTTTCGACAATATCGTCCGCCGCGGCATAGTTGACTCGAATGCACTCGTGGCGATGCCGCCAATCATCATTAAGCCCCGGGAAAAAATGATGCCCGGGAAGAATGTATACCCCCTTATGCACTAAACGCTGGTACAGCTCACCGCTGGTAATGGGCAAACGTTCAAACCACAGCCACAAAAATATTGCCCCCTCAGCACAATGCACCCGTACGGGCAGATCACGCATGAACCAGTTGACCATCGACAAGGCGTGGTTCACTTTCGACTGGTAGTGGGGCAGGATCGCCTCCTTGCAGAGTCGCATAAGATCGCCACGCTTTAATAGCGCCGTCGCTAATGTCGGTCCGACCCGGCCGGGCGCTAAGCTATTGATGGCATTGGCATTGCGAATCAGGCGGGTGACGTCGCTGCTGGCCACGACAATGCCTGTGCGTAAGCCGGGTAGGCCCAGCTTCGATAGGCTTAAGCAAAGAATGATGCCTTCATCCCATCGGGGTTTGGCATCGGTGAAGACTATGCCTGGGAAGGGCAGCCCATAGGCACTATCAATAATCAGTGGGACACCGGCGTCACGACAGCGATTGCGGAGTTCATCGAGTTCCTCGTCACTGATGACATTGCCGGTCGGATTTGTCGGTCTCGACACACACACGGCACCGTGTCGGTGTGGGTTTATCACTAACCTTTCAAAGTCGACCCGGTACTTGAATGCGCGTTCACCGATACGCTCGATAGCGGGTCGACGCCCTTCAAATATATCTTGGTCCGCCAAGCCCACATCGGCATAGCCCACATACTCTGGTGTAATAGGCAGCAGGATTTTTTTGAAATACCCGTCATCAAAATAGCCGGCGAGGGCGTTAAAGAGCAGACCAAAGCTACTTTGGCTACCATTGGTAATCGCGATATTGTCAGCGCTAACCGGCCAGCCAAATTCGGCGTTAAGCATAGCGGCTAGCGAGCGACAAAAAAGCGTATTACCCTGAGGACTGTCGTATTCACCAATCATTTGTCCAAAATCTTGCTCATTTTCAAGAATGGCAGATAGCGCCGCTTTAAAGGTAGTCTCTACTTCAGGAATATGAGCGGGGTTGCCGCCGCCCAGCATGTAAACAGGTGGCTTTGCCCAGCGGGCTTTTCCGAGATCGTCCATTAACTGAACGGTGCCGGTTTCCTGCTGAAATCGTTGTGCAAATAGTGAAAACTGCATAACAGCGTTAACGTCTCCTCGTTGTCGACGAAGTCAATGAAGCATAAGTGCTGGGCACATCTAGGCACAGGCGCTAAGCTTACGGAAATCAGAAGGAATCAACAGCTATAATGTTGCTACTATCACCGACCACACCCGTATTGGTGGGCGCCGCGCAATTTACTGAGCGATTGGATGACCCTGACTATGAGGCACTATCGCCGGTTGATATCACCGCGAGAGCGGCCCAGCTGGCCTTTAAGGACTGTGGTAACGAGGGCATCGGTGCGGTCATTGACACGATAATGACGGCCCGCACCTTTGAAGATTCCACTCCCTTCCTAGCCTTCCCCCATGGCTGTTCGAATAACTTTCCTCGGTCGGTCTGCAAACGCTTAAATATAGCGCCAGCCGAAGCGATTTGGGCCATGTCAGGTGGGGATTCACCTCAAAAACTGGTTGTCGAGGCCTGTGAAAAAATTGCCCAAGGGTGCGCTACGGGCGTCTTGATCTGCGGTGGAGAGGCGATGTCCACCGCCGGCGCGTTGGTAAAGAGCGGGCAAAAAGTTGATTGGTCTGAGACCCTAGACGAGCCCGTGGATGATCGCGGCACGGGCATTGATTATGTCCATCATGACGAGATAGCCCACGGAGTAATAACGCCGCCGCTGTTTCATGGCCTGATCGAAAATGCCCGTCGAGGACAGTCTCATTGCCATTCACAGGCGTGGATAAATGGCATGGCAGCGCTTTTTGCACCTTTTAGCAAAGTGGCTGCAGACAATCCTTACTCCTGCCAGCCGGGTGTACGTTATTCGCCGACAGAGCTGAGTGCCATTAGCCTAGATAATCGATTTATTGCTCACCCCTATCCTCAGCGGCTCATTGCTCGCGATAAGGTCAACCAAAGTGCTGCGCTGGTGGTGGTATCCACAGCCTTAGCAGATACTTTGAAGATTCCTACACAGCAACGAATCTATCTGAAGGGTTATGCCCATGCCCGAGAACGTGCCGTCATTGAGCGCCCGAATCTAGGGGAGGCAGAGTCTGCGGGGCTGGCACTCAAGGCAGCACTGAACGCTGCGCATGTGGCGCTGGACGACATAGCATTATTCGACTTTTATAGCTGTTTCCCGGTAGCGGTGATCAACGCGATCAGCGCGATTGGGTTAGCGGCGGATGATCCTAGGGGACTAACAGTCACCGGCGGGCTGCCGTACTTTGGCGGGCCGGGAAATAATTACTCTATGCATGCTATTGCTGAAATGGTGCATAGACTGCGCAAGGGTACAGGCCTCTACGGCCTGGTCGCGGCTAACGGTGGCTTTCTATCGAAATACGCTGTGGGTATTTACAGCAGCGACGCTTGTGAATTTACCGTGTGCGATAACGCGGCATTACAGCAGGTGCTCGATGAGCGGCCCGTTCCAAGCCTTAATCGCGCGCCCAAGGGGCGAGGCCACATAGAAACCTATACGCTAGGTTATAACCGTGATGGCCTTGCCACGTCAGCCATTATTGTCGGCCGCTTACAAGCCACGGCGGAGCGGTTTATTGCCATGACGCCCAAGGATGACCGATTAATCGCCAAGGACTTGGCGTCGACTGAGCCGCTCCATCGCTTGGTAGAAGTGACTGCTAGTGATGCGGGCAATTACTTTCAGCTCCTTGATGAACCGAGCGAGTGATCGAACTTAACAGCGACCAATACACACCCACAGCAGGAGAGCACCATGACCGATCCGGTAGTCACTGAACTGAGTGATGGCATTATGACCATCACACTTAATCGACCTGAGGCAAAAAATGCGGTTAATTTGGCCGTGGCCCGAGGTATTGCCGATGCCCTTGAGCGACTCGATAGTGACGATGCGATTCGGGTAGGTATTTTGACGGGCGCCAATAACACCTTTTGCTCGGGTATGGATTTAAAGGCGTTTTTAACCGGCGAAGTACCTTGGGTGGAGGGACGGGGATTTGGCGGTATGGTCGAAGCGCCCCCCGCAACCCCATTAATTGCCGCGGTTGAGGGCTATGCTCTGGCCGGTGGCTTTGAACTTGCCTTGAGCTGTGATCTGATTGTCGCTGCCGATAATGCGCGCTTTGGCATTCCTGAGGTGAAGCGTGGATTAGCCGCCGCTGCGGGCGGCCTAATGCGCTTGCCCAAACAGTTGCCGTATCGTCTAGCCATGGAACTCGCACTGACCGGGGATTTTTTAGAGGCATCCAAGGCCCTCGATCTCGGTCTTATCAATGCGGTCACCGAAGCGGGTAGCGCCCTCAAAGGGGCCCAAGCATTAGCGGAGCGGATTGCAGCGAACGGACCGCTGGCAGTGAAGCGCTCCAAGCAGGTGATCGTACAATCTGAAGACTGGTCGAGAGACGACATGTTCGCCCGCCAGCAAGCACTGGTTCAGGATATTTTTGCCAGTGAGGATGCCATGGAGGGCTCGCTCGCCTTTGCTGAAAAACGTGCGCCCCAATGGAAAGGGCGTTAATTAAACCCAGCCAAGTGCATTGAACCAACGTCTAGGGGGCAGCCGCCCTCAAGACCTCGGTGCATTGCCCTACTCAACAGTAACAGGGAGTCATGCATGTCCCAATGGGCGGTATTTCAAGACCACGTCATTGTGATTACCGGGGCCGCTAGCGGCTTTGGTCGTATCCTATCGAATAAACTCAGTGTTGAAGGCGCTAAGTTGGTACTGAGTGATATTAATGCCGAGGCACTGGCGAGGGTGGCCGCTGAGCTTCAGGGTTCGCCAGCGCCGGTTACTCAAGTCTGTGACGTGGCCGTTGAATCTCAGGTTCAAGCATTAATAACGACTGCCCGAGAGACATTTGGGCGCGTTGATATTGTCGTTAACAACGCCGGTTTAGGGACAACGCCCAAGCCGCTCATTGAGGTGACTGAAGAGGACATGGACATTAACTATGCGGTTAATGCCAAAGGCGTCTTCTTTGGCATTAAGCATGGTATTCGCCAGATGTTGAGCCAGTCACCGGCAGGTGGGATTGTGCTCAATGTTGCCTCCATGGCGGGTATTGGCGGTGCTCCTACCCTTGGCGCCTACGCAGCGGCGAAGCACGCGGTGGTAGGGCTTACCAAAACAGCTGCCTATGAGTATGCGTCGAGCGGCGTCAGGGTGAACGCCATTTGTCCTTTTTTCTCTCCGACGCCCCTGGTCACCGATGCAGAGTTAGGACCAAAGATGGCGGCGCTCGCCCGGGGCACACCTATGAAGCGATTGGGCGATCCCGAGGAGATGGTTGAGGTCATGCTAATGCTCATGTCCCCTGCCAACAGCTATATGAATGGCCAAGCCGTGGCGGTCGATGGTGGCATGTCGGCCATATGAACCACCGCTTACGCGAGCGTGAGGGGTAGCTCCCGGAGACGTTGGCCAGTAGCACGAAATACCGCGTTGGCGATCGCGGGTGCCAGTGGTGGTACACCGGGCTCGCCAATGCCCGTGGGATCACCACCGCTATTGACCAGTATGACGTCAACGGCAGGTGCTTGATCCATGCGCAAAATAGGGTAATCGTGGAAATTGCTTTGCTGGACCTCGCCGTTTTTTAAGTCAATTCTGCCGTACAGGGCAGCGGTCAAACCGAACATGACGGCGCCTTCGAGCTGAGCACGGACAATATCGGGGTTAACGGCAGTACCCACGTCGGCCACGCAAGTGACTTTATGAACGCGAATATCACCGCTTTCTACCGAAACCTCAGCGATTTCTACGACGTCAGTATGAAAGGAGTTGTGTGCTGCAATGCCTAAATGATGACCCTCAGCTACGACCATTTCATCTGTGGCCCGCTTCGCCCGCGCCAGCACTCCGTGCATACGGGGTCGGTTACGGGTGTTGGCCAATCGAAAGGTCAAAGGATTCATGCCAGCCCGGTCAGCGAGTTCATCCATCATTGATTCCACCGCAAAGGCGGTATAGCTATGCCCTACGGAGCGCCAAAAAGTCAGCGGTAACCCGTGATCGACCGTCGCGTGACTGACTCGATAGTTGTCAAAGTCGTAGGTTTCATGCAAGCCTTCAACGCTGGAGGGATCTACGGTCCATTGGCTGAAAACATACTTTGCCAAGCCGGATAAGCCGTTAATCAAGGCGTTAGGTAAATTCGGTAACATAGCGGGAAGCATAGTAGTCAGGGTATCAGTGGTAATGTTGCCCCCGGAACGCTGGGCCTGCCAGGCGATGACGCGACCGTCATTGCTCACTCCCGCCTTCAGGCGCATCAGCGACGCAGGACGGTATACCCCATGGCGAATATCATCTTCTCTTGACCACAAAAGCTGTACCGGCTCATTGACAGCCATGGCAATTTCGGTGACTTCCACAATGTGGGTCAATGTCGCCCGACGACCGAAGCCGCCGCCGAGATACAGATTGTGAACCCGAATATTGCCTCTGGGTAGGCCGGTGATACGCTCTACTAGCCCCTGGGCCCCCTGAATGCTTTGGACGCCGGTCCACAAGTCCGCGGTGTCGCCACGGATATGCAGGGTTGCATTGACCGGCTCCAGAGGCGCATGGGCGAGAAATGGTGCAAAATAATCAGCTTCTACGATGCTATCGGCGACATCAAAGCCCACATCAACATCGCCCTGCGAGCTGGCTTCTAGGTCCTCGCCCCGCTCGAGCGCGGTATCTAAATCCTTACGGACTTGGGCACTATTGACCCGTTTTAGTGGCTTATCCTCCCAGCGAATCACTAGCGCGTCAGCCGCTTTCTTTGCTTGCCAGTAGGCGTCAGCGACAACAGCAATACCGCTTGAAATGGGTACTATGTGTCGCACCCCGGGCATGGCAAGCGCGGCGTCACTGTCAACAGCTGACACCCTCGCGCCAGCCACGGGTGCTCGCGCTACAACGGCAAACACCATGCCGGGAATGTCGGCATCGATACCGAACTGGGCAGTGCCGGTTGACTTCGCTAGGGCATCGACTCTGGTGAATTCGCTGCCAATGTACTTGAACGCGGTATTAGCTTTGAGCGCCGACTGCTTGGGCATTGCCATGCCAGCGGCTGTGGACACAAAGTCGCCATAGGGAAGGCGTTGGCCATCGGTCACCACATGGCCGTTATCAGTGGCTAACTGACTGGCGGGTACGCCTAAATCGAGGGCTGCTGCCTCAAGGAGTAACGCGCGGGTATTGGCGCCGGTCTGTCGCAAAGGCCCCCAAAATGCACGTATGGCGTTACTGCCACCGGTAAGCTGTATACCGAATTCAGGGTTGGCATAGTCCTTATGGGAACCCGCAGAGGTCACCGTCATGTTGTGTGGATGGACATCGAGCTCTTCGCCAATAATCGTTGCCAGACCGGTGCGAATGCCTTGACCCATTTCGTCACTGGGGCAATAAAACGTGATGGCGTTATCGGGCGTTATCTGCAAAAACGCGTGCGGAATAAAAGCACCCGCGTCCCGATTTATCGGCAGGGCACCACTGAACGAGCAGCCCGGTAACGTCAACCCAATAATGAGGCCGCCACCGGTAGCAGCGCCCATCTGTAAAAACCCTCGGCGAGAGACATTGCGAACAGTCATGAAGAGGGCGCCTCAGCCGTGGCGTCGTAAGCCAGCTCGGCCCGCGTTTCATCGGTGACTGTTAGCGCCGCTACGGACAAAATAGCTTCTTTAATCCGGGGATAGCAGCCACAGCGGCAGATATTGCCCGCTAGGGCGTTATTGATATCAGCAACACTGGGATTGGGGGTAGTCGACAGCAGCGCGGCGGCCGACATGATTTGGCCGCTTTGGCAATAGCCGCACTGTGGCACATTGTGGTCAACCCAGGCTTGTTGCAGAGGATGCAACTCATGGTTATCCGTCAGACCTTCAATGGTTGTGACGCGCTTACCGGCGACACTGGCCACCGGGAGCACGCAGGTTCGAACCGCCACATCATCGAGGTGCATGGTGCAGGCGCCGCACAAGCCCGCGCCGCAACCAAACTTTGACCCCTTCAGGCGAAAGTGATCCCGGATTGCCCACAGTAGCGGCGTATCGGAAGCGCCATGAAATGCCACTGGCGTGCCATTGAGTTCGAACTCGATCATGAATATTCACCTAACAGACGACTGGCGCTAGTATAGCCTTATTAGATGCCGTGCGCAGACGCTATCGCGAGGCGAATCGGATGGCCATGACCATTGATCTGCACCCCCCCTGACCCAGATGACCGCGTGCTCGGCACAGGGTAAAGTAGCTGAAAACGCCAGTGCTGGTGTGTCTATTGATAAGCGAGTAAGGAGCACAAAATGGATTTAGGAATTGCTGGTCGGCGGGCATTGGTATGCGCTTCTTCCAAAGGCTTGGGTCGTGGATGTGCTGAGGCGCTAGCGGCTGAGGGGGTTGAAGTGGTGTTGAACGCTAGGGCGCCCGAGGCACTGGCTGAGACTGCAGCTTCGATTCGAGCGACTTATGGTGTGTCCGTCCAAGAAATTGCCGCAGATATAACCACGGAAGAAGGTCGGGCCAGCGTACTGGCGGCAGCTGGAACGGTCGACATACTGGTGACTAATGCTGGAGGACCGCCGCCGGGGAATTGGCGAGACTGGCAGCGTGCCGACTTTATCGCTGCGCTGGATGCCAATGCGCTCACTCCTATCGCACTGATGACCGCACTGGTGCCCGGGATGTGTGAGCGAGGCTGGGGTCGAGTGATCAACATCACCAGCGTGTCGGTTAAATCGCCTATTGCTATTTTGGGTTTATCCAATACTGCGCGTACCGCGCTGACTGGTTATGTCGCGGGTGTCGCTCGAGATGTGGCCAGTCAGGGCGTTATTATTAACAATTTACTGCCGGGACTTCATGCCACTGATCGAACGATTAGCCTCGATGGAATGGAGGCAGATATCAACAACGAGACGGTTGATGCTGTTCGCAAGCGAAGAATGCAGTCTATTCCCGCATCCCGATACGGGACGGCCGCGGAGTTTGGCGCGACCTGTGCTTTTCTGTGTTCAGAGCACACGGGCTTTATGATCGGCCAGAATATTTTGTTAGACGGTGGCTCGTTTGTTAGCACGCTGTAATCGCCATCCGTCAACTAGGCGGGTGGACTTGAATCATTATAGTGTCGGTGTACAGTGGCCGCTGGGTTGCGCGTAGGACTAGATTATTCATCAAGGAAGGAGTTGTTCATGAAGTGTGTAAAAACAGTGGTTATTGCGGGGGTTATTATCTGTGCCGGAGCCCTGCCGAGTTGGGCGCATATTGAGAAAACCGAGCCCATGCAATCCCTCCGACAGTCTTACTTCGCATTAATCGGTATGACCTTCGGCCCTATGGCCGATATGGTGAAGGGTAAGATTGACTGGGATCAGGCCACATTTGAGCGCTGGTCCAGCGATCTTGCGGCGGTGGCTACCTATAAGGTCGAGCGCGGTTTTGCGCCTGGCTCAGAGGAGGGTCGTACTCGTGCCAAACCCGATATCTGGTTGGATTTAGATGAGTTCAAAGAGCATCTTGGGGAGCTCAGAGCGGAAACTGCCCGACTTGCCCAAGTGGCTAAAAGTGGCGACCGCGCAGCGATCCAAGCGCAACTGGGCGTTACGGGAAAGACCTGTAAGGGCTGCCATGATGAGTACAAAGCCAAAGACTATTTGTATTGAGCGGTAGAATTCGATGGCCACACCTGACAGCTGTCGGTCACTAAGGGTTTTACCCTAACCGCCGCAACTGGGTAATTTCCGCCATAATGGCGATGGCAATTTCCCAGGGGGTCTTACTACCGATCGGCAGTCCTACCGGCGCGTGAAGGCGCGCTAGCTGGGCGGCTGAGAGACCGAGGGTAGCTAAGCGCTCAAGCCTGCTTCGAGTTGTGCGAACTGACCCTAGGGCCCCCACGTACCAGGCGTCCGTTTCTAAGGCTTCGAGCAGCGCCATATCGTCAATGCGAGGATCATGGGTCAGCGTGATAATCACCGAATGGCGATCGACGGCTTGGCTTGCAATCATATCATCGGGCAAGCCGTGCAGCAGAGGAACATCGGGTCCCCGCCATTGTGCTAGGGTCGACTCTCTCGGATCGATAACCAGTACCTCAAAATCCATGGCGATCGCAAGATCGGCCAAAAGTTGGCCGAGCTGGCCGGCCCCAACTAGCAGCATTCGCATCTTTGGACCAAAGCTTTGTTCCATCGTTACAGCATTGATCTGCAGCGGCTTAAATTCGTTGACAGGCTGTAGCTGGGTGTGTCCCGAGGCAAGGTCCACCGTGCGCGTGATTAGCTGCCTTTGGTTAATAGCCTCAATGACACGAGTAATCCAGAGATCGTCGTCTGCTGACAGTTGCTGAACAATGATCTCCAGTTGACCGCCACAAGGTAGACCTAAGCGTTCATTTTGCTCGGCGCTGACTCCATAATGGAGGCGCTGGGGGCAGTCACTGGCAATCTTGCGCTGAGCAATTTCATCTAACAGGTGTTCCTCAACGCAGCCCCCAGACAACGTCCCGACGACGTCACCCCCACTTAAGGCGAGCATTGAGCCCACAGGCCGGGGCGAGGAGCCCACAGTAGTGACAATGGTACACAACCACGGCTGCTGGCCATCACTGAGCCAGTGTTTTAACTGTGTCAGCACCTCAAGGTCGAGACTCTGCATGATAATCCTCAGTCAGTCGTTTAGCGATCAATCCATCGAATGATGTAATCCTCGAGGGTCGCCGGATCGACGTCGGCTTCCGAAACAACGCGGTTGCGGACGGTACAGGTAGCCTTGTGTACCAGCGCGGGTCGACCGCTGACTAAATAATGCCACTCGGGTAAATCCTCACCCTCTGACACTAAGCGGTAAGCGCAGGTTGCGGGTAGCCAATGCAATTGCTCGGGTGTCATCTCGCGGATATTTAGACAGTCGCTGACGCGCTCGTGGCGGTGGCTGTAGTCGCAGCAACGGCCCGTTTTATTATCGAGTAGCCGACAGGCGACGTTGGTGTAGTGAACATCGCCAGTATCTTCATCCTGCAACTTATTGAGACAACATTTACCACAGCCGTCGCACAAACTTTCCCACTCGTCATTGCTCAGAGTGCTCAGAGGTTTATGCCGCCAAAATCCGACGTCACTCATAGGCAGCGTCGTTTAGGCTTTAGAAAGGTGAGCGAGCGTGTGGGCATTGTCTTCCCAATGGCGACCGTCAAAGGCCTCATCGGTGATGGACTCAACGCTGTCTGGCTTTATACACCGTGCGTGCACGCTTACTCCGTCAGGGTTGGAGCGAGGGATATAAAATGATTTTACGCCACAGATCGAGCAAAAATAATGTTTCGCCTCCCCGGACCCAAAGGTGTACGTCGACAAGAGGTGGGCTCCTTCCTGAAGAGTAAAGCGATGCTTGGGCACAATAAGGTGCTGATAGTGCTGAATAGCGCAGATAGAGCAGTTACAGGTATGAGACTGCAAATGTGCCGGTGCGTCAATGCACCAGCGCACAGCGCCGCAGTGGCAACCGCCTGTGTGGGTCACTAAGGCATCCTCTTCCATACTGCTCCTCCTCGGGCCGTGCATCGGTGATGGTTGACTCATCTTAACCCCATTTGCAGGGGTCATCGTGCAGTGATGACGGGCGGTTTACGTTGCCCTGACAATAACGGATGTCAGCCATGACTGTCATAGCTTAGCAGTACCAAACCGGTAGCGCTAAGGCCCGTAGCAGCGAAAGGCTGAATTTTCGATGTCTTAGCCATTTACTTTTGGTTACGATGGCCTATGACTAGGGTGTTGGTAGCCGCTACAACATCGACGCGTTAGGTCCACCGGGTGGTCATCATAGATCCCTCGGGGTGGCAGCCAGCGGTGGGGTTCAGTGACGTCAGTTTTGGAGGTAATGATTATGGCAACAGTGCATCGCGTTATGGTGGGTCTTTTAGCCGCCGGTATAACCCTCTCGGTGTTGGCACAGCCTCTAGGGCCTGGGGCAAGGCCTGTTGGTGCAGATTGGTCTCGGAGTCCAGTCTACGGCATCAATGGCATGGCTGCGACCGCTCAACCGCTGGCTTCTCAGGTTGCACTGGAGATCTTAAAGGCGGGTGGTAGCGCGGTCGATGCGGCCATTGCAGCCAATGCGACGTTAGGGTTAATGGAACCCACAGGTAATGGGATTGGTGGGGATTTGTTTGCCATAGTCTGGGACCCAGAGACGGGGCGTTTACATGGCTATAACGGCTCGGGCCGATCCCCTATGGGCCGAAATATTGACCAGATGAACGCTAAAATTGCCGCGATGAAAGCCGATGGACGTCTGGCCGAGGACTACCAGGGCATTCCTTCGCATGGGTCACTATCGGTGACGGTGCCCGGCACGGTGGATGGCTGGTTTGCGCTTCACGAGCGCTGGGGACAGCTGCCGATGGATGACGTTCTGACCCCTGCGATTGAGTATGCGCAGCAGGGCTTTCCTCTATCACCGGTCATAGCCGACGGTTTTGCGGCTAACCTTCGTCGATTTAAAGCCATTGCGCCCATGGTGGAAGAGCTCGATAACGCGATGGCACTGTACTTTAAGGGTGATAAGGCGCCCGTTACGGGCGACATTTTTCGTAACCCCGACCTGGCGAAAACACTCACCGCGCTGGCTAAAAATGGGCGCGACGCGTTTTACACAGGGCAGCTGGCTGATCGCTTAGCCAGCTACTTTACCGCCATCGGTGCTGACCTTAGCGCTGCTGATCTGGCCAGCCACCGGGGTGAGTGGGTAGAGCCAAGGGGAGTTGACTATCACGGTGTGACCCTCTGGGAGCTCCCGCCCAACGGTCAGGGGTTCGCTGCGCTGATGATGCTCAATATTCTTAAACAGACCGATCTCCGTCGTTTTGATCGAGGATCTCCCGAGGTGTTTCATTACATGGTGGAAGCCAAACGGCTAGCCTTTGAAACCATGGCGCAAACCTTTGCTGATCCCGCGCACGCTGACCTACCCCTCGATGCCATGCTGTCGGAAGCATTCGCCCAGAGACAGTTTGCGCGAATCAATACGCAATCGGTATTAGCCCCGACGGCGCTGGCAGTAGCGCTCGAAGGCGAGGGTGATACCACCTATTTAACGGTGGCTGATAACAAGGGCATGATGGTGTCTCTCATTCAGTCCAATTATCGAGGTATGGGTTCGGGCTTAGTTCCGACTGGCATGGGTTTTATGCTCCAAGACCGCGGCGAGCTCTTCTCCCTGAACCCAGATCATCCCAATAGTTATGCGCCCAACAAGCGGCCATTTCATACGATTATTCCTGCTTTTCTTACCCGCGACCAACAACCCCTGATGAGTTTTGGCTTGATGGGCGGCGGTATGCAACCCCAAGGGCACGTGCAAATGGTGGTGAATATCGTTGACTATGGCATGAATATTCAAGAGGCCGGTGATGCCGCACGATTCTTGCATGATGGGGGTGCCAGCCCAGAGGGCGGTGCTCCCAATGAATACGGCGTGCTCTATGTTGAGCCGGGGGTGCCCCAAATCACCATCGATGCGCTGGTAGCACTGGGTCATGTGCTTGAGGTCAATGATAGGGGCGGACTGTTTGGCGGCTATCAGGCTATTGCGAGAGATCCACAGACAGGGGTTTACTCGGGCGCGACGGAAATGCGTAAAGACGGTGCTGTAGTGGCTTGGTGAGGGTTACTCTTCTTCCTCAGCGAACACCTCTTCGTAGTCGAACTCGGCTTCGAATTCGGCATAGGAAGGGCGCTCCGGGAGGGGCTCCAAGTCAGCCTCACTGCCATCGGGGCTGCGTGGATCATTGTCGAAGCTAGCGGGAGCTGTGTCATAACCTGCGGCAACAAAAGGACTCTGTTCATCGACGGGTACGGCGGTTTTACCCGGTGGTTGAACAATGATGTAGCCCGCAGCGACCACCGAGCAAATGGCAATACCCAGGAATAACCAGTGACTCCCGAAAAGAGACATTAATTGCCCTATGACAAGGGGCGCGGTGGCGGCAGCGAGTGAATTCAGCAGGAGGACTGACGAGGCAATGGTCACAAATTCCTCTGGCTGACTATTATCAGCCGCTTTTGCCAGAGATACCGCATAAATAGCATTGCTGCTGGCGCCCAAAAGAACCCCCACCCCCAGCAACCAACGGGTATGGCTTGACAATGTCATGAGTAAACAGGCTCCTGCCGTAATGATGGCCAAGCCAGCCAGTACAAAACGTCGATCGACCCGGTCAGAGATAAGTCCAACAGGGTATTGTGCGAGTGCACCACCGATGACATTGGCGCTAATAAACAGCGGTACAAAATCGGTAGTCCCTGTGGCGCGTAAACCAAAAACCGCTGCTAGGCTCCAAAAAGACCCCATAACGATGCCGGACAACAGTCCTCCCGCGAAGGCGGTATGGGAGCGTTTGTACAGCAGTGTGAAACTGAGTTTGGTACTGGGTACCGGTGCGGGTGCGAGGGATTTTGTCAGGCTGACCGGGACCATGGCCAGAGCAATAAAAATGCCGGCCAACATGAAGGGCTGCGAGGATTCAGCCGGGGTGAGATTGAACAAAAATTGACCAGCTGTTATGGCCGTGAGGGTAAGGAACGTATAAATGGCTAGCACCTTGCCTCGCGCATCACTGGGGGTCTGATCGGTTAGCCAGCTCTCAATAACGGTGTAGGCGCCACACATCATCGCGCCAATGGTAAACCGTAAAATAATCCAGGTGATAATGTGCTCTGACAAATCGAGGGCGAGTAACGCGCTGGTAAAGATAGCGAGTAACGCTGCGAAGATTCTTATATGACCGACTTGGGCAATGAGTTTGGGAATAAAAAAGCAGCCGGTCATAAAGCCCAAATAATAAGCCGATGCGGTAAGCCCAATCAGTGTGTCACTCAGGCCTATCTGCGCTGCCCGCAGTGGCAACAGCGTCAGGTGCAGGCCGTGACCTGTGAGTAACAGTGCGGTGGCGATCAACAATGACGTTAAAGGGCGGAGGCTACGCATGTTCGTTGTCTATTATTCCTTTACAGGTTACTTGTCCTCGGCGACTGCAGTAGCTCAGCAATCTGTCAATCGGTGGGGGAAGATTATAGGATGGCGAGTATAGGGTAATGACATGTAAAAGCTGATATGAAATCTTTCGCAAATAATGAACCTTCCGGCTTGCCGAGTCAGCATGCGGTGCAACCAAAAGCGATCGTCGTTGGTGGCGGTGGTGGGCTCGGTCGAGCCGTCGTCACTGAACTACTTGAGGAAGAAAATTACGCCGTACACACGATAGCTCGAGACGAAACGGCTCCGCCGGGGGGGCGACACTGGCCATGCGATTACTCTGATACCAGCATCACTGAGACCGCGATGGCCATTACAGAGGCGCCGGGCAGGTTGGCGCGGTTGGTGATTTGTAATGGCGTTCTTCATGGTGAAGCCTTTCGTCCCGAGCGGACAATTAAGCAGGTGACCCGCCAATCCATGGCGCACGTCTTGGAGATCAATACCGTATTACCACTGTTATGGTTAGCGGCATTTTCCGACGCGATAAAATACGGCGATGCACCAAGGATAGCGGTTTTTTCAGCCAGAGTGGGGAGTATTGGCGATAACGCATTGGGGGGCTGGGTCAGTTATCGAGCCAGCAAGGCGGCGTTGAATATGGCGCTCAAATGTGCCGCCATCGAGTTTAGCCGATTGAATGAAAGTGCAAAGCTGTTGGCGTTTCATCCGGGCACCGTGGATACCGCTATGTCGGAGCCTTTTCAAAAGGGCGTGCCAGCGGGCAAATTATTTTCTCCTGCCTACGTGGCCCAACAGCTCCTAGGAATACTCGACTCCCTTGAGCCTGATGGTGAGTTGTCTTACCTCGATTGGGCTGGAAAGACCGTTCCCTGGTAGCCACTGCTGGCTTTGGCGTTAGCGTAGAAATTCTGCTCGAGTCTCTGAACTGGCTTTAAAAATGCCACCCAGCGACGTTGTCCGGGTTGATGAATTGCTATCCATGACCCCGCGAGATTTTACGCAGTAATGCACAGCATCCATAGTTACCGCAACGTTATCAGTTCCAAGCAGCGTTTGCAGTGCCACTAAGATCTGTTGGGTTAAGCGTTCTTGTACTTGCGGGCGCTGGGCAAAAAATCGAACAATTCGGTTGATTTTGCTCAAACCGATAATTTTCTCATTCGGTATGTAGGCTACTCTTGCCTTGCCGTCTATGGTCACAAAGTGATGCTCACAGGTAGACGTTAAATCGATGTCATCTACGCGTATCATCTCTTCGACCTGCATTTTGTTGTCGATGACAGAAATCTTGGGAAACTGACTGTAATCTAGGCCCGAAAAAATCTCGTCGATGTACATTTTGGCGATTCGATGAGGCGTCTCACTGAGGCTATCGTCGGTCAAATCGAGCCCTAGCGCGGTGGCAATGGCAGTAAACGCGTCGCGAATAATGGTGTATTTCTGCTCCTGTGTGTGTCCGTTCTCTATCATCGGTGTTTCTAGGCCGCTATCGATCAGCGCACTGCGTACCTGTGCGGCTTCGGAACTGAGGACAGATGGAAAATTGACGGCATTGTTCATGGCTGTGGGATTAAGCATGAAGAAGATCCTCGCGTTGTATGGTAGTACCTACGGGTACAATTCAGCGCTGGATTGCTCAATTAACGCCTAAGATACGGGTAATAGGTGCCATGGGCATTACGTGTGACCCAAACCGCAGTTAGACCCACTAACACCTTTCAGCGGTGCTACCCGGCCTAGGTGAGCTAAATGGGCGACCTAAGACATTACCAAATCCAGCGACGCGCCGGTCAGCGCTGGAATGGGGAAAGGGACGTTGATGTGTATTGATTGGTCTTCACGACAAATAGCAGTTGCTGACTAAATCGGTTCATTTTTGCCCAAAAAATTCTGCTATTATGCCGCGTCCATTTTAGTTCTCATGAACGAGAAGCAGCTGCTTTGATGGAGAGTCACGCTACAACAAGGAGTCGTTATGCTAAGTGGCCTCAAACGCGCCGCTATTCCTCTGGCTGTTCTCGGCGTGGGTATAGGCATAGTTACTGTACTTAACGCCTTTAAACCCCAGCCGGATACCGCTACGGAGCCCCCAAGGGCGCTAAGTGTCTATACCCAGCAGGCCATTAAACGCGACGCTCAACTGCAGGTTCAGGTTGATGGTGAAGTACGTGCTCAAGTGCGTTCTGACGTGGTCACACAAGTGGCTGGGCGCATCATTGACGTGTCGCCAGAATTTATTGAAGGGGGGGCCTTTTCCGCCAACGAGACGCTGTTTGCTATCGAAGATATTGATTATCGATTGGCAGTGAATGAAGCGCGAGCGCGCGTTGCCGCCGCCGAAGTGGATGTTGAGCAAGCATTGGCAGACGCTGATGTTGCCAGCCAGCAGCTCGTTGGCCAGCCAAATCCGTCGCCATTGGCACTGAAGAAGCCGCAGCTTGCGAGGGCCCGCGCGGCGCTAGAGGCTGCTCGGGCGAATCTGCTCCTAGCGCAAACAAATCTTGAACGAACACGCGTATCGTTGCCTTACGAGGGTCGAGTGATTAACACTTCGGTGGATTTGGGGCAATTTGTGACTGCTGGAAAAGTGGTGGCTACCGCATTCGCCACCGGTAGTGTTGAGGTTCGCTTACCGTTGACGAATTCGCAATTGGGCGCTTTGGGTGTACCCATTGGCTATCGCTTCGCTGCAGGAGAAGGATTGCCCGTTGTCTTTAGCGCTCAGATCGCCAATAGAGTTTATCGCTGGAGTGGTCAGTTGACTCGGCTTGATGCTGCTATCGATCCACGCACGCGGGTTGTCTATGCTACCGCTGAGGTAAAAGATCCTTACGGTAACCTCGATCGTGCCAATGCCATGCCTCTCGCGGTTGGCCTCTACGTTAACGCGTCTGTTTCGGGACGAATGGTGAGTGATGCCATTGAAATTCCCGCTGCGGGTTTGAGGGCAGGTGGGCAGGTGTTTATTCTCACCGAAGAGGGCCGTTTATCCATTAGGGCGGTGGATATTATTTATGCGACTCCAGACCAAACGCTTGTGTCCTCAGGAGTGATAGATGGTGAGCAAGTGATTGTTTCTGCTATCCGAAATCCGATCGCCGGTATGCGTTTGGAAGCTATTGATACCAATAAACGCGCGCAAGAAGGTGGCGGTATCAACGCTCTGGCAGATTGAGGGGAATGTCATGCAACACCTAATAGCCTGGTGGGTTCGCAACCCTGTCGCTGCCAATTTGCTTATGCTCGGCATACTGATATCAGGTTGGCTTGGGTTAAAAAATATTGAAAAAGAAGCTTTCCCGTCAATTAATCCCTCTCAGGTGCAGATTGAGGTTGTTTGGCCTGGGGCTTCGCCCCAGGAGATCGAGCAGCAGGTTGTCCAACGTATTGAAGATGCGCTAGAAAACATCAGTAACGTTTACCGTGTGCGAGCCGAGGCTCGAGAAAGTTTGGCCAGCGTCACCGTTGAAACCTATGCCCGGATTGATCTGAACGGCTTTTTAAATGATGTTAAAAATGCGGTAGACAGCATTACATCTTTCCCGCGAGACATTGAAAATCCGCGTGTTCGTCGATTGGAATGGCAGCAAGAAATTAGTCGCGTCGCCGTCGTGGGCAATGTTGGCGAGCAGACATTGACGCGGCTTGCTGAAGATTTGCGGGAGGACTTCGCGAGTCAACCTTACATATCCAAAGTGGGATTGTTTGGTGCGCGTAAGGAAGAGGTCACCGTCGAGCTCTCTGAGCTGGCCTTGCGACGTTATAACCTAACCTTTGCTGAAGTGGCTGCGGCAATCCGTGCAAACTCGATAAACTTATCATCGGGTCAAGTGCGAACGGGAACGGGCGACATTCAGCTCAGAGTATTGAATCTTGCCGATAGTGAATCAGATTTTGGCAGTATTATTATCCGACAGACGGCTGAGGGTGCTGTCATTCGACTGCGTGATGTTGCCAAAGTCATCGATGGCTTTGAGGAGCAGGATATCCTCGCCACCCTCAATGGCGTCCCCGCTATCTTGCTGCAAGTGCAATCCACCGATCAGATGCAAGTGGTTAAGAGTAGTGAGTCGACGAAGCGCTGGATAGATCAAGTGAATGATAGGCTCCCATCTGGAGTCCGTGTAGAGCTGTGGTTTGATACCGCCGATATTTATACCTCCCGGATGGATTTAATTGCCGAATCTTCTTTGCTGGGACTGTTGCTTGTATTTATTATTTTGATTTTAACCTTGCGCCCTCAGGTAGCGCTATGGGTGACCGCTGGTATTGGCGTGGCGTTTCTTGGTTCTTTTGCGTTACTGCCTGCCAATGATGTCTCACTCAATGTCATTTCGACGTTTGCTTTTTTGTTGGTGTTAGGCATTGTCGTCGATGACGCCATTGTGGTGGGTGAGAGTATTCATCATCACACCCAACTGGGCTTGCCTGGAGAAGAAGCTGCGATCGTTGGTACCATGAGCGTTGCGCGCCCGGTAATCTTTGCCGTGTTAACGACTATCGTCGCTTTCGCGCCGTGGCTATTTGTATCGGGGATTGAGACCCAAATCACTCGACAGTTATCGATTGTTATTAGCCTCGCACTGGTAGCCTCGTTACTCGAGGCATTCTTTATCCTGCCAGCGCATCTTCGGCATTTGGAACCTCGCAAGAACCTTAAGGGATTAGCACTCAGGCAACAAAAGCTTGCGCATGGAATAATCATTTTCAGCAAGCGCTATTACCAGCCGTTTCTAGAAAAGTGCCTTACATACCGCTACCTGACAGCTGCGGTCTTCATTTCGGCGTTTATTGTCTCCATTGGACTATTTACGACCGGCTGGGTGAAATTTTATTTTATGCCGCAAGTTGAAAATGAAGTGATTTTTATAGAGGTTAATCTTCCGACAGGAACACCCTTTGAACGTGCTCTGGAGGTGCTTGATCAGCTTCAATCAGCTGGACAAAGTTTGATGACTGAAGTGGAGACGGATGCAGCTTACAGTGGGGAAGGTTCCGGCAAGTTAATAGAGGGTTGGTACACCCAATCTCGCCGGGAGAGTGTAATCGCGATTCTTCGACTCGCACCTCCTGAAGTTCGCGATCTTAGTGCCCGAAAGGCCGCCGAGCGACTCAGAGAGTTGGCAGGTGATATTCCCGATGCAGATGAGGTGAGCATTAATTATACCCTCAATGATAGTAATCCCAGGGTCACATTTTTGCTCCAACATAATAATTTCGCCACCCTGAAACAGGCGAGTGAAGATTTGCAGCTGCATCTGCAAGGGTTTGAAGCGGCATTTTTTGTTCGCGATGACCAACAGGGTGAGTTGAGTGAATTACATCTTGCTCTGAAACCAGGCGCGGAAAAATTAGGCGTTACACTCGCCGATGTCTCTGAGCAAGTTCGTCAGGCTTACTATGGCCAGGAAGTGCAGCGCTTGCCCCGGGAGTTTGGTGACGTAAGAGTTATGGTGCGTTATCCCCGGGATGCGCGCGAGCAACTCTCATCCTTAGATGATTTTCGTATCCGAACCGCTGACGGTCGCAGTATTCCTTTGGCCGCTGTTGTCGATGTCACCCTCGGAGAGGGAGTACAAAAGATAAGTCGTCGCAATGGCCAACGAATCGTGCAGGTTGTGGCAAATGTAGACCGTGATTCGGTCGATAAAATATCGACTGCAGTGAGTGATGAATTTATTCCACTATTGATCAATAGGCATCCTGGACTCGAGGTACTCAAGGGTGGTGCCCAAGAAGCCGAGGCTGAATTTTTTAGTGAAATCACGGCACTCTACACCGTGGCTCTGTTTGTGATTTACGCGTTAATTGCTGTTGCCTTTAAATCGTATTCTTTGCCGCTGCTTGTGATGACCGCTATTCCGTTTAGCTTTATGGGCGCCGTTTTTGGACACTTAGTGTTTGATTTGCCAATGGCGTTGTTCTCTTACTTTGGTGTTGGGGCAGCGGCGGGTGTTGTGGTCAATGACAACTTGGTGCTAGTCGATTACATAGTCCGCCGAGAGCAGGAGGGATTGACTCCCCCTGAAGCGATAGTTGATGCGGCAGTGAATCGATTTCGTCCCATTTTACTGACTACAGTCACTACCTTCGTGGGCCTCATACCGATTATGGCCGAGCGTTCAACTACCGCTGAGTTTTTGAAGCCCGCCGTCTTATCACTGTCTTTTGGCGTATTGTTTGCGTTATTTGTCAGTCTCTTACTGGTGCCGGCCCTGTATCTCGTGGGCTGGGATTGGCAGCAACGGCTGAGCAAACTAACAGCCCAGCTGAGCTTGAGGGGCAGCTATTAATGGATGCCATGCATTAGTCGCTTCAAGACTGGAGTGAGTGTCAGCAGGACGGCTGCGGCGATAAGTCCGGTCCAGAACAGTTGATCAAATAGTGGAATAAAGCGATCGACGTTATCAACCGCTGAGGCCGCAGTGTTGGCAGCGCTGGTGGCGACAGCGGCTAGTTGAGCTGCTACATACGATGAATAAGCGGTGGCGAGAAACCATGTTCCCATCATGACGCCCACTACCTTGGGTACCGCCAGCTTAGTGACCGCAGATAGTCCGACAGGACTTAAGCAGAGCTCCCCGGTGGTGTGCAGTAAATAAGCGAGAATTAACCACCACGCTGAAACTAATCCAGCCTCGTTGGGGAACTGCGCACCATAAGCGAGGACGCCAAACCCGAGGCCGGCTTGCGCAATGCCGAGGGTGAACTTGATCGGCGTGTTAGGCTCTAGACCGCGCTTACCTAGCCGCGTCCAAAGAATCGCGAAGAGCGGAGCGAGCGTGAAAATGAAAAACGAATTTGCGGCACCAAATTGTGCCGCAGTGAGCTCCACGCCGAATAGCGATCGGTCAGTCGCGCGATCAGCAAAGAGAGTCATTGACCCCGCGGCCTGTTCAAATAAAGCCCAGAAAACGACCGTTGAAAGCGTCAATACAATGAGCACAAACATACGCTCCCGTTCTATTTTTGTGCAGCGACTCAGCAAAAACCACGCCAACAAGATAGCAACCAGGGCGGAGACGACATTGAGTACCGTGCCCACGAGGGCGGTAAATTGAATCAGTTGCCAGACGACAAAAACGCCAGCCGCACTGACACCATAGATAAGCCACTCTAGGGATATGGGGCCTAGTATTGGCTGCTTGAGCTTATCGGTATCAGGTGCTTCACCATGACCTTGTAGCGTGTCCTGGCCCCATAAAAATAAACCTAAGCCAAACAGCATGCCTATTCCTGCTGCACCAAAGCCGTAGGCCCAGCCATAAACCTCGCCCAGCCACCCGCACAGTAGGGTTGCTGTAAATGCCCCCAGATTAATGCCCATATAAAAGATAGTGAAACCTGCATCTCGTCGAGGGTCGTCATCGGCATAGAGTTTGCCTACGACGGTTGAGATATTGGGTTTGAGGAATCCGACGCCCATAACAATGAGTGCGAGTGAAAAGTAGAAAACTTGGATTGCGCCGGTATCGCGTATAAGGGTATCGCCGACCAGTCGAGCTTGCTCACCTTCCAGCGCCATGCCTAGATGGCCCGCCACCAATAGCAGCCCTCCAAAGACTACCGCTCGGCGCATGCCTAAATAGCGATCAGCGATAAGTCCTCCAATGACAGGCATGGCATAAACTAAGGCCGCATAGCTACCCAGTACTCCTAGCCCTGCTTCATCAGTGAATAAATGATATTTGGTGAGGTATAGAAGCAGTAAATATTTCATGCCATAGAACGAAAAGCGCTCCCACATTTCGGTGCCAAAGCAAATAAACAAGCCTTTGGGGTGGCCTAGCATTTCATGGTGATGAGGGGCCGAATTAATCGCAGCGTTGTCGGTCATGCGCAGTACTACCTTGTTATAAATGGAAAAAATGAGTGAGGGGGCATGGTGGCACGTCAACGCGGCGCTACCTCGGCTTTTACAGCCGGCCCACAAGATCCTCTAACCCTAATGTCGAGTGTAAGCTACTGGCCAAAAATCGCGAGCCCCTGGCTAGGGTAGCACGGGCTGGCTCGAGAAATAGTCGACGCAATTTCGCTGGATTTGCACGCTTTTTTACAGCATTATGTGACGTGATTCACACATTGTGAGCCGTTAAACTTGACAAAGTTAGCTGGCCGTAGGCTTCCGCTCTATTAAGGGGCGCTGTACGCCGAAATAATAATATGAACGAGAGGCTGCTGATGAGCGCGCTTCGCCGTATAGGATTTTTATTTTGACGCCACCAACGTCTGCTTATTTTCGCTACGCCGGTATTTCTGAGAGAGATTTCGAGCTAACGGTCACGCCCATGTTTACCATGTTCAGGGTTGTCGCGCTACTGGGGACCTTACCGCCATTGACCCGCAACTTCCTTTATGAACCGACGGCATATGCTTGGCCTCTGGTGCTGTGTTACGTCGCGCTACTTTTTACAACCCTAAGCCTGCCGCGTGTTAGCACTCGGTGGCGTTTGGTGTTCGCTGCAATATTACTGACGATAATAGGGCTGCTGGTGCAAATCCGTAATCCTGATTGGCCAAGCGTTGGCTTTCTTCCGGGTATTACGGCCATTTTCGCTACAGCAATGGCCCGTGGGACACTTTATGCAGGGTTGGTAAGCTTTGTTTATGCGGCTTGCAGCCTTGTTGTTATGCTCGTGTTGCAACGTATTTCACCCGCCAATGCTATGGTGTTAATCAGTGGTTTTGTTTTGATCAGTACGGCACCGATCACACTCCTAGTGATGCTGCTCGTCAATCGAGATGCCGATTACGTCGCGCTGGTGAGCAGTGAGCAACAGTTAAAGCGGGAGGAAGTGCGCCGGGCAGAGTTACTGACGGCTTTATCAGAAGAGCTATCCACACCTCTTGATGCACTGCGACATCTGGCTTTGGCGAAAGGTGATCCGCAAGCGGTGATCGCCGCGATGACTCAGGCGGGGGATGATGTCGCTGACATTATTGAGGACTTGAAACAGAATCTAGGGCCAAAAGACAGCGTCTCTTTCAAGGTAAAAACCCTCAACATCAATAATCTTGCGGAATCCGTTCGCAGACAACTGCAACCGGTACTGGCAAGTCGAGGGGTCGCGTTAGACGTTGAACTCGCTCACACGCCTGCCATGTCCTACCGAATGGATGGCAGGCGTTTACGATTTGTTTTGACCCATCTCATACGCAACAGCCATCTCCATCCCGACGCGACGCGGCTAGTATTACGGGTGAGTGGTAGGCGAGATAGCGACAACGCTCACAGCTTGATTTTTTGTGTGGAGTGTGACGGCACTGGGCTACCGATCAGAGATGAGGCGCGACTATTTGAGGGTGGCGTATTTCGCCCTCATTTAGCGGTATCTGATGGGCCGTCTCGCCTAGGGGATTTTGCAGAATTGAGTCGGTGTGCTGAGCTCCTAGCCTCCATGTCTGGCCGCCTCAGCTACAGTTTCACTACCCAAGGCAAGCCGTCATACGAGGCACTTGTGAAGGCATCACCGAGTTCCTGGGAAGATGATACGAGCGGTACTGATACCCGATCTAATCTGCCATTGGCCAGGTGTCGTATCGCTGTGGTCGATGACGATCCTGTGGTGGCAGGGATCTGTGAGCAGCTGTTAGTCGCTTCGGGCAGTGCCTCGGTCGCTATTTTTAGCACGCGGGAGGCGGTATCGACGTCTACATTGATGGGTCGTCAGTTTGACTTGGTATTTTTTGACGCATCGAGTTACGGGGCCGGCTCGGAACAGTTAGCGGTCAAAATTGGCGAGGCAGTGGGTGCGACTCGGTTAATTGCTATGCATCCTTTACCCGAGGGATTGATGCTGAGCGCTGATGTGGCGGCGACTACTGAGCGTCCATTAAACGCCGCTGGGCTTTCAAGGGCATTGCGCGCGATGGGACTGCAAGGCGATACCGACACCGCAATGCCGATGAGTTATCGCTGATAACGTTGATGACTTACAGCGCTCATAGTACTTACACGTTGTAACGTTGGCGCTGTTGTCGCCTAACGAAGCGCGGCTAGCATGTCGTCAAACTGTCGGATGCGTTTCACTTGAGCAAACAATGCCGCAGCCTGCGGAAAGTAGTGGGCTAAATAGACCAACCACTGTTTGAGCGGATTTAGTGCATGGTGGGCTTCATAACGGAGTGCATTGCGCTCAAGAAACGCCTGAAGGAACGGATGTACGTGCTCCCAGAGCATGGAATCATGGCTGGTATTTGTCAGCAATGCGCGGGTAGCCAACCCGAGGTCAGGACGGCATAGTGCCCCTCGGGCCAGCATAAAATGATGACAGCCACTGACTGACGCACAGCGAATGACGTCAGATGGGGACCACAGTTCGCCATTGGCGATCATTGGAATGCCTATGTGTCTGCTCACGTCTGCCAGTCGCTGCCAGTGGGCAGGGGGACGGTATCCTTGTCGTCTAGTACGGGCGTGAACGGTCAGCTCGTCAACGCCGGCGTTCACCACCGCTGCGACCACTGCCTCAAAGGCTTGGTCGTCTTCAAAGCCCAGTCTAATTTTAGCGGTCAGAGGCACCGTCCTTGGCAAGGCAGAACGAACGGCGCTGCAAATCTCATAAATGAGTGGGGGATTTTTTAGCAGTGATGCCCCGCCCTGAGATTTATTAACTGTTTTTGCCGGGCAACCAAAATTTAAGTCAATACCCGGGGCTCCGAGTCGGTATGCTACTTGGGCATTGCGTGCAAGAAGGTCAGGGTGGCTGCCCAGCAGTTGGATATACACCGGGATGCCGCTGGGAGTCTTACCACCGGCAGACAGCTCAGGGCAGCGGCGATAAAAAACCCGTGCGGGCAGAACGGTCTGTGATACCCGAATAAATTCGGTGACGCAACGATCGTAGCCGCCAATACCCGTTAGTAAATCTCGCATAACGGCATCGACCACGCCCTCCATGGGGGCGAGTATCAAGCGGGGCGTAGGGTGTTCGTGGGCGACCGGTATTGGGGCGGTCACTGTTTGAGTATTCGCATAGCGGACAAGCACTGTTGTGATGTTTGGTGATCAGAGAAGCAACCACAGAGAGGGTACCCGACATTAAGTTTAGCGTCACTAGGGCGTAGCGCAATGGCGTGGGCTTTTGTAAACTGGCAACCGACAACTTGATCGCCTCATAGGACAAGCGTATGAATCCCAATTATCTTGACTTCGAACAACCTATCGCCGAGCTCGAAGCCAAGATCGAGGAGCTGCGCATGGTGGGCACTGACGCGGACTTGAATTTGGGCGATGAGATTGCGCGACTGCAACAAAAGAGCGCGGCCCTTACTGAAAAAATTTATTCAGATCTTAGCCCCTGGGACATTGTTCGAGTTGCCCGCCATCCACTGAGACCTTACACCCTAGATTATATCTCAGAGCTGTTTACTGAATTTGATGAATTGCACGGCGATCGTCGATTTGGCGACGACAAAGCCATTATTGGTGGTATGGCGCGACTCAATGGCAAGCCTGTCATGGTCATCGGTCAGGAAAAGGGTCGCTCAGTGAAAGACAAGGTTTATCGTAATTTTGGTATGCCCAAACCCGAGGGTTATCGAAAAGCGTTGCGCCTGATGGAAATGGCGGAGCGATTTCACATGCCCATCATAACCCTCATTGATACGCCGGGGGCCTACCCGGGTATTGATTCTGAAGAGCGTGGTATCAGTGAAGCAATTGCGCAGAATCTAGCCGTTATGTCGCGTCTTCGTACGCCCATTGTTTGTGTTGTGATCGGTGAGGGTAGCTCTGGTGGTGCCCTTGGTATTGGCGTGGGTGACCATTTAGCCATGCTCCAGTACTCGACTTACTTTGTGATTTCTCCAGAGGGTTGCGCTAATATTATTTGGAAAAGTTCTGAGTTTGCCCCACAAGCGGCGGCTGCCATGGGTGTCACATCGTCAACGCTACAGGATTTAGGGATAGTTGATGCATCGATTAATGAACCTATGGGTGGCGCTCATCGGGATAAAAAGCTGATGGCGAGTCGTGTACGAGATCACGTAGCGGCACAACTCGAGCAGTTGTCGACGCTGAGTATCGACGCCATGCTCGAGAAGCGTTACGCTCGATTAATGTCTTTTGGCAATTGACGGCTAAGGCCCTCTCTCTACCTGAGCCCGTAGAGCGGGCGCTGGATGCGGCAAAAAATGCGAGTCGCTGGTGGCTCGCAGTGTCTGGCGGTCGAGACAGTATGGTGCTGCTCGATATGGTGCATCGCTGGGTTCAGGCCAACGACGGCCCTACGCTGTATGGTCTACACATTCACCACGGGCTGTCGGAGCACGCCGATCGCTGGGCATTACTGTGTGAGCAGCAGTGTATCGCCCGAAAAATAGCGTTCCAGTGTCATCGGGTGAGCGTGGCGCAAAACGATGGCAGTGGACTTGAGGCAGCGGCGCGGGCCGCGCGCTATGCGGTATTTGAACGTTGCCTCGAAGAGGGTGATGTGCTGCTCCAGGGGCATCATCAAGATGATCAGATCGAGACAATTATCTATCGATTGCTGCGCGGCGCAGGACCGCGTGGCCTTACGGGGATACCTGAGACCCGAGCACTCGCTCGGGGCACGCTTTGTCGACCATTGCTGAACACCAACCGGGAGCAAATCAACGCCTGGGCGCAACACTACGATTTGCCCTTTGAAGAGGACCCTAGCAATCGTGATGTCACGCTTGATCGCAATTATATCAGGCATGAACTGTTACCTGTCATCGCCGCGCGATGGCCTGGGTATCGCCAAACAATCAGCCGTGTAGGGCGACTCCAAGCGCTGACAATGACTGGGCTGGAACAGGCCCCGTTGGCGCGAGTGGTGGGATTTTGGGATGAGCCTGGCCTGTCTTTGGGGCCGTTGTCCACCGTGGCATTGCCATCGGAAGATGATGCGATATCTTTGGCACATCAATTGTATCGGTGGCTTCTAGAAGATGGCTTTGATCCTCCGCCCGCAAAGCGGTTAACTGAATTTGCTCGCCAGTGCCGGTCTGCGCGTGCCGACAGGCAGCCGCAATTGAAGGTAAACAATCAGCGTCTTATTGCCTGGCAGGGTAGCGTATACAGAATTCCCTACGCAGAACGAACGGTAGCATTGCCCGATTCGGTGACTGTGGGAGAGACCATTATTGGCCCCTGGGGAGCTCTACGGTGGGAGCCGGACCTAGACGGGTTGCCAGAAGGCTTGGCTGTCGGACTGAGAATACGCAGCACTGGTGAGAAAATGATGCTGGCAGCTGGTGGCCCTACCCGGACGTTTAAAAACATCTGTCAGGCCTATAAAGTACCGCCATGGTGGCGATCAGCGCTGCCGGTGCTAACCCATGAGGGTCAAGCGGCTTTTCTCGTCGGGGTCGCTAAACTCAAGGGTGCCCCAGACTTAGCAGCAGATGATGAAATAGCTGGCTTCTCGCCACAATGGCGACCTTTACTCGAGTAATTGAATTGAGTGAAAGGCGCCATGCTGGTAAGCTGATGTCCCATCTGCGTGCGGGTAACGACTAACAAGCGTCGGGACGCACAGTCTTCTGTTCCTGATTTGGTGGCCCGAATGACACGTTATGTGTTTGTTACAGGTGGAGTCGTTTCTTCCCTCGGTAAAGGTATAGCTGCGGCCTCGCTTGCCGCCGTCCTAGAGGCCAGGGGCTTGAAAGTTACCCTGCTAAAACTCGACCCGTATATTAATGTTGATCCTGGGACTATGAGCCCTTTTCAGCATGGAGAAGTGTTCGTGACCGAAGACGGTGCAGAGACCGATTTGGATTTAGGTCACTATGAGCGCTTTACACGCACGACCATGACCCGCAAGAATAATTTTACTACGGGTCGAGTATACGACACGGTGCTACACAAAGAACGTCGGGGAGATTATCTCGGTGCCACCGTGCAGGTCATTCCGCACGTTACCGATGAAATCAAGCGTCGAGTCAAAGCGGGTGCTGAGGGCTATGACGTAGCCGTGGTGGAGGTCGGTGGAACGGTAGGTGATATAGAAAGCCAACCCTTTTTAGAGGCCGTTCGGCAACTCAAGCTAGAGATGGGTGTCACACGGGGTATGCTTATGCATTTGACCCTAGTGCCCTATATTCCGACCGCCGGGGAAATCAAAACCAAGCCTACTCAGCACTCGGTCAAAGAGTTGCGTTCCATCGGTTTACAGCCGGATGTGTTGCTATGCCGATGCTCGGTAGAGGTGGATGAAGGCGCCCGACGGAAGATATCACTGTTTACCAACGTTGAGGAGCGAGCGGTCATTCCGCTGTTAGATGCTGACAGCATCTATAAAATCCCTGGCAACTTAAACGCCAATGGACTTGACGATTTTATTCTCGAGCGCTTTGGGATGGACTATCCACCCGCTGATCTATCCGAGTGGGATGATGTGGTTAGACGGGAGTTTAGTGATCGTCGTGCCACGGTGAAGGTCGGCATGGTAGGGAAATATATCGATCTAACTGACGCTTATAAATCCCTGAATGAAGCTCTCGGCCACGCAGGGCTGCATGCCCTTGTTAGGGTTGAGATTGACTATATCGACGCCGAGGATATAGAGACAAAGGGCACCGGATTACTCGACCAACTCGATGCCATATTAGTGCCGGGGGGATTTGGTGATCGCGGTGTCGATGGGAAAATTGCGGCGGTACGCTATGCTCGAGAAAAAGGCGTGCCTTTCCTCGGTATTTGCTTGGGTATGCATATGGCGATCATAGAATACGCGCGCGCGCGATGCGATATGAACGGCGCCCATTCCACTGAAATGGACCCAGAGACCGCTTATCCAGTGGTCGCCCTGATCACCGAATGGCAATCTGCTGATGGCTCGGTGGAGCAACGTAGTGAGGCATCAGACTTAGGGGGCACTATGCGCTTGGGCGCTCAAACCTGCCATCTGGTTGAGGACAGCCTCGCCGCCAAGATCTATGCTGTCAAGGAAGTGCGAGAGCGCCATCGCCACCGTTATGAAGTGAATAATAATTATGTGCCCGCGATTGAAGCGGCGGGTATGAAGGTATGTGGCTGGTCACATGATCATGAGCTGGTTGAAATGATTGAGCTACCAGATCACCCTTGGTTTTTGGCCTGTCAGTTCCATCCAGAGTTCACCTCACGACCCCGAGGTGGGCACCCACTCTTTACCAGTTACATTGAAGCGGCACTGGCCCACGCCCAGAAAAGCCCTGAAGAGCGCCAATAGATGAGCAGCAACCTGCTCGTATCGATCAATGATATTCATTTTGCCAATGATCGACCTCTGGTGCTGATTGGCGGTGTTAATGTCCTTGAGAGTGAACAGTTCGCCCTCGACGTGGCAGGTCATTACGTGGAGGTTTGCCATGCGCTTGGGATTCCCCTGGTGTTTAAAGCCTCGGTTGATAAAGCGAATCGGTCCTCAATGCACAGTTTTCGAGGTCCCGGCTTGGAAGCCGGTCTTGCCATGCTCGCGTCGGTCAAGCAGACCTTTAATGTACCTGTCATTACCGATGTCCATGCTCCTGAGCAGGCAGCGCGGGCGGCAGAAGTTTGCGACATTATCCAGCTGCCGGCTTTTCTAGCTCGCCAGACCGACTTAGTCGTGGCCATGGCCGCAACCGGTGCTGCGATTAATATTAAAAAACCGCAATTTCTGAGTCCTGAACAGATAGGCAACGTCGTTGACAAATTTCGAGAGTGCGGTAACGAACGACTCTTGATTTGTGAACGGGGCAGTAATTTTGGCTACGATAACCTCGTGGTGGATATGCTGGGTTTCGGTGTTATGCGAGATGTCACTCAAGGTTTGCCGATGATATTTGACGTGACTCATGCGCTACAGCGACGCAATTCAGGGGATAGCGCTTCGGGGGGGCGCCGGCAGCAGATAGTCGATCTAGCACGAGCGGGTATCGGCACTGGGTTAGCCGGTTTGTTTTTGGAGGCCCATCCAAACCCTAACCAGGCACTCTGCGATGGACCTAGCGCACTGCCGTTACCTTTATTGGCGCCATTTCTTGAGCAAGTGAAGGTTATGGACGACGTCGTTAAAGCCTTGCCAAGTATCGATATTCCTTAGTGACAATGATGCAATGGAGAACAGGGCGTGAGTGAAATCGTAGATGTACGGGGCTTTGAGGTACTCGACTCTCGGGGCAATCCCACGGTGATGGCCGAGGTGACGCTCGATGATGGGGCTATGGGTTCTGCCTGCGCACCCTCTGGTGCTAGTACCGGTAGCCGAGAAGCTCTAGAGCTCCGCGATGGGGATGACAGTCGTTATTTGGGTAAAGGAGTGCTGACTGCCGTAGGGCATGTCAACGGTTCCCTACGGGAGGTGCTGATTGGCCATCGGGCTGATGGGCAGCGCGGTATTGATGAGCGAATGATTGCCCTTGATGGGACTGATAATAAGGGTAATTTGGGTGCTAATGCTATGTTGGCAGTCTCCCTTGCGGCGGCCAAAGCGGCAGCACAGTCAGCGAGCTTGCCTTTATACCAGCACATGGCTGATTTGGCGGGTAATTCGCTGCTGACCATGCCCGTGCCCATGATGAATATTGTAAACGGTGGCGAGCACGCCGATAACAATGTCGATATCCAAGAATTTATGGTGCAGCCCGTGTCTGCGACAACCTTCGCCGATGCATTGCGGGTAGGAGCGGAGATTTTTCATCACTTAAAAAAAGTGCTGTCGGCGCGCGGCCTATCCACAGCTGTCGGCGATGAGGGTGGTTTTGCACCCAACTTGCCCTCGAATGCCGCGGCGCTAGAGGTCATTGCCGAAGCGGTGACTAACGCGGGGTATAAACTCGGTGAAGACGTCACTTTGGCACTAGATTGTGCGGCTTCGGAATTTTACCAAGACGGCGTTTACCATCTACGCGGGGAGAATCGGGAGTTCAGCCACACTCAGTTCGCTGATTATCTTGCCAGCTTGTGTGATGACCACCCTATTATTTCGATTGAAGATGGTCTTGATGAGTCGGATTGGGAAGGCTGGGCGATGTTAACTGAGAAGCTGGGTAGCCGGATTCAGCTGGTGGGCGATGACTTGTTTGTTACCAATACAGAGATCTTAAAACGTGGCATTGACGACAGTGTGGCAAACTCGATCTTAATTAAACTCAATCAAATCGGCACCTTATCTGAAACCCTTGACGCGATTGCTATGGCCCGCGCTGCTGGCTACACCGCGGTGATATCGCATCGCTCCGGGGAGACTGAGGACACCACCATTGCTGATCTCGCAGTGGGAACCGGTGCCGGGCAAATAAAAACTGGCTCTTTGTGCCGATCTGATCGAGTTGCAAAGTACAACCGTCTGCTACGAATTGAGGCTGAGTTAGGTCTGACAGCACCGTATCGTGGTTGGGCGGAATTTAAGCGGGGTTGATTGGTGCGCTGGCTCCTGGTGGGGCTTACGGGTCTGTTATTGATCCTGCAGTACCGGCTTTGGCTGGCTGGGGGCGGTATTGCTGAGGCTGTGCGTTTACAGGCAAACATGGCCCAAGAGCAATCTAAAAATGCACAGCTGCAAGCTCGCAATGCGCAGTTAGAACAACAAATACTCGAGCTTCAAAATGGTCATCTGGTGATTGAACAACGCGCCCGAGAGGATTTGGGATTGGTGAAGGAGGGCGAACTGTATTATCAGTTCGTTGATCCCGCTGAATCAGGGAACCCACCATGATGGGGCTGTGGGCGGTAGTGCCGGCTGCAGGCGCCAGTCGTCGTATGGCCAGCGAGGTGCCTAAACAATACGCGACTATTGCTGGAGAAGCGGTATTGGAGCATACGCTCCGACGTTTGCTAGCTCACCCAGATATTCTCGGTATCGTCGTTGCCCTTGACCCTAGCGATGAATACACAGCAACAGTTCCTAGCCTAAATAATCCTCGTGTGTCGACGGTTTCAGGCGGCGCGGAGCGAGCCGATTCAGTGTTATCTGGTCTCAACGTGCTGACGACACGAGCACAGGCTGAGGATTGGGTCATTGTCCATGATGCGGCGCGACCCTGCTTACCCCTGCTCGATTTAGAACGACTGATTAGCTACGTCAATGAACACCGCTGCGGTGCTATTTTGGCTGAACCGAGTGTCGACACCATCAAACAGGTGGACAATAAAGGTCAAATCGTCGGGACGCTAGATCGCGCTCATTTGTGGCGGGCTCAGACGCCGCAGATGTTCCGTCTACACGAATTACGTGCAGCATTGGCATCCTGTCTCGCCCGCGGCGATGTGATTACTGATGAAGCCAGTGCAATGGAAAGCGGTGACTTTTCCGTCCACGTCGTGGCAGGTTCTGCCTGTAACATAAAGATAACGGTCGCGGAAGATTTAACGCTAGCGGAAATGTATCTGCAGTCACAATTGAGGGTGGGTTGACTACTATGCGAATCGGCCACGGCTTTGACGTCCATGCATTTGGTGATGGTGACCACGTTATGTTAGGTGGAGAAAAAATCCCCTTTGCGCGTGGTTTGATCGCCCATTCCGACGGCGATGTGGTGCTGCATGCACTGTGCGACGCGCTTCTGGGCGCTGCGGCGCTAGGTGATATTGGCCGACATTTCCCTGATTCCGACCAAGCGTGGCGAGGTGCTGATAGTCGACATTTACTGCGTGAAGTCATGGTGAAAGTCGCTGCTCAAGGGTTTCAAGTTGCTAATATCGACATCACGGTTATTGCCCAGCAACCGCGTTTGGCGAGCCGCATTGATGCTATGAGGGCGCATATCGCCTCTGATGTGGGTGCTGATATCCGCACCGTGAACGTTAAAGCGACCACCACAGAGCGTTTGGGGGCTGTCGGTCGCGAGGAGGGGATTGCCAGCCATGCGGTTGTCTTGCTCCTGCCTATACCTGCTACGGACACTCCCTAGCGATGGATAAACAAGGCATTGGCATGACCTCACAGCGCACGCGAGAGCGCTTGATTACACGGCTTATGGAGCAAGGCATTAGCGATCACGCCGTCTTGGATACCCTTCGTACCACCCCTCGACATGCGTTTGTCGATGAAGCATTGGCGCACCGGGCCTATGAAGATACCGCTTTGCCCATCGGTTGGGGACAAACGATTTCACAGCCTTACATTGTTGCCCGAATGACTGAATTGGCGCTCTCAGGCGGTCGGCCTAACAAGGTGTTAGAAATTGGCAGTGGTTGTGGTTATCAAACCGCAGTGCTGTCACCGTTGGTCGGTGAAATCTACGCTATGGAGCGCATTAAAGGCTTGCTCGATCGTTCGCGGGCGCGAATAAGAGCGCTCCGGCTGCGCAATGTACAGCTCCGTCACGCCGATGGTTTGGAAGGATGGGCAGATAAGGGCCCCTTCGATGTCATTTTAGGTGCTGCGGCTCCAGAGCATCTGCCGACTGAATTAATCGCTCAGCTGGCCCCCGAGGGACGTCTTATCTTACCGATCGGTGGCAAGCTTCAGCAGTTAGTTATGGTGACACTCGGGGCTGAGGGACCCGAAACGACGACTATTGAGCCGGTCAAATTTGTCCCTATGCTCAGTGGCACGGAGCGCGGATGAACAGCGCCAGGGAGATGAGCGCTGGCGGGGTATTTTTACGCGGCATGGCTATGGGGGCCGCTGACATTGTGCCCGGAGTTTCTGGGGGAACGGTCGCCTTGATAACCGGCATCTATGATCGATTACTGGTCGCACTGTCATCAATAAATGCACAGACGGTGGGTTTTTTGTTCACCGGTCAGTGGCGTAATCTTTCGCTTCAAATCGATGCCCGTTTCCTGCTGTTACTCCTAGCTGGCATGGCCACGTCTGTGTTTCTTTTCGCAAATATTATTCACCTACTGATGCGTAGCTACCCACTGCCTTTGTGGTCTTTGTTTTTTGGCTTGGTGCTTGCCTCTATTTATGTGCTCGGGCGTGAGGAGCGTGTCATTAGCAGTGGGTTTGGGATTTGGGGCTTTTGCTTGGGTGCCGGGGTGGCGATCGCCATTGGTCTCGCCCCGGGCGCAGGGTTTTTTAGCGGCGGGCCGGGCTTCTTTTTTGCCGGTCTGTTAGCGATTTGCGCCATGATTTTGCCCGGTATTTCTGGGAGTTTTATTTTACTCTTGCTGGGGATGTACGCGCCGGTTATTACAGCAGTCACTACCCTAGATATGCCCTTGTTGGGCTTATTTTCTCTGGGTTGCCTGTTGGGCTTATTGCTATTTTCCAAGGCGTTAACCTGGGTGCTTTCCTCCCGGCGGCAAGCGACAATGGCGGTGTTGATTGGGTTTTTAGCGGGATCATTGGTGACCCTGTGGCCATGGCAGCGGGTGATCAGCACGGTAGTTGATCAGGATGGGCACACCCGAATCCTGCAAACCCAGCCAATAACGCCGGTTGAATTTGCGCTCAGCCAAGGTGAGCACCAGTTGACAGCGTGTTTGATCGCTGGACTAGTCGGTGCAGCGCTTGTCTTGATCATGCATCGCCATGCCTCTGTGCAAACGGTCGGAGTTCAGTAAATGAATTGTCGGCAGGTCATATTACTGACCGCCGTAGTTATGGTTGCCTGCGCAGACAACCCCCCGGCGCCCATAGAAGATCGAAGTGGCGGACGGTCTTCAACGTCGACGAGCGCTCGACATGCGAGAACTGGGCAAAACGAATCCGCGGCGATAGTAGGTCAACCCTATACGGTGCGTACCGGAGACACCCTGACGTCGATTGCTTTCGTACTGGGCATGCACTTTAAGACCCTTGCAGATATTAATCATATCAGCGCCCCCTATGCTATTTACGTGGGGCAAACGCTGAAGACTCGGGTTATCACCCCATCCTCGGCAAGGGCTGCCAACCAGCGTGCCGTAGCGAAACCGAACGGTGCAAACGCCTCAGTCATTAGGGTGGCCAAAGGTGATACCCTCTACTCCCTGTCAAAGACCCTAGGCATGGGCGCTAGTCAGCTGGCGGCTATGAACGACCTGTCGCCGCCCTATGACATCTTCATCGGTCAACTATTACGAACGACCGCCAAACAGTCAGATGTTGGTGCCAAGAACGCCCCCTCTACAGGCCAGAGCGGTGCCGGCAACACCGGCACTACAGCGCCGTCAAGGGGACCGTCAGGCGCGCCCTTGGGGCCGGTCGCGCGATGGCTGTGGCCGGGCGAGGGCAAGGTGATTCGTTCTTATTCGACTAATTTACACAAAGGTGTCGATATCGCTGGTCGTCGCGGAACGCCGGTTAAAGCCGCGGCGAGAGGGGTAGTGGTGTACTCGGGAACTGGGGTAAAAGGCTACGGTGCCCTGATCATTATTAAGCACAACGATGATTATCTCAGCGCCTATGGGCATAACGATGCGATTCTAGTCTCCGAGGGTGCCACTATTTCTGCCGGACAAGCGATTGCTCGCATGGGCAGCACGGGCACTGACTCAGTGAAATTACACTTTGAAATCCGCCGCCGGGGTAAGCCTATCGATCCATTAAAAATACTCGCACGGCGTTAGACGCCGGTGCCGAAGGAGCAAGGTTGCTGGCCAAAGCGCCTGATTCTTGCTTAACGCTCAAGTAGCTCGAGCTTGTTGGGCTTGCCTGTCCAGTCAGGTGCGTCGGGCAGCGGGTCTTTTTTCTCAGTGATATTGGGCCACATATCGGCCAGTTCCGCATTGAGCTCCAGAAAATCTTGCTGGTCGGCGGGTAATTCATCCTCTGAGAAAATGGCATCGACAGGGCACTCGGGCTCGCACAATGCACAATCTATGCACTCGTCTGGATGAATGACGAGAAAGTTGGGTCCCTCGTAGAAACAGTCTACCGGGCAGACCTCAACACAATCGGTGTGTTTGCACTTGATGCAATCTTCGCCCACTACAAATGTCATAGTCGTTATCCTCGTTTAACGCCGGGTGCAGGATACCTGCACTCGAAGCAAATTTGAATATGTAGCGCTATTAGATCTGATCTTTTAGGCGATAAAGCAACTCAAGCGCGTCCCGGGGCGTCAAGGCATCCACATCGCACTCTTTTAGCGTCTCAATGGCGGGGTGTGGTGCTGAGATCTGGAAAAAGTCAGGTTGTTTGGGTATTAGCGGAGCCGGCAGGTGGATTTTCGTGTCGCCAGCTTCGAGCTCGCTGAGTTTATCTTGCGCCACCGTCAGGACCTCGGCGGGAACTCCCGCCAGTTTTGCGACCTGCAAGCCGAAACTTCGGTTAGCCGGTCCTTCTTGGATGTGGTGCATGAATACCACATGATCTTCGTGCTCAGTGGCATCGAGGTGAACATTGGCCATCGAACTATAGTGTTCAGGTAAAGCGGTCAGCTCAAAATAGTGAGTCGCAAACAATGTCAATGCTCTGACTTGCGTGGCTAATGCAATGGCGCTGGCCCAAGCCAGGCTTAAGCCATCGAATGTGCTCGTACCGCGACCCACCTCATCCATGAGCACCAAGCTTTGTGGTGTCGCGTTGTGGAGAATGTTGGCGGTTTCGCTCATTTCTACCATAAAGGTCGAGCGACCCGATGCCAGATCATCAGAGGAGCCAATACGCGTAAATATTCGGTCAAGCAAGGACAGACGTGCCTGATCTGCAGGGACAAAACTGCCAACATGAGCGAGTAGTGCAATGAGCGCGTTTTGGCGCATATAGGTCGACTTACCACCCATATTAGGTCCAGTGATTAATAGCATACGACGGCTGTTATCGAGCCGAGTACTATTGGCAATAAAAGGCGACTCATTGATGTGTTCAACGACAGGGTGCCTTCCGCCTTGAATGTCAATGAGCGCCGATGTGCTGAACTCTGGTCGGCACCAGTTGAGCAGAGTAGCTCGCTCTGCGAAACAGGCGAGGACATCTAAGTCACAGAGCGCGGCAGCGGTGGTCTGCAAGGGGCCCAGATGCACGCGCAGCTGATGGATTAGCTTCTCATACAATGCTTTCTCGCGGGCTAATGCGCGAGATTTACTCGATAGGGCTTTGTCTTCAAACGTCTTCAACTCGGGTGTGATAAATCGCTCAGCATTTTTCAACGTCTGGCGGCGAATGTACCGATCGGGAGCTTGCTCTGACTGGCTTCTGGAGATTTCGATGTAGTACCCGTGGACACGGTTATAGCCCACCTTGAGGCTACTTAAGCCTGTAACTTCACGTTCCTCTTGCTCGATCTTAACGAGATAGTCACCGGCATTTTTGGAGACGTTACGGAGTTCATCGAGCTCTGCATCATACCCTTCAGCAATAACGCCACCGTCACGGATCAGTACGGGTGGATTGTCTATCAGTGCCCGATCGAGCTCGTCAACCAGTTCTGGATAGTCACCCAAGTCATTGGCGAGTTGCGATAATTTCTCTGGTAGATTGTCGATGCCTAGACAGGTACTGCGGATGGCGGGTAGGGCTGTTAGTGTATCTGCTAGGCGGGTCAAGTCGCGAGGACGCGCGGACCCCAGGGCCACTCGGCCTAGTATCCGTTCTACGTCTCCCACTGGAGCTAACGATTTTCTGAGCGTTTCAAAAGCAAATTGTTCAGTCAGCGACTGTACCGCGCAGAGCCGAGCGTCGAGCTCGTGCTGATCATTGAGGGGGCGATTTAGCCACCGACGGAGATGGCGCGTGCCCATCGCCGTCACTGTCGTCGCCATCACGCTAAAGAGCGTGTGCTCTTCGCCGCCCGTGAGGTTGAGGTCTATTTCTAAATTTCGACGGGTTGCGGCATCGAGTTGCACGCTGTCAGACAGTTTCTCCTGTCGAATACCCTGCAAGTGCGGCAAGTCGCTGCGCTGGGTATCCTTAAGGTATTCCAACAAACAGCCTGATGACCTAATCGCCAGGGTAAGATCTTGGCAGCCGAAGCCTCGCAAGTCTTGGGTTTGGAATTGTTCGTTCAACGCCCGTTCAGAGGCTTCTTGATCAAAGTACCAAGGTGGTTGATGTCGAACGCCTGTGCGATGGAGGAGAGGGGCGTACTGACAGCCTTCGGAAATCAACACTTCGGCAGGGTTGAGCCGCTCTATTTCGGCGCGCAAGGCCTCTTCACCTTCGACTTCTGATACTAGAAATCGCCCGCTTGCGACGTCGATCCATGCCAATCCAAAGAGGTTGTCGCGATGGGACAGTGCCAGTAGTAGCGCATCTGTTTGGGCGTCTAGGAGCGATTCATCCGACAAAGTTCCCGGTGTTACCACTCGGACGACTTTTCGATCGACAGGCCCCTTACTGGTGGCGGGGTCGCCCACTTGTTCAGCGATGGCGACTGAGTGTCCTGCGCGCACGAGGCGTGCTAGGTAGTTCTCGGCGGCGTGGTAGGGGACACCGGCCATGGGTATTGGTTCCCCAGCTGACTTGCCTCGTGCGGTCAGCGTTATGTCGAGTACTTGGGCTGCGAGCTTCGCATCGTCGTAGAACAGCTCATAAAAGTCGCCCATCCGATAAAACAATAATTCGCTGGGGTGTTCGCGCTTCATCGAGAAGTATTGACGCATCATGGGTGTGTGAGCGTTTTTTTCAGTCTCTTTACTCATAAGGCTTTCAGGCTGTATCCCTTGTAAACGCTAGCATTTTCAACACTTCCTTCGTTATCTTTCAGTATCATTAACAATCATTGGTATACGTTAAGTATCATATTTAGTGTATGTTGCGGTGTATGTTTTGGGCGATAGGCGCCTGAATCGAATTTGCGACATACACTAATGACTAAAGTTAAGACTATGACCGCTCTGGCTGTTAGCCGCTCAAAAGCGGGAACAGAGATAGCAGACAAGGGCGAGTATACCGGCTTACGGTGTAGCGTTACTAACGCTGGCAGCCGATATTGGTATCGGTACAAGCAGGACGGAAAGTTAAAGACTTTCACTATTGCCTATGCCGCCGATAGGTCGCTTGCTGAAGTTCGAGAAGCATTCTTAAAGCTAAAAGCCCAGCGCCGTATGGGGCAGGAATTGATGCTACCAGCAGGGTGGGGTGCTACCGTTTCCGAGCCTTCTGTCTTCACTGTTGCAGATATGGTCGATGACTACTGCAAGGTATTAGCCACCCGCAGGAAAGCTAAAGGCGTCAGTCACGCATCATCAATCCTAAACCGCCTACTGGTCGCGCCCTATGGGGCGTTACCTGCTAACAAGCTATCGGCGTCACATGTTCAAGCGGCAGTAAACGGCCAGATAGAGCAGGGCAATAATCGCCAAGCGGGTGTGTTGCTAAACGAGCTTGCTGGCGCTTGGGATATAGCCATTCTAAAAGGTCATCTGCCCATTGATTCAGCAGACCCCGTGGCTTTGGTGAAACGGCTGCTAAAGGCCGCTGGAGAATCCACCACAGGGCGCAGAAGGCAGCGTTACCTAACTGACGTAGAGCTAAAGACATTGCTTGAGTGGCTGCCTAACAGCAGTTTTAGCCAAGGACAGCGCACAACGCTGATGCTGACACTTTGGTGTGGCGTTCGTACTGGCGAGGCGATAGCCGCCAAGTGGGCTGACATCGACTTAGATAAGGCGGTCTGGCATTTGTCAGACACCAAGACGGGTGTACCCCGCAACGTGCAACTTCCCAAGCCAGCGGTCGAGCATCTAAAGGCATTGCGGGTGCTAACAGCAGGGACGTATGTCTGCCCATCATCGAGAAGCGGTACACACCTACAGCAGAAGTCTCTAACCGAGCAAATGTGGCATCAACGCCAGCAGGGGCGAGAGTGTTCTATAGCCGCGTGGACACCGCACGACCTGCGCCGAACCGTCCGAACATCACTGTCTAAACTTGGTTGCCCCAGTGAAGTGGCTGAGGCGATATTGGGACATACCAGCGGCGGCATAGTAGGGACATATGACGTATATCGTTACGAGAGAGAATGTGCCGACTGGTTACAGAAGTGGTGTGATTATTTAAATGAAGTGACGAGCTAGCATTAGTTAATTTGTGCCTCCTGGCATGAGTATTGATCAATTTAAAGCGGGGGTGAGTAGAATCCGCAATCCTGTGTTCGCACGTGTGTTTAGTGAGTTAGGGCTTGCAGAAGAATGGGGGAGTGGTTACAAACGCATCAATGCTGCTTGTTTAGCAGGGGGGTATCCAAAGCCGTATTGGCAAGAATTGGGTGTGGTTTTAAGGGTGACATTTTATCCACATTCGAGCGCATCACAGCATTTGTCATATTCAGCAAAACCAAATCATACTGATCTTACTGTTAGACAAGCACAAATCTTAAAATTTATTGAAGATAAGCAAAATGTTATGTTGTCCGAGATATTGGCTTTTGTAGATGATAAGGTTGCAGAGCGAACCCTGCAAGATGACTTGGCAAAAATAAAGCGTTTAGGTTTAATTGCCAGTAGAGGGCGCGGAAGAGGTGCGCGTTGGCAGTTAACGAATAACGCGGAATAACGCGGAATAACGCGGTAGATACATTGAAATCAATAACTACAAGGAAAAGTTATATGATCAGCAACATAGACCTATGGATAGTGATTATCTATTTAGCACTAACGCTGGTGATTGGATTTATTGCCAGTGGTCGTACACACTCTCTTTCTCAATATTCTGTTGCAGGTCGTAACTTTAGTTGGCCAATTATCTTCGCAACGCTCTCTGCTTCATACATTGGTGGTGGCTTCACTACTGGTAATGCTGAAAAAGTCTTTTCTCTTGGTTTGCTCAGCGCATTTGCCTTATGGGGCTTTAGTTTAAAAGAAATTCTAGTGGCAAAAGTCATTGTGCCACGTATGGAAAAATTTCGTGACATGATCTCAGTTGGTGAAATCATGGGCAGTGTCTATGGTCGATGGGCACAGGTGCTAACAGGTTTTTTCGGTACATTACTCTGCGCAGGTATTATGGGTGCTCAAGTAGGCGCGATGGGCTATGTGTTTGAGCTATTTTTAGGTATAGAGCGCTGGTTAGGTATTTTAATAGGTTGTGGCATTGTCATTGTTTATACAACCATTGGTGGTATGCGCGCAGTTATTTATACCGATGTGATACAGTTTGCAATTTTAGCAATTGGTATACCATTAGCACTTATTCTGGCCATAATACACCTGGACGGACCAAGTGGGTTCATCACCGCAGTCCCACTTAGTCATTTAGATATTTGGGGGCAGATGACACCATTTGCTTTTATTGTTCTTTTCATTTCTTTCTTGGTGGGTGAAACTTTGGTGCCACCTTATGTGCAACGCTTATTGATTGGAAAAAATCTCAAGCACACCAGTCGTGGTACATTTTATAGCGGCTTATTCTCCATTCCTTTTTTCGTCATCACCGGCCTTATTGGCTTAGCTGCTTTGGCAATCAATCCAGATTTAAATCCTAATCTCGCTCTCCCTTTTGTTGTGCAAACCGTGTTGCCAGTAGGGTTAGAAGGTTTGGTGGTTGCAGCAATTATTGCCATCGTCATGTCATCAGCTGATTCATTTTTAAACAGTGCTTCAGTGAATATTACCAACGATATTATCAAACCACTTTTTCCTGGTAAAATAAGCGAAAAAGGCCAGTTGAAAATCGCCATGGCCACTACTGTTATTGTGGGTGTGCTCGCTGTTATTGTTGCGGTAAGCATCACCAGTATTTTAGATATTTTGCTTTTTGCTTATAAATTTTGGGCGCCAGTTATTTTAATCCCACTAGTTGCAGCGCTATTAGGTAAGCGTCCACCAACATACGCCTTTTTAGGTAGTGCATTGGTTGGGTTTTTAGCAACCTGGTTAACAGGATTTTATACAGATATGGGCACACCGTATGAGCTATGTGCGGGCGTGTTGGGTAGTTTGGTGGTTTTTGTAAGTTTGTGTTGGTTCAGTAGTAGGGCGTGATTTCAAGAGTGGGTTGAAAGCTTAATCGCCCATTATGTCGAAGCAGCGCCAAGCTTGAATTCAAATACGCCGTGAATACATCCACGTTTTCGAAGGTTTGTCTTCAATCTTGTCACTGTTTCGACTAAGTATTGAATAAAGCCATGCGTTTAACTGTAGTTTCTAAAGGAAAAAAAATGAAAATATTAGTTCCTCTAAAAAGAGTTGTTGACTACAACGTTCGTGTTCGCGTCAATAAAGAACAGTCTGGCATGGACTTAAATAATGTTAAAATGAGCGTTAACCCATTTGATGAAATTGCCTTAGAAGATAAAGTATAGGAAGAATAAAGGGCCTGTTGAGATTAAATTTCCTGACTGATCCTGCTAACTGAACGAGAGAAATTGGCGACATACCCGCCTGCAGGCCTGA
>Ga0209425_10000586_pt1 | contig 44526 bp, 42 predicted proteins | sample COG_05_FD_184749 | JGI IMG/M metagenome (GOLD analysis project Ga0209425, IMG submission 184749) | Pelagic Microbial community sample from North Sea - COGITO 998_met_05 (SPAdes) (version 2) | ecosystem: Environmental > Aquatic > Marine > Neritic zone/Coastal water | place: Helgoland, sampling...
AAGTTGACGGTTTATCAATGTCATCTACTAAATCCTCAACAGGACATCTTCTTGGAGCTGCTGGAGCTGTTGAGGCAGTATTTAGTATAATGTGCTTAAGAGAAAATATTATACCGCCTACATTGAACTTAGATAATCCCTCTGTAAAAACAAAAATTGATTTAGTACCCCATGAAAGTAAAAAAAAGGAAATTAATTCTATTTTATCAAATTCTTTTGGATTTGGAGGAACTAATGCTTCCTTAATTTTCTCACGCTACTATAATTGATTTTATGATTAATAATCTGAAAAATGATAGAAGGGGAATTTTGTTAGTTTTATCATCTCCTTCTGGAGCTGGAAAGACTTCGTTATCAAGAAAATTATTAAAAAGGAATAAAAACCTTTTTTTGTCAATTTCATATACAACTCGGCCTCCAAGGCCAGGAGAGGTCGATAAAAGTGATTATTACTTTATTGATGAAAGTAAATTTAATGGAATGTTAGAGAACAATGAATTTTTAGAGTCTGCAAAAGTTTTTAATCATTATTATGGGACACCAAAAGAACCTATATTAGAAGCTGTTGATAATGGTAAAGACGTTCTATTTGATATTGATTGGCAAGGAACACAGCAGTTAATGAATTCACTTCAGGATGATTTAATTAAAGTTTTCGTATTACCTCCAACTGCCAGAGAGCTTGAAAAAAGACTTTTAAAAAGAAACCAGGATACTGATAAGACGGTAAAAGATAGAATGTCAAAAGCTTCTAACGAAATAAGTCATTACGCTGAGTATGACTATATTATTATCAATGAGGATTTTGATGATAGCTTGGTTAATATAGAATCTATACTTATTGCCGAAGGATTAAAAAGATCTCGTCAGCTTAATATACAAGATATTATTAATAATTTATTGAATGACCTTTAGTTTTTCATATACATCAGATAAATTACAAAAGTCATCTATCGTTAAGTTTTGAGCTCTTAACTTTGGATCAATTCCTGCTTTCTTAGCTAGCTCCTCTCCATCTATTCCAAGCTGACCCAAGCTTTTTTTTAGGGTCTTTCTTCTAAATCCAAAAGCGGCAGATACAATTTTTTTAAAATTCACTACCGAAGGTTTTACTATATTATTCTTCGGTCTAATTTTTATAACCGTAGACATTACTTTTGGCTCAGGAATAAAGCAAGTTGGCTTTATATCACATATTTTTTCAATATAAGCCCTCCATTTAATTAACACACTCAATCTTCCGTATTGTTTAGAGTTTACTTCCGCTAACATTCTATCGGCCACTTCTTTTTGTACAGTCAGGGTTAAGGCTTCCCATTTAACAGGCTGATTTTTTTCAATCAATGATGTAATAAAAGGAACGGATATGTTGTAAGGTAGATTAGATACAATAGAATAACTATCTTTCATTAAATCATCTAAATTAACTTTTAATATATCTTGAATTATAAAATTAAATTTTAATGGATAGTCTTCCTTTATCTTATTTAGAATTGGTAAAAATGACTCATCTGTTTCTATCGCTAAAACGTTTTTTGGTTTTTCATCTAAAAGAATCTTTGTCATCAACCCTGGGCCTGGACCTACTTCTAAGATATTTTTATTTTTAGAATTAGATGCTTTAACTATTTGTTTAATTATATTTTTATCATGAAGAAAGTTTTGTCCAAATCTTTTTTTTGCACTTATATTATTGTCTAAAAGAGTTTTCCCTAGGGTTTCATTGACTCTACTTCCCATAAGATTGCCTATTTTTTGCTATTACTTTTGCTTGCTTAATAGAGGATATAAGGCTGGTTGGGTTAGCAATATTTTTTCCAGAAATATTAAATGCTGTTCCGTGATCTGGAGATGTTCTTATAAATGATAGCCCTGCGGTAAAATTTATACCATTAAAAAAGTCTAATGTTTTGATTGGGATTAAAGCCTGGTCATGAAACATACATAATCTAGCATTATATTCATTTAGATTTTCTTTATTAAAAAGGGTATCTGCAGGTAAAGGACCAATTACAGTAATATTATCTTTTCTTAACTGTTTTACGGCCGGAATAATAATATCAATTTCCTCTCTACCAATTTTTCCCTCCTCACCAGCATGAGGGTTTAAGGATGATATTGCTATTTTAGGGGAACTCACTTTAAAATCTTTAATAAGGCTATCATTAAGGATATTAATTTTTTTTATAATTAAAGATTTATTTAAAGATTCTGATATTTTTTTTATAGGTATATGAGTGGTTACGGTTGCTACTTTAAGTTTTTTATTCATTAAAATCATAAGTGGTTCTGAGTTATCTTTGTATGACAGATACTCAGTATGACCTGGAAATTTAAAACCACCTTCAATAAGATTTTTTTTATAAATAGGAAGTGTTATTATTCCTGAAATTTTTTTATTTTTTGCAAAATAAATTGCTTTGTCAATTGATTCAATAATAGCATTATTATTTCTTTTATTTGGTTTTCCGAGCTTAAAAATCACCTTTTTTTTAGTTGGAAATATATTTATATAATTTTCTTTTGTATATAAATTCTCATCGAGAATATTAATTGGCATATTTTTATTAAAAAATTTTAAGGATTTTTCAATCCAAGAAGGATCACATATTATAAAGTTTTTAATTTTATTTACTTCTTTGATTGCCTTTAAAAAAATTTCGCTATTAATTCCTCCGGGTTCCCCCATTGTAATAGCTAAAGGCAAATCACTAAATTTTCTATCTATACTCAATGACTGCATCACGTCTTAAATCTCGTAAATGCCTTCGAGACATCATACCCATTTTTTGAGAATAAATATTATCCTCAATAGCATCTCTATTAACCTGAACGCCAACATCATCTTTTCTATCACAAATTAATATTATATCTAAGTTATCATCTGAATAACGAGGCAAGAGGGCATTTCCAGCGTTCTTTTCTAAAAGTTCATTGTGAAGTTCAACCGGAAGTTCTTGAAGAAGTCTATCTCCAATAACATTTATTTTTTTTTGATTATAACCTTCTAAAAGAGATTCCAATCTTTTACATGATACAAAATTTTTAGAAAATTCAAGCGCAGAGTCCTCATCTTCCTTTGAGAAACTTACAGATGTTAGGTTATATTTATTTCTCATAGGATTCTTACCCCCTTCTTCTGCTCTTCCATTTACCTTTATGATGTAATATCCATTAACTGTTTTTATAGGTTCGGAAATAGAGTTAGTTGAAAGATTCTTTATTCCATTAATAATTTCTTTATCAAGCTGACCTTCAACTACCCAGCCTATATAACCGCCTTGCCCTGAAGATGCTGATTGACTAAATTGCTGTGCAACAGGTTCAAAAGATATATCATTTTTTAGTTGTTCAACTAATTTGGTTGCTAAATCATTGGACTCTTTTTCTTCCTTTTCATCTTCAAATCCCAAAAAAATCTCTGAAATGTCATATTGCACTTTATTAATACTATCCATTGTTCTTTCATAGACTATATTAATTTCTTCATCGCTAATATTTATATAAGAACCAAATCTTCCTCTAACTATCTTATTCCAAAGAAGTTCAGATTTGATTTGATCTATTAACGTATCAACATTAACACCTTGACTTGTTATGTTTTCAATAATGCCTTCAGCAGTAGTTTGGTTTCCTTGCGCTATTCTATCAAGTGTCATTTGAATTTCTTCTTGAGATTCTGGCACTTCTAATTTTGAGGCTTCTTGAAGTTGAATTCTTTCATTTATTAAAGCCTTAATTGATTGATCCTCAATCCTTTTAAGGTTTTCTTCTGTAGCTGGTATACCTGATGTTACTAGTATAAGCTTTATTCTTTGATTTACATCATATCTTGAAATCACTTCATCATTAACTATTACAGAAATAGCTTGAATATTTTGGGCAAGAATCTCCCTGTTAAACAAACAAGAAGTAAGAGCTATGAATGCTATTAAAATATATTTATATTTTTTCATAATATTTAAAATAATTAAGCTATTTAAAAACAATTTTAGTTTTCCCATAATTTTGATATACGATCCGAACTATCTAACGTTCCGCCGCCAAAAGTAAATACATTAAATTTAATCATAAATGAATTCGATGGTTTTAAGTCCCTGTATTCTGAAAATTTCCTTCTAAACCCTATTTCAAATGACATGCAATCGTCAATATAAACTGCAGAAATTCTATTATTAAGAGAATTTCTTGAAACTACGTCATAGCGCAACGCTGCCTGAATAAGCCATTGATCTGTAAGATTAAAGAAAGTTGCAAACCTTGCCTCTCTTTGTTCCTTAAAATTTAAAATTTCGACATTATTTAACAGTACATGCCCTGCTCGAATACCCCATTTTGGATAAGTTATAAGCATATCAAATTCAGATCTTCTTAAATTTATATCATTATCATCAAGTCTCCCTCTGTAAGATAGGGTTATCTCTTTATTCGGTTTAAAAAGGAAATCTAAAACAAAATCAGATAACTTTTTCTCTAACCCAGACCCTTTTTCAAATGAATCAGGATTTTTTAATTTATAACTTTGCCCAATTAATCCTGAAAATACACCATTTTTATTGAAAAAATGTGAAAATTTAAAGCCATAGTTTATCCTACTACCTGTTTCCCATAGGTCTATGCCTGGCATTCTATTTCTAGAAAAAATATTATGTGAATTTAGTTCAAAGCCTATACTGTCTTCGTTAGGAATTTCTATATTCTTATCATTATCTGAAGAATAAGAAATTTGAATAATTGGTTCAATTATAGTATTTGAAAAATCATATTTTAGAGGTAATTTCCATTCTATTTCTAGTGAAGGAAGAAGACGATAAATATTTTTTGTTTCTCCTAAGGGATTAGATAAAAATAATCTTGATGAATTATTAGGCGCCCACCTTTTTGTTGATCTATAGGCATCACCTCGTAAATTTAAATTTAATTTAAATAAATGACCTCCTTTTTTTATAAATTGTCTCTCCCAATTGATTTCACTAGATATTCTATAAGTATTTCCATCAGTTTTTCTTACAATACCAAGCGTATTTATGGATAGCTTTGATTTTCCTCCAAATATTACTTTCTTCGGGTCCCAAGAAAATTTTATTTCTGGTAAAATTAATGGCTCAGATCCATCTCTCTCAGGAAGTAGTGTTGAAAAATAAATTGAATTTATTTCTAGCTGTGCATTTTTCCAGTACCTTGATAGTGATAGGTAAGATTTGATTTCTGTTTCATCATCTAGATCAAATCTTCTCAAGAATGTATCATCAGAGACAAATTTCCCACTAAAATTTAAATCCCAATTATTCAATTGAAAGTTTCCGTAAGTAGAAAAAGAACCTCTGAAATTATACCCTATAGCATCTGCTATTGATGAGGGACGTGTATCATCAAGTTTTGCTACTTCAACATTTGTAATAGAATGTGTATTATCATCATAATCAAAAACAAGTTTTTTTCCTAATTGCTTTAAATCACTTGGATTATTAAAAGGAGAGCTTATTACAGCATTCCAATCATCATTAATATTTACAGTTTTTGATTTAAATTTATCAGTCAATGAGGCTGCAATAATATGAAAGTTAATTTTACCTCTTTTAAATCTTTGTCTCCATTCCCCTTCACCTACAAGAGCTCCTTTTGTTACAACCCATGGAGTTATTGTGAGGTCATAATTTGGAGCTAAATTTATAAAATATGGTGCTTTAATATTCAAACCAAGATCGCCAGAGCTTGTTATTGTAGGAGCTAGGAAACCGCTTCTTTTTTTTATATCCGGACTAGGATGTGTTGCAATAGGAACATAAAGCACTGGAAAACCAAATAATTCAAATCTTGCACCTTCATAAATTATATTTCCATTCTCTTCATCGTAAATAATTCTATTTGCTTTGACTTGCCAGGATGGTTTTTTCTTTGATTTTTTACAATTCTGACAAGGTGAAAAGATACCTTTTTTTAGAACAATAGATTTACTCCCACTTCTAATTGCATAGGCGGATGAAATCTCTGTGCCTTCTTTAGTCAGCAATGTTGGCATTTCTATAATACCATCGCTTAAATCAGACGATAACTTAAATTTTGATGCTAGAATAGTTGATCCACTTTTTTCTTTGATAATAACATTTCCAATACCTTCGATAATGTTATTTTTTTGATCAAATGAGACCTCATCAGCCTCAAGTTGATAGTTTTCTCTAGTAATTTTTACTGAACCTAAAGCTTTTAATTTATCAGTTTCGTTTAGATATTCAATTTCATCAGACTCAATTGAGTTCTTTATATTTTCTTCAGAAAGAACTGGAGAAACTGATAAAACAAAAAATGAAATAATTATAAAAAATTTCACTTAACCTTCCTCTATAAATATAAGAGCGCTAACCCCTAAAAGTATCGCCAATAAAGGAGGAGACCATGCAGACAAAATAGGGTTGATGCTTCCAGAGGCTCCAAATGCTGATATTACATTAGATAAAGTATAAAGTAATAAACCACATAATAATCCTGATAAAATCAAAGTATTTGTTTTTTCAGATCTTATGAATCTAACTGAAAAAGGGGCTGCTATAATTAGCATTGATGACAGAAAGAGAGGAAAAATTAAAATTGAATAAAATTTTGTTTTATGTCTTGTCGCAGTAAAACCTGCTTGCTCTGCAATCTTAATAAATCTTGGAAGATTCCATACAGATATCGTTTCTGGGGGTGCAAAATTTTCCTGAATTTGACTAGATGTTAAATTAGTTTTGATTGTTATTTTATTTTTGAACTCTGGTTTTTTTTCTCTTTCATATATCCAAATATTATTGAGCTCCCATGAATTATTAATCAGAAGAGCGCTTTCTGCGTCAAATCTACTAATTAGTTTACCGCTTTTTGAATGATTAAAAAAAATGACTTTTTCTAGATTACTTGCTTGTTTTTCTAAACCTAATGAATTTATAATTCTATATGTGTTGTCTGCTTGATTAATATCTTTAAGCCACAAACCATTTTCTGATAAGGTCACAAGACTTGGCTGACCTCTAATAAATCTTGCCTCAAGTTCTTTAAATTTATAGGTTGATGTTGCTATCAAGGGTTGAAGTACAATTACTGTAAATAAACCAATTATCATTATTAAGCTAACGCCAGGAAATAAAAGCCGCCATATTGATATACCGCTTGCTCTTGCTATAATTAACTCTGAACGTCTAGCTAATACAAAAAAAGTACTTAAGGATGCAAAAAGAACGATAAATGGGAGTATTTCAAAAATCATCCCTGGTAGCTTTAAAAAAGCAAGTTTTAAGGCAAGCATTATATCACTATCATTTGATTTAGAAATTCTTCGAGACAGTTCTATAGAATCTATCAAGAAAATAAAACCTGATGAGATTAGAGTGCAAAAAATAAGAGAATTTAGAAGGCTTTTTGAGAAATAGAATGACAATATATTATTAATTTTCATAATTTAATAATCTCCTGCCTTCAAAGTATTTTTTTTGATTAGTATAACTGAGGATAATATTAATAATAACGGGAGTATATAAAGTAATAAAATTGCTAATGGGTTACTTTGAGCTATAGATGCAATAAAAAAATCAAAAATTTGAAATATTATTATGCTACCAGTTAATTTAATAATATTTTTATTCCTATCTCTTCTATCAAATTTTCCATTTATAAAAACTGAAAATGAAAAAATTATAAATGCGAGCGGGTGTATTATTTGAGCTAACTTATGATTACCTGCTGACTGTAATATTTTTTTTCTTGATTTTGCATATTCATCATCATCTTTAGGGAATAATAAATCGCCGATATATCTCTGACTTGAATCATAGTTAAAGTTATTATCTTGATTTAAAAAATCTGAAAATAGATATTCATTTTTTTCAAAACTAACTGTAGTCATTCCCGGTCCATCCAATGATAAATTTCTGTATTGAATATTCCCATTTAGAAGAATTAATTTTGGACTGTTGTTATCATTAATCAAGTAACCTTTTTCTGCAGAGTAGGTAACAGTAGATGTTAGATCTCTATTATCATGAACCAAAATTCCATCAATTGAGGTATTGTTATCTTTTTTATGTGCATAAACAGTAAGACCTTTAGCCGGCATAGAAAACATTCCATCCCTTACTAGCGTTCCCGATAAGTCGTGCCGGATTTCATGTATTTTAAATTTTGTATACCTCATTCCGCTTGGACCTAAAAATAAAGAAAAAATTATCAGTAATACGGTAGCCGCTATACCAAAGATAAAAAATGGTTTAAAAAATCTCAATGGTTTCATTCCAGATGTCAGTAAAACAACCATTTCTTTATCAGATGATAGAGTTTGAAGAGCAAAGGATGAGGCGGCAAAAACGCCAAGAGGAATAATTTGCGATATTATATTTGGAAGAACAGTTAGGGTTAATATAAAAAAAGACTTTAAATCTGCGCCTCGCATAACAATCTCATCTAGCATTTTAAGGACTTGACTTAGCCACGCTAGTGAAAGCATTCCTATCAGAACCATAGTAAAGGCAAACAAAATTTTACTAATTATATATTTATCAATATTTTTCATTTTATATCGTATTATATACGACAAACTATACCCATATGCGATAAATAATGTTAACAGATGATAAAATGATTAATTTTGGAGAAAACTATGAAAGTAAGTTTTGTTAACAAACTGTCTGAAAAAAAAGAAACTTTGGTTATTGTGAGCGATAAAAGCTCAATGCCAAAGATAGCCGGGTTAGGTCAGAAAACTTTAAATTCAATTAATTTAGCAATTAAGAATGAAAATTTTAAATTTAATAAACTTCAGACATTGGAAATTATTTCTTCAGATAAGCTAGGTTACTCTAAAATTATTATCATTGGCCTAGGAGAAGATCCAAGTATATCTTTAAGAGAATCAGACCTTATTGGGGGTAAGATCACTCAGTTAAATTCTAAAACTAATAGTAACATAGATGTTTTAGTTTCAAAAAATATATCAAATGATGAATCAATGCTTAGAATTGGCTATGGATCAATTCTGGCTACTTATAAATTTGATAAATATAAGTCAAAAAAGTCTAAAACAAATTTCTCTAAAACAATTAAATTGGTATCGAATAAAAACTCACGATCACTATCCAAAAAATTTAATCATAACAAGTCTGTTGCGCAAGGGGTTTTTCTTGCAAGAGATTTGGTAAATGAACCTAGTAATATTTTGAATCCTGAAGATTACGCAAAGCGAATAAAGGGCCTATCTAAATACGGTTTGAAAGTAGAGGTTTTGAATGAAGTAAAAATGAAAAAACTTGGAATGGACTCCTTGCTTGGTGTCGGTAGAGGTAGTCAATATGACAGTCAGCTAGTAATAATCAAATGGGATGGACTAAAAACTAAAAAAACTAAGCCACTATGTTTTGTAGGGAAGGGTGTTTGTTTTGACTCAGGTGGTATTTCATTAAAGCCTGGTAATAAAATGGAGGAAATGATTGGAGACATGGGTGGCTCGGCGGCAGTTGTTGGGCTTATGAAGTCTCTCGCCTTAAGAAAAGCAAAGGCCAATGTCGTAGGTATTGTTGGATTAGTAGAAAATATGCCAGATGGAACTGCTCAGAAACCTGGCGACATTGTCAATACTATGTCTGGTCAAACAATCGAAATTCAAAATACTGATGCGGAAGGACGTTTAGTTCTTGCTGATGCCTTATGGTATGCTCAAGATAGATTTAAACCAGAATTTATGATCGATTTAGCAACTTTAACGGGTGCTATCGTAATGTCTCTTGGTAATAAAATGGCTGGCATATTCAGTAATAATGATAGTCTTTCTGATAAGCTTTTTATTGCAGGTGAGGAGTCTGGTGATTTAGTTTGGAGGCTCCCACTATCAAGCTCTTATGATAAAATGATTAATTCTCAATTCGCTGATATGAAGAATATTGGAATGGGGGGAGCGGGATCAATAACAGCCGCTCAGTTTTTAAAAAGATTTGTCAATAAAGTTCCATGGGTTCATGTAGATATAGCCGGTACGGCAACAGGAATGGAGAAAAATTCTATTAATACGAGTTGGGCAACTGGTTTTGGAGTTCATCTTTTAGATACACTTGTTTCAAAATTTTATGAGTAAAGATTGACTGAAATTTTTTTCTATAAATTAAAAAACTTAAGTATTGAATTATTTTTAATTTCGCTAATAGAAAAATCAATCTCTAAAAATTGGAATTCTTTAGTGCTTTTGGACAATATTGAGAGGATGGAAGAAATTAATGACTTGATGTGGACTTTTAATGATACCTCTTTCATACCACATGGTAGCCAGAGTGACTTAAACCCTGATAAACATAATGTTTATTTAACCTGTAATGAAGAAAATCTTAATAATTCAAATATTATTTTTTCTATTGATGGGATCATTATAAATCAACCAGATAATTGGAAAAGGTGTATTTATATTTTTAATGAGCAAAATCTGAAGGTTACTGATGAGTTAGAATCATATAAACGAGGAATCGAAGATTTAAACTATGACTTAAAATCTTTTGAACAAGATAATAATGGAAAATGGATTAGCAATAATTAAAGGAGAATATTATGACGTTACAAAGAACTCTATCAATAATTAAACCTGATGCAACTAAGAGAAATATTACAGGAAAAATCATACAAAAGTTTGAAGATGGCGGCTTGTTTGTTGTTGCTCAAAGACGGATACTATTAACTCAGGATCAGGCTGAAGACTTTTATTCTGTCCATAAAGAAAGACCATTTTATAATGACTTGGTAAACTTTATGACTTCCGGACCAGTTGTTGTGCAGGTTCTTGAAGGAGAAAATGCGATCCAAAGAAATAGAGATATTATGGGTGCAACCAATCCTAAGGAAGCTGAGAAAGGAACAATTCGAGCAGACTATGCTCTAAATATTGAAGCCAACTCGGTACATGGATCGGATTCTGAAGAAAATGCCGCTATAGAGATTGCTTTTTTCTTTGATGAAGGCGAAATTAATTCATAGAATTAAATTTTGAAATCTTCCAACTTTTTTATTGCTTTTTCTTTATAGTTAATTTTATCAAGATTAACTTTTATTAGATCTTCAGCGAACAAATGAAGACAAACAGGGTATAGTCTGTGTTCAAGCTCAAGAACTTTTGCTGCTAGTAATTTTTCGTTATCACTTTGGTTTACTGAAGTAACTGCTTGACCAATTATCGGACCCTCATCAACTCCAGATCTAACCATATGAACTGTGCAGCCTGCAAACTTAACACCTGCTTCTATTGCTTTTTTATGAGTATTTAAACCTTTGAATGAAGGTAAAAGAGACGGATGAATATTTAGGTGTTTATTAAACCATTTATTTACAAAATCATCGCTATGTATTCGCATAAAACCAGCATTACATATAAATTCTATATCGTGATCTAGTAAGACCTTATTTACCTGATTATCAAATTCAATTCTACTTTCGTAACTATTATGGTCGATTGATACTATTTTTATTCCTTTCGATTTAGCATACTTTAAACCTTCTGCATCAGGATTATTTGAGAAGACTAGTTCAATAGAGGCTTTGCTATCTTTATTTTCACAAGATTCTATTAATTTCATCATATTAGAGCCAAAACCTGATATTAAAATCCCAACTCTCATTTTTATTTAATCCCTTTTGTAAGTAATTCCAGAGTTATTTTTTTTATTATTAGTAATTTCACCAATCACGAAGTGATTTTCATTAATCTTATTAAGATAGCTTGATATATTCTTAGCATTACTAGGGTCGACAATTACAATTAAACCAATTCCACAATTTAAGGTTTTTAAAATTTCATCTTCATCTATATTGCCTAAGCTTTTTAGCCAATTAAATATTTCAGGTCTATCCCAGGAAGATAAATTAATTTCAGCATTAATTGATGTGTTAGGAAAAACCCTAGGAAGATTTTCTGTAATTCCACCTCCTGTAATATGAGAAATAGCTTTTATTCCCTCAATATTATTCAATAAATCTAAAATTAATTTCACGTATATTCTTGTAGGTTCTAAAAGTACTTCAGATATCGTTTTTTTACTATCATTTGGCATAGGAAGAGATGTTTTTATATTTTTTTGTTTAATAATATTTCTTACTAGTGAATAGCCATTTGAATGAAGTCCATTTGACGGAAATCCAATTACAATATCACCTTCTTGTATATTTTTACTTGGAAGTAATAAATCTCGCTCAACTATTCCAACCGAAAAACCCGCTAAATCAAAATGTTTTTTTTCATAGAGTCCAGGCATTTCAGCGGTTTCTCCACCAATTAAAGCACAATTTGATTGAATACATCCTTCTGCTATACTTTTTATTATTCTCTCTGCAACTTCATTTGAGAGTATACCTGTAGCAAAATAATCTAAAAAATAAAGTGGCTCAGCACCCTGAACAATCAGGTCGTTAACACACATTGCTACAAGATCTATACCAATATTATCATAAAAATTATGATCAATAGCTAAAAGTAGTTTTGTTCCAACACCATCTGTTGATGAAACAAGGAGGGGATCTTTATAGTTACAATAAGAAAGGTCAAAAATTCCACCAAAACCTCCAATCTTTGTGTCTGCACCAGGTCTTTGTGTTTTTTTAACAATAGGTTTAATATTTTCAATTAGATCATTGGCTTTTTCTATATCAACTCCAGAAGAGGAGTAGGTAATTTTTTCTCCTTTATTGTGTTTCTTGTTTATTTTTTCTTCTGACAATTTTTGACCTCTAAGTTAAAATAATATTAATCACAATAAACTCTTTTATTATAATTAAATAAATATATCATCATTATTTTCCTTTAAGGATAATTAAATGAACTTTGCTAATATTATTACTATTGGTAGATTATTGTTTACCCCAATAATTATATGGTTAATATTTTCGAGTTATTATTCCTTGGGTTTAATATTTTTTGTATTAAGCGGTCTATCTGATGCATTAGATGGCTTTATTGCAAAACAATTTAATCAAAGTACTATTTTAGGAAGCTATCTTGATCCAATTGCTGATAAGACACTTATAGTTTCATCTATTTTAGCTTTGGGTTATATGGGGGCGATTCCATCCTGGTTAATAATTTTAATTGTTTCCAGGGATTTAGCTATTCTTGGAGCGGTAATAATCTCATGGTTAGTTGAGCGAAGCTTAAAAATTGAACCTATTATTTCGAGTAAAATTAATACTTTTTTACAAATATTTTATATAGGATTAATTCTTTTTAGTCTCTCTTACCAACAAGGAATGATATATTTGGATATGTTTATTCTTCCAGCTTTTTCTATTTTGATTGCATCCTCAACCCTATTATCATGGTTTTCTTATCTAATTTTATGGTTAAGAAGTATGGGTATTGTTAATAAATAATGGTTTATAAGAATGTATAAAGATCAACTCACTATTGAGATGCCCAAGCGATCTGCATTAAGCAGGGAGGATTTTATGGTTAACGAGTGTAATCATGAAGCTATTCAATTTATTGATACCTTCTATCAGGGAAAGATGAAGTCAGGATTATTGATAGGACCAAAAGGTAGTGGAAAATCTCACCTTGTTAATGTTTTTTGTAAAAATTTTGAGAAAGAAAGATGGTTAATCTCTCAAAAGGGGGATAAAAATATTTATAAGATTTTTCAAGAAAATAATATGATAATTATTGAAGATATTGATTTGATATCTTCTGTAGAGGAAGAGGAATATTTATTTCACAGTATCAACTTATCTAAAGAATTAAATAAAGTTCTACTTTTAACCTCTGGGGTTAATTTGTCCGATATTAGTATAAAAACTCCTGATTTACGATCACGGCTAGATTCTATTCAGAGTGTAAAGATTTTAGAACCTAATGACGATCTTATGAATGCGTTAATACTTAAGCTTTTTCATGATCGACAGATTTTAATTAAACCAAATATAATTAGCTACTTAATGCAAAGGATTGAAAGATCTTATTTAGGTATTTCAAGTATTGTGGATCTAATTGACAATGTTTCTTTATCAAAACATAAATCAATTTCAAAAAATTTAATTAAAGAATTATTAAAGTAAATTAAATTTGTTTCAAAACTACATTATTCTCTTCCATGGATATTGCTACTTTGCCATTCTTGAAATCTAAAGCTTTTTTTCCAAATATGTCATAACGCCATCCCTTTAAAGTTTTAATATCCGCCAAATCATCTGCAATCAAATCTTCAAGATCTTGAGTCGACGCTATTAGTTTTTGAGCAACCCCTTTTTCCTCTGAAACTGAGTTCAAAAGAATTTTCAATAAAGCTACCCTACTATTTGTTCCATGAGGTAATTTTCTTCTTTCAGGTAATTTTGGAAGGTTATCTTCTTTAAAAGAAAGTCCGATTAAAATTTGTTCATGAATTTCATTAATCATACCTTCTTTCAACCTTAATCCATTAGAAAAAGATCTAAGATTCATAATTTCATCTATTGTTTTTGGCTTCATTGATGATAATTCATAAATTATATCGTCTCTTAAGACTCTTCCTCTGGGGAGGTCATATCTCTGAGCTCTTTCCTCTCTCCACTTCGCCAATTGAAATGTAATACCTCTAGTCTTAATATCATAGCTTCTTATTTTAAGTCTTTTATAAGCCATTTCCGGATTTGTATTGTATGTATCTTCTGATGTTAAAACTTGTAACTCTTGATCCAGCCATTTTGTCCTTTTTGTTTCTTTTAGTTTATTGTTAAGAATTGGATAAATCTGGTGAAGATGAGTAACATCGCTTATTGCGTAATGAAGCTGTTTTTTTGTAAGAGGTCGTTTTGCCCAATTTGAAAATCTTGAAGATTTATCAATCTTTTTTTTAAGAACTCTATCAACTAATTTTTCATAACCAACAGAATCACCAAAACCACAAACCATTGCAGCTACCTGTGTATCAAATATTGGGTAGGGTATTTTACCAGATATTTTATAAAAAATTTCAATATCTTGCCTTCCAGAATGCAAAACTTTTAGAATTGATTTTTTATTTAAGATTTTAATAAACGGAGTTAAGTCAATACCATCCTCAAGAGGGTCAATAATAACTTCAATATCCTCGGAACATACCTGTATTAGACATAATTGAGACCAATAGGTTTTTTCTCTAATAAATTCAGTATCAATAGTAATAAATTTAGCTTTAGTTAGTATCTTACATACCTCTTTAAGCTCTTTATTTGTTTTGATTAATTCCATTTAAATCGTATACATTATAAATGTTTAGTTGTCCTTGACAAAACACTTTTAAATTGTCCTATTGCGTCAATAAATTATAGGTTATTAAAATGAATGAATACAGAAGTCATAAATGTAATGAGCTTGAAATTAAAGACGTTGATAGTGAGGTATATTTATCAGGATGGGTTAATCGTAAACGTGACCACGGTGGCCTTCTTTTTATTGATTTAAGAGATCATTATGGCTTAACCCAATTAGTTTTTGATCCTGATAGCAATGCATTCGCTGAAGCTGAAAAAATAAGCTCTGAGTCAGTTATTAAGGTTTCTGGACGAGTGGTAAAAAGAACTGATGACACAATAAATTCAAATCTACCTACAGGTGAAATTGAAATTTATGTTGAAGAAATAGAGGTTTTATCAAAATCAGAAGAATTACCTTTACCAGTTTTTGGTGAACCGGATTACCCTGAGGATATAAGGTTAAAATATAGATTTTTAGATCTAAGGAGAGAAACTCTCCATAAAAATATTGTCATGCGGTCCAAGATTATTCAATCAATTCGAAAAAGAATGATTGAAAAAGATTTTTTAGAATTCCAAACACCAATTATGACCGCTTCTAGCCCTGAGGGAGCTAGAGATTTTTTAATTCCTTCCAGAGTGCATCCTGGTACTTTCTATGCATTACCTCAGGCTCCACAACAGTTTAAGCAAATCTTAATGGCATCAGGATTTGATAACTATTTTCAAATAGCACCATGTTTTAGAGATGAGGATGCTCGTGCAGATAGATCGCCTGGGGAATTCTATCAGCTTGATATTGAGATGAGTTTCGTTAATCAGGAAGATGTTTTTGAAGTTGTTGAGCCAATCTTACGAGACCTTTTTAAAGAATTTTCGCCAAATAAAATGGTTACTGAGAATTTTCCTAAAATTCCTTACCTGGAATCAATGTCTAAATACGGAACCGATAAACCTGACTTAAGAAATCCTATAGAAATGTCGGACGTTACAGAAATTTTTATAGATTCAGGTTTTAAGATATTTTCCGATTCTATAAAAAAAGATAATAATGTTAAAGTTTGGGCAATTCCTGCTAAAGGTGGTGGGACTAGAGCCTTTTGTGACAAGATGAATTCATGGGCGATAAAAGAGGGTCAGCCTGGACTTGGTTATATATTCTATAAAGAAGGGTTGGGCTCAGGTCCTATAGCGAAAAATATTGGAGAAGATAAAACTCAAGAAATAAAGGCTAACTTTAATTTAAGCGATGATGATTCAGTATTTTTTCTATGTGGTATCCCTAAGAATTTTATGCAATTTGCCTCAAGCGCAAGAGATAAAATTGGTGAAGATTTAAGCTTGATAAAGGAGAATAGCTTTGAGTTTTGTTGGATAGTAGATTTTCCAATGTATGAATGGGATGATACAAATAAGAAGATTGATTTTTCTCATAATCCTTTTTCTATGCCTCAGGGTGGTTTAGAATCTCTAGAAAATAAAGACCCCTTAGATATTAAAGCATTTCAATATGATATAGTTTGTAATGGTGTTGAATTGTCTTCTGGTGCTATTAGAAATCATAGACCAGACATTTTAGTTAAAGCTTTTGAGATTGCCGGATATGACAAAGAAGAGGTCGAAAAAAGATTTGGTGCTATGTCTAGTGCCTTTAAGTTCGGCGCTCCTCCCCATGGAGGAATAGCGCCGGGAATTGATCGAATAGTAATGTTATTAACTGGAGTTGACAATATTAGGGAAGTAATAGCTTTTCCTATGAATCAACAGGCTCAGGATATTCTTATGGGTGCGCCATCAGCTATACCAGAAGATCAATTAGATGATTTAAGTATTAAAATTGACAAAGGAGACGACTAATAAGTTGTTCAAAAAATGAAAGAATTTTTTCTAGAAATTTTCACATGGTGGAATGGTCAAACATTAGGGACTAGAATTCATACTGTTATTCATGGTCGATTAGTTGGGACTGATTTAGATGGAAATAGGTATTATATTAATAAAAAAAATAAAGATAGCCGGTGGGTTGTTTACAACGGTCAAACTGATGCCTCTAAAATCAACGCTAATTGGCATGACTGGATTCATTACAGGACTGATGAAGTTCCAATTATAGAAAAAAATCAAAAATCTTGGTATAAAGAACATTCTATGAATTATACTGGGACAGAAAAATCCTATAGTCCTAGAAATTCATCTAGTAAAAAAATTAGATCAGTTTCTAAATCATATGAATCATGGTCACCGGGAGAGAGGAAATGAAATCTAATACTTTTGAAGCTATTGTAGGTGCTTTTGTAATAATTATATCTGTAGTTTTTTTATTTTTTGGTTTTTCAACTATGAAAATACAAAATTCTGACAGCTACAATGTTTCTGCTCTTTTTAATAGAATTGATGGGATAAAGATTGGATCAGATATTCGTATGTCCGGTATAAAGATTGGAACAGTAGTAAGTCAAGAATTGGATAATTCTTCTTTTGAGGCAAAGGTTCTTATGTCTATTGATTCAAAAATTTTGATTCCAGATGACAGTTCTGCAAAAATAACATCTGATGGTCTTTTGGGCGGTAATTATATATCCATTGAACCAGGCGGAAGTGATATTTACCTTCTGAATAACGAAGAAATATTCTTTACCCAAGGTTCAGTAGATTTAATCGGTCTAGTTGGAGAGGCTCTTTTTTCAGTAGAAGATGAAAAGTAGTTTACTTTTTATCTTTCATTTGATTTTCCACCCAATGAATATCGTAAGTTCCATCTAAAAATTCTTTTTCTTTAATTATTTCGAGATAGAAAGGTATTGTTGTTTTAATACCTTCAACAACAAACTCATCCAAAGCTCTTTCAAGTCTTGCAAGGCATGAATCTCTACTGTCACCAAAAACAATTAGCTTTGCTATCATACTATCATAAAAAGGCGGAATAGTTATTCCGCTATAACAACCCGAATCTACTCTAACGCCCGGTCCACCAGGTGTATGAAAATTTTCAATTTTTCCAGGACTTGGAACAAAACTTTTTGGATCTTCAGCATTAATTCTACATTCTATTGAATGACCGAAAAATTTTATATCACTTTGTTTTTTTAACAATTTATGATTTGAAGCAACTAGTATTTGTTCTTTAACTAAGTCAAAGTTTGTTATTTCCTCTGTTACAGGATGCTCAACTTGAAGTCTTGTGTTCATTTCCATAAAATAGAACTTATCGTTTTCATATAAATATTCTATTGTTCCTACACCTGTATAACCAATTTTACATAGAGCTTTAACTGTTAAATCACCTATATATTTTCTTATTTTTTCGTTGATTACTTTTGAAGGTGTTTCCTCTAAAAGCTTTTGATTTCTCCTTTGCATAGAACAATCACGCTCGCCAAGATGAATCATATTTCCAAAATTATCACCAATAATTTGTATCTCAATATGTTTAGGGTTTTGAAGATACTTTTCTATATAAATAGTATCATTATCAAAAGATTTATCCGCTTCAGATTTAGCTTTTTTTATTGAAGCCTCTAATTCATTAGCGTTTTGAACAACCACCATTCCTCTTCCACCTCCACCGGCAGAAGCTTTTATTATTACTGGATATCCTATCTTTTCTGATGTTTCTATTGCTTCTTGTAGATTTTTTATTTCTCCATCAGAACCTGGAATAACAGGTAATCCATATTTTTCAGCAGTTTTTTTTGCTAATATCTTATCGCCCATCGTTTTAATGTGATCTGATTTTGGCCCTATAAATGAAATATTATGAGCATTGAGTTTTTCAACAAAGCTTGCATTCTCTGAAAGAAAGCCATAACCAGGGTGAACTGCATCCGCTCCAGAAATTTCGCATGCTGAAATTATTGCAGGTATATTCAAATAAGAATCTTTTGATTGGGGAGGGCCAATACAAACACTTTCATCGGCTAGCTTAACGTGCATAGCATCCTTATCAGCTGTAGAGTAAACTGCAACAGTTTGTATTCCTAGGTCCTTACACGCCCTTAAGACTCTAACGGCAATTTCACCTCTATTAGCTATAAGAATTTTTTCAAACATTTTATTCAATAATAATTAAAGGATCGCCAAATTGAATTGGTTGTTCGTTTTCTACTAATATCTTTTTTATAGTTCCATCTCTTTCAGAGGTAATATTATTCATTGTCTTCATTGCCTCAACAATTAGAAGTGTTTGACCTTCCTTTACCTTATCACCCACATTAATAAAATTAGCTGAATCTGGATCAGGTTTTAAGTATATAGTCCCAACCATAGGTGATAAAACAGCATTTTTATTTTCTTCATTTGTTTCTGATAATTTATTTTCTAAAGAATCAATTTGATTGTTTATATTTGGAGTAGGCGCTGCATATGATTGGGTAATATTTTTTGCAACCTTTACTCTTCCTACTTTCTTATTTTCTATTTCAATTTCACTTAGACCAGTCTGATCTAGAAGTTTTGACAGTGAGATAATTAAATCTTCATCGAAATCTGACACATTAAATCTCCATTTCTTAATTATTATTTAAATTCTTGACCATGCTTTCTAGAGCAATAATATAACCATCAATACCTAGTCCACTTATTACACTATTTGCCGCCATTGATACATAAGAAGAATGTCTAAATTTTTCTCGCTTATAAATATTTGATATATGAACTTCTATTATCGGGATATGAAGTGATAATAAAGCATCGTAAAGGGCTATAGAGGTATGTGAATAACCAGCTGGGTTAATAATGACACCGTCACCAATTTTTCCAGCCTCATGAATCAGCTCTATAAGCTCACCCTCATGATTTGTTTGTTTAAAGACTATCTCAATGTCATTCTTATTAGAAAATTCTACTAAAGTTTTTTCAACATCCTTTAGTGAAGATGAACCATAAATATCTGGCTCTCTTTCCCCCAAAAGATTTAGATTTGGTCCATTAAGTATGTAAATTTTATTTGCCATTTTTTAATATTTCAATCATATCCTCTTTTCCTATAGCACCAGGAATTAATTCTTTATTAATAATGAAGGCGGGGGTCCCTCTCACCCCAATTAAATCTGCTAACCTATAATTTTCTTTAATTAATAGTATAGTTTCTTCTTTATTCATATCAGTTTTGAGTTGTTCATAGTTAATTCCAACTTTCTTTGAAATGTTTATAATATCATTTATCGTTATTTGTCCTGAAAAGTTAATTAATTCTTGATGCATAACAAAGTATTTATCTTGTTTTAATGAAGCTATCGAAGCTTTTGAGGCTAGTATTGAGCTTTCACCTAAAACTGGCAATTCCTTTAGAATAACTTTGATGTCTTTATTGTCTGATATGAGTTCCATTAATTCTGGAAAGCTTCTTTTGCAGTAACCACAATTATAGTCAAAAAATTCTATAATAATTGTTTCACCATTTTTATTTCCTAAGAAAAATTCAGGATTGTTTTTTATTTCATTGTAGTATGTGTATATTTTTTTATTATTATTGTCCTCTTTTAATGAATTGATTTTACTTAATACATTTTCTAAATTAGCTGGATTCTTCATAAGAAATGAAACAACCTCTTCTTCGTTGGTTTTTTTTTCATTAATTGCTAAATAAATAAATATATTAAATATAATAATAATTAACGAAATAATTACTATTGAATTTTCAAAGGCTTTTTTTAAACTGGGCATCTTCTTTTCCATTTTGCTTTATTTTCAGAATCGAGAACAATATCTTGTGCGCGTAATTTAGAAATACTAGAATTTTTATTATATTTTAATGATTTTTTTGCATGAAATGAAGCCATTTTTACATTTCCTGTAAGAAAATGTCTTTCTGCCGAAGCTAGTTCTGCATTTCCTATGTCATTTATTCTAGAGTAGGATATTGCTAGTTGAAACCAAGTTTGAGTATTTTTTTGATCATGCATGAGTGATTTTTTAAGCAAGCTAATTGCTTCAATAGCATTATTCTTATTTTCCAAAGCATTTAAAGCTGTTGCTAGTGCTACCATTAGCAATGGTTCATTAGGGCTAATTGATAGAGATTTTCTGTAAGGTATTATTGATTCTCTAATTTTTCCCGATTCGTATAATACCTGACCTTTTAATTCGTAAAACCATGGATTATTAGGGTATTGATTTATCATTTCATTTAGAGCTGAAAGAGATTCTTTTAAGAGGGCCTTCCTGTAATATGCGACTGCAAGTGAATATTTATTAAAAATTAAAGAAGAGTCTTTTTTGGCTTTTCGAATAACATCATTTGGATTATTTAAGAATCCATCTAGTTTTGCTTGAATCATTTTATATTCAAATAATATTTTTTCATTATCTCTTTCATTTATAAATTGAGATTTATTAACTTTTTGCTCTAGAGATCTTATTCTATCTCTAGAAATAGGATGACTTCTTACTCTAACACTCTGTCTATTTGAGCTTAAAGCCTCCTGATTAGCAAACTTATAAAGTACTTCGAGCATTCCGTTTGAAGATTTTTTTATACCTTCTAAATACTTTATAGCAGCCTGATCAGCAGCTGATTCTTGACTTCTAGAATATTTTGCAACCATACCTTGTGCTATTTGTTGGCTACCCAATAATAAGGCTTGAGCTGCATCACCATCTCCAGCAATTGCTGCTCCTATACCCAACAAAAGACCTACTATCATTGGAGTCTGTGCTCTTTCAAGAGCCTCATCTGACCGAGCTAGATGACCTCCCGCTATATGACCTGTTTCATGAGCCATTACCCCTCTTAGCATTGATGGTGTTTCAAAAGATTGAATTAAGCCTGTGTTGACAAAGATTTTTTGGCCACAGGCAACAAATGCATTTATTGATTTATCGTTAAAAATATATATGTCAACGGAATTTAAATTAAGATTAGCTTCACTAAAAATAGGATGAGAAATCTCTTCAAGAAAATTTTCTATTTCTGCATCACGAATAATATTTGCAGATACTAAAGTGCTAAAAGTAATTAAGCATAACAATAAGAAGCTTTTGAAAAAATAAGATATTCTATAAAACAAGTTCACTTTTCTATATTAACCCAAATTTATATGATTAATATTAAATATTTTTAATCTTTATTCCACCATCCAGCCTTGGTCTTTGCCTTTTTAGTCACTTCTTTCTTATTTTTTAAATCTTTTACAGGCGCACCTATATGATTAATATTTTTTGGTTCCTCTACTTTTTTTACCTTAATTGGTATTTCTTTTTTTTCTAATTTTTTTTCTATTTCGTTTGTTTTTTTTGACTTTGTGCTTTTTGATTTGTCCAAGTCTTTAGTATTTTTGAGATTTTTAGAATTTTTTTGAACTATTTCATTCTTTGAGTTCTCGGTTTCATCAGCATTTTTTTCCTTCCTCTTATTTTTCTGATTATTTTTATTATTATTTTTTCCTTTAATTTGCGTTGAGTCACTTTGCTCATTTAAGTTTGTATTATTTTTATTATTCTCATTGACCTCTTCTTTATCTTTATGATTATTTGAACGATTTTCATTTGATTGTTTTTGGTTTTTATTCTGATTATTCTGATTATTGTTTTTATTATTATTTTTATTTCGATTTTTATTATGCTTGCCTTGTTTTTTATCTTTTGAGTTATCAGTATTTTTTGAGCTATCAGAAGCTTTATCAATTTTTATTTCATTTCCATTAATATCATATGCCTTAATACTATTTTCATTACCTCTAAGTGAAGAGTTACCATAAAAATTAATTGATGTTTCTTTATCTGATTCCAAATCAATTAATAAATTTCTTTTTTGATTTACTAAATAATTTAATATTTCGTTTGGTATTTCAGCCTCTACTTTCTTGATATTTTCTCTATTACTTACATCACTAATATTTCTTAAAATTTCTAGGGCTCTTGAATCTATAGATCTTACTAATCCTGTTCCATCACAATGAGTGCAATTGCTATATACCCCCTCTTGAATACTTGCCCTTATTCTTTGCCGAGACATTTCAAGTAATCCAAAAGAGCTGATTTTTCCAACTTGGATTTTTGATCTATCAGACTTAAGAGATTCTTTTAATTTTTTTTCTACCGATCTTCTGTTTTGAAATTTTTCCATATCAATGAAATCAATTACAACTAAACCCGCCATATCTCTTAATCTTAATTGCCTTGCAATTTCTACAGCTGCTTCAAGATTTGTTTTGATGGCTGTTTCTTCAATATTATAATACTTTGTAGAGCTTCCAGAGTTAACATCAATCGCAACTAAAGCTTCAGTTTGATTGAGAACTAAAGACCCTCCTGAAGGAAGATATACTTGATCTGCATATATGGAGCTGAGTTGATTTTCAATATTATTCTTTTGAAAAATAGGTGAAGAATCTTTCCATTGTTTTACCTTCACAGCATGACTTGGCATTAAAAGTTTCATAAAATTTTTTGTAATTTTGTATACTTCAGAGCCTTCCACATAAATATTATCAACATCTTTTGTGTATAAGTCTCTTAATATTCTTTGTATAACGCCACCGTCTTCATATATTAATGCCGGTGCATTTGAGGATAGTGTGTCTTCTTTAATTTTATCCCAAGTTTTTGTTAAATATTTATAATCTCTTTTTATTTCAGTTGATGTTGTTTTTGCTCCAGCAGTTCTGATAATTAAACCCATTTCATTCGGAACATTTAATTTTTCTAAAGTAGTTTTTAGCTTTTTTCTCTCTTGAGAGTTCTTAATTCGCCTACTTACTCCTCCACCCGATGTACTGTTTGGCATAAATACGCAGTATCTTCCTGGTATTGAGGTGTAGGTGGTTATAGCTGCTCCTTTATTACCTCTCTCTTCTTTTACTACCTGTATAAGAAGTATTTGATGTTTTTTTATAACTTCTTGAATTTTATATTTTTTTATAAGGTTGAAATTTCTTTTTTTATTTATTTTTTCTATATCCTCTAAATCATCACCTCCTAAATCCTCTACTTGAGATTGTTCATCGGATTCTTCTTCCGGTTCATCATTGGCTTCGTCTAATTTTGATACATTTTTGCTTTCTTTAATTAAAGCTTCTTTATCTGCTACTGGTATCTGGTAGTAATTTGGATGTATCTCAGAGAAGGGAAGGAAACCATTTCTATTTCCTCCATAATCAACGAAAGCTGCTTGAAGAGAGGGCTCAACTCTCGTCACTTTTGCTAAATATATATTTCCTCTTATTGGTCTTCTTGAGTCAAACTCAAAATCATACTCTTCTAACCGACTGTTTTTTAATACCGCAACTCTCACCTCTTCCTGGTGGGCTGCATCTATAAGAATTTCGTTCGTCATTTAATTTTTCTCCAAAGGCAGGAAGTAATTTATTGTTTATTGTTTCAATATTGATATTTTTCATTTTTTTATCTTTCATACTTCCAAGTATTTAATTTTTTATAAAGAATGGAAAACTGGTTTCTGTGTTAATTTTTTCATAGCTACCGAATCCATTAATAATTTGTTAACTATCATATAAATTTAAATTAGATTTATATAATTAATTGAGGTAAATTTATTTACCATGTTTACTTTTACATTTCATTTGAGGGCTTTGGCAAGGACGTAATCAAAATAAATATAAACTTATGGTTTTCTTAAAAAAAATATCAAAATTCATTTTATTCTTTTTCTTGGCATTGGTTCCCGCCTCCCTTCTTTCTGACGATGATATAAATATCTCAAAATTAAGGGTAAGCTCATTACAATCGGGGGTTAGAATAATTATTGATGCAGATAAATCACCAGTTTATGAGGTGTTTTCTTTGCAGAAACCGAATCGTTTAGTTATTGATTTAGCAAAAGTAAAGTTCACTGAGGATTTTTCTTTTCCTTCTACGAGTGGATTAATTCAAGGGGTAAGATTTGGATCATTTAATGGCGATGTATCAAGAATAGTCTTTGACTTAAAGTCACCTGTTAAAAAAATAAAAACAAAAATAAGAAAACCCTCAAGCGGAAGTAGGCGAACTTTAAATATAGACATCGAAAGTCATAAAAAAATAAAAACCTTAAACAAAAAAAATAATAAAGTAGAAAAGCAAACTATAAAAAAAAGCAAAAGCTTTAGAAAAAGAAGTCTCACAGTTGTTTTGGATCCAGGTCATGGAGGAAAGGATCCTGGGACCTCTTATAAAAAGCTAATATCGGAAAAAGAAATAGTTCTAAATTTTTCTAGATTATTAAAGAAAAAATTAGAAAATAATGGTTATAGAGTTTTTTTAACAAGAGATAATGACAATTTTGTAAAGCTAAAGGATAGAGTTAAATTTGCAAAATCTAAAGGTGCCGATCTGTTTATTTCGATTCATGTTGATGCTTCCAAATATTCTTCAACAAGGGGTTTTTCAGTTTATAGTCTATCTGATAGAGGGCTAGATAGAGAGGCTGAAAAGGTTGCAAATCTTGAAAATAGCCTTTCTGTATTTTCAAAAAAGGGGCTAGAAGGTATTAATTTAAGAAAAGGAAGGAATCTTGAGGATCATTGGTATGTTAATGAAGCATTTAGGAAAGCAAGAGATTCATCCTTTGAATTTGCAGAAATTCTTGTAGATAAAGTTAGTGAGAGATCTGAGAAATTAAAAAGACCTCATCGATATGCAGGGTTTGCGGTATTAAAGTCACCAAATTATCCAAGTGTTTTGGTTGAATTAGGATTCATAACAAACGATAATGATAGACAAAACTTTAACAATAGGAATTGGCAGTCTTCTGTAGCTAATAAATTTGTTGAAGCGGTAAATAAAAATTTTAAATAATATAAAAGAGGATTGCTATGAAAGCTGAAATTCAAAAAATAATAGATGATATAAATGATTGTATTGGTCTATTGAGGGGGTATCTTTGACTGGGATAAATCTTTGTTAAGGCTTGAAGAGTTAAATGCCATCATAGAAAAAGACGATTTTTGGAATAATAATAATAATGCTCAAATTATTATGAGAGAAAGGTCACAAATTGAAGAGTCTATGAATGATTGCCTTTCTCTTGAAAGAAGGCTTGAAGATTTTATTACTTTAATCGAACTTGGAATTGAAGAATCTGATGATGGGGTGGTTTCAGATGGCCTCCTTTCTCTTGAGGTTTTACTTAAAGAATCAAAGGTCGCTAGTCTTGAGGTCTTATTATCAGGTGAGGCAGATTCCAATTCCACATTCCTTGAGATTCATCCAGGAGCAGGAGGAACAGAAAGTCAGGATTGGGCAGAAATGCTTTTACGCATGTATATTAGATGGTCTGAGAGTAAAAATTATAAAGTAGAGGTTGTAGAAAAAGCTCAAGGAGAAGAGGCTGGAATTAAAAGCGTTACAATAAAAGTAGATGGTAAGAATGCTTATGGTTGGCTTAAAACAGAGTCTGGTATTCATAGATTGGTAAGGATTTCTCCATTTGATTCTCAAAAAAGAAGGCATACAAGCTTTGCAAGTGTTTGGATTTACCCTGTTATTGACGATAATATTGATATTGATTTAAAAGAATCAGATTGCAGAATTGATACATTTAGATCTTCCGGTGCTGGAGGACAGCATGTTAATACAACAGATAGCGCTGTAAGGATAACACACATACCATCAAAAATAGCAGTTCAGTGTCAGGCTGAAAGATCCCAGCATAAGAATAAGGCTACTGCATGGTCAATGCTGAGGGCAAGGCTTTATGAGCTAGAGCTTCAAAAAAAGGAAGCGGACTCACAAGAGCAGTTAGAAAGTAGATCTGAAATCGGCTGGGGACATCAAATAAGATCTTATGTTTTGCAGCCTTATCAGATGGTTAAGGATCTTAGAACAGATTTAGAGGACTCAAATCCTCAAAATGTTTTAAATGGAGATATTGATTCATTTTTATCTGCATCGCTATCACAAAAAATTTTAGATTAGTTTTTTTTTAATATTTCGTTAACTTTTTCTAGTACCAAATTGACATGGTTTTTTACTTTAACTTTTCTAAAAATCTCAAGTACCTTTCCATTACCCGATATTATAAATGTCGACCTTTCAATACCCATATATGTTCTTCCATACATTTTTTTTTCAACCCAAACTCCAAACTTTTTTATAACTTCTCCGTCCTCATCAGAAGCTAGCTTTATTTTTAAGTTTTGTTTTTCAATAAAGTTTTGATGTTTTTTTATGCTATCTTTTGAAACACCAACAACTTCAACTTTATTTTTTTTAAATTTCTCAATATTTGAGCTAAAATCTTTAGCTTCATTGGTGCAACCTGGTGTATTATCTTTTGGGTAAAAATAAATTATATATAATTTCTTTTTAAGTTCTTTTGAGTCAAGTAAAGTATCATCACTTAAGGGAAGAACAAAGGTAGGTATTGTGTCGTTAATCTTTAATTCATTTGTCATTTTTTTTGTCCTAATTTTTACTGTTTAATCTGGATATATACATGAAGTATCTTTTGAAAATTATAAACTACCTATTAGGTTTAATAATTTTTACTATTGGTTTCTTTTTTCTTAAGATTTCATCGTCTTTTATAGATATATCTTCTACAGAAGTTTTCTTTAAACCATATCTAATCAATAATGCTTCTCAATATAATATCAATATCCACAAAATACAATTATACCTTGATGGCTCGGAAAATAAACTAATTACAAATATAAAAATTGATTTTTCTAATAAAATTATTCAAAGCAAACATCGTTTTAATTCAAAGATCGATATTCCTATTAAATCAATTTTAAATTTTCATTCTAAATACGAATTTACTTTTTTACTTAGTGAATTAAATTCAAATAAAGATAATCCTAATATTAGCTATAATATTAACGCAAAAGGAAGTATTGAGCCTTTTATTTTTTCTTTAGAAGGAAACGGATCAAAATTACCAATCGATTTAGTCAAGAGTCTATGGCCTAAAAATATTGCCACTGGAGCAAGACTATGGGTAAGCAGCAACTTATCAAATGGAAATATAAAAGATCTTTTGTTTAATATAAATATTCCCTTAGATTCTTATAAAGTGAAAAATAAAATTTCTAGAGATAATTTGGATCTAAAATTTAATTTTGAAAAAATGAAAATATCTTTTTTAAAAGATATGAGCTCTATATATAATGCATCTGGTGAGGCATTTTTAAATGGAGAGGCGTTTAAAGCTAATTTATTTAAAGGTAAAATTAAAGGAGTTGATCATCAGGAGATTAACCTAATAAATAGTACTTTTATTGCTCATCAATATCAAATAAAGCATGGACCCGGTGAGGTTAATATTAATGCAGACGGACGATTAAGCGACCTTCTTTTATTTTTATTTCAGCACCCCAAAGACCTTAAAAGATTTTTCCCTTTTGAAATTAATAAAGTATCTGCCCTTACAAGCTCTAACGTAAGTTTTAAATTTCCTTTAAAATCAAAGATAAATTTTGAAGAAATTGAAATTTCTTCCAATTCAATTATTAGGAATTTTAGTATAACTAGTTTATTTTCAAAAGATTTTACTGGAGATTCTCTTGATGTCAGTGTCTCTAATAAAGGAATTGATATACTAGGCGATATTTTTGTTGATAATCAAAAACTTAAACTTAATTGGGAACAGAAATTTACTAATGATAAAGACTCATCATTTGTCTCATTCAAAGGTTTTTTAGATGATAGTTTCTTAAACAATTTTTCTATATCTAATAAATTAAATTTAAATGGAAAGGCCCTTCTTGATGCTAAATTTTATGGAGATTTAAAAGGTTTTAATAGAGGGACTGTTGAAATTGATGGGAAGCTTCTGAGGGTTGAGTCAAAAAATATACTTTGGACTAAACCAAAATTTTCTCCAATGCTTATATTTTCTAATATTAAATTTTCTAATAATAATGAAATTCTATTAAAAAAAATTATTTTTGATGGTCCTCTTGTATCAATTTCAGGTGATATTAAAATTAGTAATAGGGATATAGAAAATGCATATTTTCCTATTTTTAAACTTTATTCCTCTGAGGGTAATATTTCATCAGATCTATCTTTTAAGTATTTAAAAGATAAAACTAACAAGCTTATAATTTCAATTGTTGGTAAAAAGTTAAGATTAGGAAAAGAGGGTGTGCTACCTTTTTTTAATTTTGAAAGATCAAATAATACCCCAAGAGATACTTCAATAGATATTAGCTTTGACTCATTAGTTTCTAGATCTGGTCTGAATTATACAAATGTAAAATTTTTATTAGAAAAAAGTCTTAGCCTAATAAATAATTTTCATATAAATATAAATCTTGAAAATGAAAGAATTATTCATAATACTTTTTCAAATCAAAATACTAAAAAAATTAACTTTTATTCAAAAAATATTGAAAATATAATCGATCTTTTAGGACTTGATATAGATATTGTTGGTGGCCCATTTAATCTTCAAGGTGTTATTAATGAGACAGATGACGAAATTTTTACAGGCAATCTATCTTTAGGAAAATTTTCTATACTTAAACTCCCTATTTTTGCAAAATTACTCAATATTTCCTTACCAAGCTTAACAAGTCTTCTGGATGATAATTCAGGAATTAATTTTAAATCTGCATTGGCTGTAATTAATATAAATGATACCGGAATTAATATTATCGATGGAGTTATCAAGGCTGATAGCGATGTTCCTATATTTGGAAGTTCTCTAGGGATGACTCTATCGGGAGTTTATAGCTTTGCAAAAAAAACTGATATTTCTGGAACTTTAGTTCCTTTGGAAGGTTTTAATACTGCACCTTCAAAGCTACCACTTGTTGGTGGACTATTTAAGGGCGGTAAAAAAGGACAGGGTCTAATAGGTATTAATTTTAGAATTTACGAAGATAAAGATGGTAAGCTTGATATTCAGAGTAACCCTCTTTCAATTTTAACCCCAGGATTTCTTCAAAGAATTTTTTAAAACTTATTCAGAAATTTGGACTAGAATATTTTTTTTCTTTCCCATAGATATTTTTAGTTTTTGAGATTGATCAAAGTCATCAATCGTTACTATATATTTTTCATCTAAGATAAGCTTCTCATTTAATTTAATAGCACTTGATTTAACAAACCTTCTTGATTCACTATTTGAATTGGTAAGTTTTAAGAAATCCTTTGACAGCAAACTCAGAAGTCCGACCCCTTCTTCTATTACAAGCTTGCTAATTTTAAAAGTTTCTATTGAATTCCAATTAGAATCTTTACCATGAACTAATTCTGTTATTTTTGTAGCTAAAACCTCTTTAGCAAATTCTATTTCTTCACCTTGGAGTTTTTCATATTCGCTTATTTCTTTTAGAGAAAGACTAGTGAATAATCTCATCCAAGGCCCAACAAGATTATTATCAGTCTTGTCTCTCCAATAGTTCCAAAAATCTCTCGGGTGGGTTGAATGACTAATGGCATCTTTATCGTAATTTAGCCAAATAGCACCATTTTCTGTTTTGCCCATTTTTTGCCCCGATGAGGTCGTTAGTAGCGGTGTTGTTAACCCAAATAAATTAACTCCTGATAGTCTTCTTGCTAAGTCTATTCCACAAACTATATTTCCCCATTGATCCGATCCGCCCATTTGTAAAATACACTTATATCTTTTGTTTAATTCATAAAAGTCATATCCTTGCATAACCATATAATTAAACTCTAAAAATGATAATGGTTGTTCTCTTTCAAGTCTTAATTTCACAGAATCAAAAGATAACATTCTATTGACAGAAAAATTACTTCCAACCTCTCTTAAAAAATCAATATAATTTAAACTTCCAAGCCAGTCATTATTATCGACAACTACAGTACCAGTTTTTTTAAGGTCAATGAATCTTCCAAAGGTTTTTTTAATACCATTTAAGTTATTTCGAATTTCTTTTTCTTCTAGTAAGGATCTAGATTTATCTTTAAGGGATGGGTCTCCTACTTTACTGGTTCCTCCTCCGACCAAGACAATAGGGTTGTGGCCAAAATCTTGAAGGTGTTTTAAGAGCATAATTTGTATTAATGAACCGATATGAAGGCTTGGAGCCGTACAATCAAACCCTATATATGCTGAAACTCCTTTATTCATAAAGGATTTATCTAAACTTTCAGCGTCGCTTATTTGATTTAAAAAGCCTCTTTCATTAATAAAATTTAAAAATTCTGATTTATATTTATACATTTATTTTATTCAACTTTTTTAATCAATACTGAAATCTGAACTAACTAAACGTGTATCTAAATAATTATTTACTTTATTTACTAAAAGATCACCTTCTTTTTCAAAAAAATGATTAGCCTTCGGAATACTATTGTATTCAATTTCTATATTTTTTTGCGCCTGGAGTTTTTCAACAAGTCTTTCGACATCCTCTGCCGGCACCACCTTGTCTTCTTGACCATGAATAATTATACCCGAAGATGGGCATGGAGCTAAAAAATTAAAGTCATACATGTTTGCTGGAGGTGCAATTGATACGAATCCTTCAATTTCTGGTCTTCTCATTAAGAGCTGCATTGCGATCCATGCACCAAAAGAATACCCCGCAACCCAACAGCCTCTTGAGTCAGGGACTTGGGATTGAAGCCAATCAAGTGATGCAGCAGCATCCGACAATTCACCAATACCTTGATCAAAAGTTCCTTGGCTTTTTCCAACAGATCTAAAGTTAAACCTTAAAACTGAAAATCCTCTTTTTAAAAACGTTTGGTAAAGGTTATATATAATTGGGTTATTCATATTACCCCCAAACTGAGGCAATGGATGTAATATTAAAGCAACAGGAGATCTTCTTCCTTCAACTGTATTAATTCTTCCTTCTAGTCGACCGTCTGGCCCACTATATATAACTTCTGGCATTTTTAAATCCTTACTATAACGATAGTATTAACAACCTTACAAATTAAACGATTTTCTGTATTTCTTGACAAAATTACTCGGAAAATATATTTAACTCTCAATAACTCTTATTTGTCTTCTATCACATTGATATGATTGATGCATAAGAATTTAATAAAAATTTATATTTAGGTTAAATTATGAAGTTAACTACAAAAGGAAGATATGCAGTTTTAGCTCTAACCGAGCTTGCATTAGCTAAGGAGAATTCCCTTGTTAAAATAACAGAAATTGCTGTTAGGCAAAATATCTCCTCAACATATTTGGAACAAATATTACTTTTGCTAAAAAATTCCGACTTAATCATTGGTGTTCGAGGCCCCAATGGTGGCTATAAACTATCCACATCACCAGAAAATATAATGATATCAGATATTGTTAATATTGTAGAAGGTAGGATGGAGGCCAAAGGATGCGTTTCTAAGTCAGGATCGTGCACGGGAGTATCTGGAAGATGCCTGACTCATGATTTATGGGATGAATTAAGTAGGCATATTGAGCTATTTCTTGGACAAATTTCTCTAAAAGATATTATTGCTGGAAATGTTTTAGGAAGGTCCTCTCCCCCTAAAGTTTTGGAGTTAAAGTAGTTTATGAAAGACTCTAGAATATATTTTGATTATAACGCATCATCCCTTATCAGGCCTGAATCGGTTGATTCAGTAAATAAAGTTCTTAGATCATACGGGAATCCATCTTCTGTTCATAAAGAGGGCCGCTCTATGCGCACACTTATTGAAGATTCGAGAGAAAAAATATCAAATTCTTTATCTACTTCCAGTGATAATATTATCTTCACAAGCGGAGGTACTGAAGCAATAGATATAGCTTTAAATCAAAACCCTGGTAGGATAATTATTAATTCAACGGAGCATATTGCTGTGTTTGAATCGGCAAAATTATTAAATTGTAACGTAGATATTCTTGATGTAGATAAAAATGGTTTAATAAGGGTTGATTTATTAGAGTCTCTGTTAAAAAAAGGACCCGCACTTGTTTGTATAATGTATGCAAATAACGAAACAGGTGTCATTCAACCAATTGAAGAAATTTCTAAAATTGTTAAATCTTATAACGGAATTTTGTTTTGTGATGCGGTACAGGCTTTTGGAAAAGTTGATATTTCGTTTGATCAACTAGGGATCGACTTAATGGCAATTTCTGCTCATAAAATAGGTGGATTTTCAGGATCAGGTGCCTTGGTTCTAAATAATAAAATTAGTGATTTAATTCCTAAAGTCTCTGGTGGAGGTCAAGAATTTGGGCTTAGAGGAGGAACAGAGAATCTTCTTGGTATTATTTCATTTGGAGAATGCGCATCGGTTATAAAAGATATGGCTGATGAAAGAAATAGAATTAAAGAGTTAATAAAATTATTGGAGGACAATTTGTCCTCTTTAGGGGCTAACATTTTTGGTTATAATGTAAAACGATTACCTAATACTTCTCTCTTTTCATTTGAAGATTTTAAGGCTGAATCATTGTTAATGAGGTTAGATTTAGCTGGGTTTTCAGTAAGTTCTGGTTCAGCTTGCAGCTCAGGAAAAGTGAAAGTAAGTCACGTTTTAAAAGCTATGAATATAAGTGAAAGTATGCAAAAAGGTGCGATAAGAGTAAGTCTTGGATGGGGATCAAGCAAAGAACAAGTCGAAAGTTTTATAAGTTTTTTTGAAAATATTTTTAATAAAAAAGTCAAGGAGTAATCTGTGTCAGATAACCAAGAGAAACTATCAGAAAATGATTTTAAGGACCCTTATGAGTTTGGATTTGAGACTGATATAGAATCTGATTTTGCGCCAAAGGGTCTTAATGAAGACGTTATAAGGTTTATTTCAAATAAAAAAAATGAACCTAGCTGGTTACTTGACTGGAGATTAGACGCTTACAAGAGATGGTTAACAATGGCTGAACCTGATTGGTCTAGTGTTAGATATCCATCAATTGATTATCAAGACTCTTATTACTATTCAGCACCCAAAGATTCAGAAAAGTTGGAAAGTCTGGACGATGTTGATCCTAAGCTCTTGGAAACTTATAATAAACTTGGAATTCCATTAAAAGAACAGGAATGGTTAGCTGGAGTTGCTGTTGATGCTGTTTTTGATAGTGTGTCGGTTGGAACAACATTTAAAGAAAGATTAAAAGAAGATGGGGTAATTTTTTGTTCTTTTTCAGAAGCCGTAAAAGATTATCCAGAACTAATAAAAAAGTACCTTGGTTCAGTTGTACCTACAACAGATAATTACTTTTCAACATTAAATTCAGCTGTTTTTTCAGATGGTAGTTTTGTATATATTCCTCCAGGCGTTAGATGCCCTATGGAATTATCAACTTATTTTAGAATCAATGCGGCTGGAACTGGACAATTTGAGAGAACATTAGTGATAGCAGATAAAGACTCTTATGTTAGCTATTTAGAAGGATGTACTGCCCCAATGAGAGATGAGCACCAACTTCATGCTGCCGTTGTTGAGCTAGTTGCTCTTGAGGGTGCTGAAATTAAGTATTCAACTGTTCAAAACTGGTATCCTGGCGATGAAAATGGAAAAGGTGGCGTCTATAACTTTGTAACTAAAAGAGGTGATTGTAGGGGTGATAATTCAAAAATATCATGGACTCAAGTAGAAACAGGTTCAGCAATTACATGGAAATATCCTAGTTGTATTTTAAGAGGTAATAATTCTTCCGGTGAATTTTACTCTATTGCTGTCTCAAATAATTATCAACAAGTTGATAGTGGAACTAAAATGATTCACCTAGGAAATAATACATCCAGTAGAATTATTTCCAAAGGTATTTCAACTGGTAATTCGTCTAATACATACAGAGGTCTTGTCTCTGTTCACCCTAAGTCAAAAAATAGTCGTAATTTTACTCAGTGTGATTCCCTTCTTTTAACTGATAGTTGTTCAGCAAATACTATTCCTTATATAGAATCAAAAAATTATGAATCAATTATTGAACACGAAGCTACATCATCTAAAATATCAGAGGAACAACTTTTTTATTGTCAGCAAAGGGGCCTGGATGAAGAAGAGGCTGTATCTCTAATAGTCAATGGTTTTTGTAAGGATGTTTTACAAAAATTACCTATGGAGTTTGCAGTAGAGGCTCAAAAGCTTCTTAGCGTTAGTTTAGAAGGAAGTGTAGGATAATGAATAATTTTCTTAAGATTCAAAATCTTTCAGTTAAGGTTGAAAATAAAAAAATAATAAATGACCTTAATTTAGATATCAAAAAGGGAGAGGTTCATGCGATTATGGGTCCAAATGGTTCAGGAAAATCAACCCTTTCAAATGTTCTAGCTGGCAAGAGTGGGTATACAATAATTCAAGGTTCAGTTGATTTTTGTGGGGAGGATTTAATCTCCCTTGAACCAAATGAAAGAGCAAATAAAGGTATATTTTTAGCATTTCAATACCCTGTTGAAATACCAGGTGTTACGAATATTAATTTTATTAAAACAGCCTTAGATAGCAACAGAAAGTTTAGAGGTTTAGATCCTATAAAACCAGGTGATTTTTTAAAGCTTGTAAAAGAAAAATCAGAGATATTAGGAATTCCAGAGGATAGGCTTAAAAGACAACTAAATGTTGGTTTTTCTGGTGGAGAAAAAAAGAGAAATGAAGCCCTTCAACTTATGATATTAAATCCATTATTGGCAATACTTGATGAAACAGACTCAGGCCTTGATGTTGATGCTTTTAAAATTGTTGCTGATACAATCAATTCAACAAGAAGCAATGATAATAGCCTACTTGTGATTACTCACTACCAAAGACTTCTTGAGAGGATTAAACCAGATATAGTTCATATTTTTATTGATGGATCTATTGTCGAATCTGGAGGGCCAGAATTAGCCACTGAAATCGAAAATAATGGTTTTGAAAGGTTTGCTAATGCTTAATAATTTAGTTTTAGAAAATTTTGATGAATCTTTTTTAAAGTCACCCTCTTTGATTGATGAAAGAAAAAAAGCATTCTCTAATTTAAAAAAAATAGGAATGCCAAATAAGAGAGTTGAAAATTGGAAATACACGGATCTAGATAATCTTACTAAATCTATAGAATTTAAACCAGGAATAATTAATTTAGAGCTATTAAATCAAGAATCTAAAGGGATTAATGTTAGGGAGTTTGATTACTTTATCAAGAACAAAGCTCAGTACCTTAACCCAATTAAAATTCTTGAGAATGAGGGCGTTGTCTACTTAAATATTTCTTATTCAAATGAAGCCAAGGTAATAGAGATAAAGGAAATACAATCTCAACCCCTAATTATAAATATTATTAGCGAAGGACCTGGGCTTTCATTACCTCGTTTAAAAATCGATGTTTTTCCTGAAATTGAAGCTGAGATTCATCTTATTTATCTTGGCGGGGAGGGTTTTATAAATCAGTTAACTGAAGTCAATCTTCAAAAAAATTCTAAAATTAAGTTATTTCGGGTCAATAAATCATCAGCTGTTCACTCTGAAACTTTTTTAACTTATTTAGATTCAAATACGAATATTTCATTAGTAAACTTATCAATGCCTGAAAATAATTCTAGATTTCAAGTATATAATTCTTTTCAAGGTAGGAATTCTTTTTCTAATTTTAAATCAGTGTCTATTCCAAAAGATAATTGCCATGATGATTTTCTTGTCCACAATCTGCATAAGAGTTCAAATTGTGAAAGTAATGTAGGCATTAGATCTATACTTAATAAAGGCGCTGTATGCTCATTTCAGGCTTTGGTAGATGTTGAGTTAAATACCTCCTCTAGTAAGGCAGAGCAGGACTGTAAGGCTATTTTGCTTCATGAAAACGCAACGATGAATGCTAAACCAGAAATGAAAATTTTTAATGATGATGTTGTTTGTAAGCATGGAACAACAATTGGAACGCTAGATAAAGAGCAAATATTTTACCTTCAATCAAGAGGTCTCGATAAGATTTCTGCAGAAAAAATTTTACTTCAAGGGATAATAAAAAATTATATCTCCGATGAGTCTCCTTTAAGTTCATTTTTACCAAAGGTTTATCAATGATTTATGATGTTGAAAAAGTTAGAAATGACTTCCCTATATTGTCTCGCGAAGTATATGGAAAACCTCTAGTTTATCTAGATAGCGCTGCTAGTGCTCAAAAACCAAAGAAGGTGATTGAACAGATTAAGGAATTTCAAGAAACTGATTATGCTAATGTTCATAGAGGCATTCATTTTCTTTCAAATGCTTCTACAGATGCATTTGAATCAGCAAGAAAAAAAGTTCAAAAATTTTTAAATGCAGATAAACAAGAGGAAATTATTTTTACCCTTGGGGCAACAGACTCTATTAACTTAGTAGCGAACTGTTTAGGTGAAAATTTCTTCAAAAAAGATGATGAAATTATTCTTACAGTAATGGAACATCATTCAAATATTGTTCCTTGGCATTTTCTTAGAGAAAAAGTGGGCGTGAAAATTAAATGGGTAGACTGTGATAATCAGGGTAATATTTCTTTAGACGATATAAAGAAAATTGTAACAGACAAAACAAAATTTATCTCTATTACTCAAATGTCTAATGTACTGGGTTCAGACCTGCCGTTGAAAGAAATTATAAAGTTTTCTCATGAAAAAAATATTTTAGTCTTAATCGATGGATGCCAAGGAATTGCTCATATGCAGACTGATGTAAAAGATCTAGACTGTGATTTTTATGTTTTCTCGGGTCATAAATTATACGGACCGACTGGTGTAGGGGTTTTATATGGAAAGCATGATATCTTAAATAATTTACCACCTTGGAGAGGAGGAGGTGAAATGATTCGAGAAGTAAAAAAAGAAAGTGTTACTTTTGCGGATTCTCCATCTCGATTTGAAGCAGGGACACCTAATATTATTCAAGCAGTAGGATTGGGAGCAGCAATTGACTATTTTCATTCTAAAGTAAAATTAGGCTTATTTGATTACGAGAAGAAAATTGCACAATATTTTCATAATGAAATTCAAGCTGTAAATAAAGTAAAAGTTTATGGTAAAGAAAATTTATCTAGCCCAATGATTTCTTTCACTGTTGATGGTGCTCACCCTCACGACATTGCAGCAATTATTGACAGAGAAGGAGTTGCTATTAGAGCTGGCCATCATTGCACTCAACCATTAATGAGTTTTTTTAATTTAAACTCAACTGCTAGGGCTTCGATTGGGATGTATACTGATAAGAATGATATTAATTTATTTATTAAAGCCCTGGATAAGGCGATCACATTTTTTGACTAAATTGAACCAAAGTACTAGAATTAAAATATGAGTAATTTAAATATGAGTGATGATCAACAAATAGATAATAAGCCTAGTAAGGTATCTCTAGATAAAGATGATTTGGTTAAAGCTCTTAAAACAGTTTATGATCCAGAAATTCCTGTTGATATATATGAGTTAGGGTTAATTTATGACGTTAGTTTAAAGGAAAGTGGGAATGTTGATGTTAAGATGACTTTAACTGCTCCTGGATGCCCAGTTGCCGGTGAAATGCCTCAATGGGTTGAAAATGCATTAATGTCATTAGAGGGTGTTAATAAAGTAGTTGTTGAGATGGTATTTGATCCACCTTGGGATATGAGTTTAATGTCTGAAGAGGCAAGGTTAACTCTGAATATGTATTAAAATGAAAAATATAACAAAAAATAATTTATTAAGTCTTACCTCGAGGGCTATAAAAAGATTACATGATATTAATAGAGACTCATCTTCTAATCACGTTGCTGTAAAGTTAGGAGTTAAAAATGGCGGCTGTGCCGGAATGGCTTATACCATGGATTATGTTGAAGATATTGGTGAGAATGATGAGGTGATTAAAGTTGATGATATCACTCTTGCTGTAGACCCAAAGGCAATCTTATTTTTATTAGGAACTGAGATGGACTATGAGGAGTCAACCTTAAATTCAGGATTTATCTTTAATAATCCAAATCAAACTGATGCATGTGGTTGTGGTGAGTCTGTGACTTTAGTGGAAGCTGAAATCCCAGTTGAATTGGCCGATAAACTAACTACTTCCCAGTAAAATTTGCATCTCTTTTTTCAAGGAATGCTGCTACACCTTCTTTGAAGTCACCTGATTGGCCTGCAGCAAATTGAAGCTCTCTTTCTAGATTGATTTGCTCTTCATAAGAATTATCAAAACTATCCCAAAAAGCTTTTCTTATTAAACCTAATGACATTGGCCCATGTGATAATTCTTTAGCTAATTTTAAGGTTTCATTATGAAGTTCATCATCTTCATAAAGTCTGTTTACTAGTCCCCATTCCAATGCCTTTTCTGCAGTTAATCTCTCTCCAAGAATAGCAAGCTCTTTAGCCCTGGCCATTCCAACTAGCCTAGGAAGAAGCCAAGTTGACCCTCCGTCAGGTACAAGACCTATTCTTCTGAATGCTTGTAAAAAGAAAGCAGATTTTCCAGCAAGTATCATGTCTCCCATTAGCGCTAATGACATCCCAACACCTGCGGCAGGACCATTAACTGAAGTAATTATAGGTATCTTTAAATTTTTAATTCTTCTTAGGATAGGGTGATAAGACGTTTCTAAGCGGTGCCCTGCATCTTGCCTACCAGTATTAGATCTATCAGATCCACCAGATAGATTAGCCCCAGCACAGAAACCTCTTCCTTCTCCAGTTATAACAAGACATTTAATATTTGATTTAGGGTCTTCGACTTCATTCAAACAAGACCACAGGCCATCTAACATTTCATCTGATACTGCATTCATTGCATTAGGATCATTAAATCTCATGATTCCGGTGGTCTCTATTACTTCCAATGTAACCTTATTAAATTCTTGCATCTTATTCTCCAAATATTTTTAGATTTTAGATATAATGATTTATTTTTTACAAAACACAAATATAAAATTTATAAATTAAACTCTTTATACAGGTTAGCCTTTTCTCTGATAAATTCAAATCTTAGCTCTGGTTTATTTCCCATTAGATCAGTAATTGTTTTTTGTGTAATTTCCTTTTCGTTCTCGGGAATAACGACCCTTAATAAAGTTCTATTTCCTGGAAGCATAGTTGTTTCTTTTAATTGAGCAGGCATCATCTCACCAAGACCTTTAAATCTATTTATCTCAATTTTATTTGATCTATTAAAGTTCTTATCAATTATAGCTTCTCTATGTTCATCATCTCTAGCATAAAAAGTTTTTCCTTTTTGAGTTAATTTATACAAAGGAGGAACTGCAATAAATAGTTTTCCTGCATAGATAATAGATGGGATCTCTTCATGAAAAAATGTTATTAGTAAAGAAGCTATATGGGCTCCATCAACGTCTGCATCAGTCATTATAATTATTTTATCATACCTAAGATCATTTTCTTGATAGGACTCCCTTAACCCACACCCAAGAGCTAAAATTAAATCAGCTATTTGTTGATTTTCTCTTATCTTTGTTTGATTTGAATTTGCTACATTTAATATTTTTCCTCTTAAAGGTAAAATTGCTTGGAATTTTCTATCACGAGCTTGTTTTGCTGATCCACCAGCACTATCCCCTTCAACAATAAATAGCTCTGTACCATCCCTGCTTGTTTGAGAACAATCAGAGAGTTTTCCTGGTAATCTTATTTTTCTGATGGCGGTCTTTCTTGAGGTTTCTTTTTCTTGACGCCTTTTTAACCTCTCTTCTGTGAAGCTAATAATCCATTGCAACAGACGTTCAGATTGTTGAGGTGAGTTAGAAAGCCAATTTTCAAACCTATCTTTCACAGCATTCTCGACAAATTTTTGAGCCGATGTATTTGATAGTTTATCTTTAGTTTGGCCTTGAAATTTTGGGTCAGGTATAAAAAGAGAAATTACAGCAACCATTGATTTCGATACATCATCAGAATTAATAGCTAATCCTTTCTTGTTCCCTATTCTCTCTGAGTGTGATCTTAAGGCCTTAAGTAAACCATTCTTAAGGCCTAATTCGTGGGTTCCTCCATCTGGTGTAGGCACAGTATTGCAGTATGAGTTCAAAAATCCATCAGAACTCATTGACCAATTTACAGCCCATTCAATAGAATTATTTTTGCTATCTTTTTCTTTTTTTCCAGAAAAAGATTCTTGGGCAATAAAGGTAGAATCTTTTACTTCATTAACAAGAAAATCTTCTAGACCTTTTGAAAAATTAAAGATCTCAGATTTAGGAATATTAATTTCTTCTGCGATTAATTGATTACAAGACCATCTAATCTCAATTCCTGCAAAAAGATATGCTTTTGATTTACAGAAATTATAGAGTTTTTCTATATTAAACTTTAAGTTTTTATCAAAAATTTCCTCATCAGGCTTAAAGGTGATCTTTGTACCTTTTTTATTAGTTTTTTGATCTAGTTTTTGAATATTGTTATCAGGTATACCTTTTGAATATCTTTGTGTATAAATATTTTTATCTCTATAAACTTCAACCTCAAGACTCTCGGATAAAGCATTTACTACACTTATTCCAACTCCATGTAACCCGCCTGATGTTTGGTATATTTTATTGTTAAATTTACCTCCGGCATGAAGCGTTGTTAATATAACTTCTAAGGCCGACTTCTTAGGGTATTTAGGATGTTTATCAATTGGAATCCCTCTACCATTATCAGAAACAGTTACTTTATTATTTAAGTCTATATTAACTTCAATAAAGGTTGCAAAACCAGCGACTGCCTCATCCATTGAGTTATCTATCACTTCCGCAAATAAGTGATGCATTCCATTACGATCTGTTCCCCCAATGTACATACCAGGTCGTTTTCTGACTGGCTCTAAGCCCTCAAGAACTTCAATATCAGAGGCGTTATATGTTTTGTTTGATAGCACTTTTGAACCTAAATAAAGTAATGAAACTATATGCGTTAAAAATATTTAAAATTTTAAAAATTGAATCGTATACGATTCGTAATATTTAGTTAAAAAAATAGCCCTTAAAAAGGGCTATTTAATTATAAATTGTATTATTTATTATTTTTATTTTGTAAGAGTACCAACAATATGATTGATAATTTTATATGGATCAGCATTTGATGCAGGTCTTCTATCTTCCAAATAACCATTCCAATTATGTTCTACTGTATAGATTGGTATACGAATACTAGCACCACGATCACTAACTCCGTAGGAGAAATCGGTAATTTTTTGTGTTTCATGAAGGCCAGTTAATCTTTGGTCGTTATCAGAGCCATAGTTAGCTATTGCATCCTGATGAACCTCTCCTAGCTTATCACACATTGTAGAATACAATTCTTCAGTACCATTCTCTCTCATTTCTTTATTAGAAAAATTAGTATGCATGCCTGAGCCATTCCAATCTCCAGATTGGGGTTTAGGATGGATGTTTACAGATACATCAAAGTCTTCTGCGACCTTATGAAGAAGGTATCTGCTCATCCAAAGATCATCACCCGCCTTAATACCTTTTCCAAGACATTGATATTCCCACTGTCCAAGAGCAACTTCAGCATTTGTGCCGGTAAGTTCAATACCTGCTTCTAAGCAAGCTTCGAGATGTGCTTCTGAGATATCTCTGCCCTTCACATTGGCTGCACCAACGCCACAATAGTATTCACCTTGTGGCTTTTCAGGAATTCCATCTTCCCAACCCAAGATTGTTCCATCGGGATTCGTAAGAAAATATTCCTGCTCAAAACCAAACCACCACTCATCGGATGCAACTTCAGCAGCAGCAGCCCTTGTATTTGTTGGATGGGTTTCATGTTCTCCGGTCTGAACTTGGCACATTACTAATTTATCACCATAAAGAGGGTTGGTATATTCTGTAACTGGTAAAAGTAAGCAATCAGAGCTGCCCCCTTCTGCCTGTTGGGTAGAGGAACCATCAAACGACCAATCTGGAGGTGTTGTCTCTCTTGTTACCTTTACTTTACTTCTTAAAAATGGTTCCGGTTTATACCCATCTAACCATACGTATTCGTACTTTATCATTAAGTCTTCTCCTTATTTAATTAAAAAAGCTATATTTTTATGCCTTAACAGCGGAATATTATTTTGATAAAAGACCATTATTAAAAAAATTACTAGCCCCTAAATAACTATAAACAAATATTTTTAATAGAAGTTACACATACTACACACGAGTATTTTACACATAATTTTATTTGGTTTTTGATTGATATTTATTTTTTAAATAGCTTCATCGCCAGTTTCACTTGTTCTTATCCTAATGGCTTCATCAACTGATGAAATAAAAATTTTACCATCACCAATTTTCCCAGTATATGCAGCTTTTTTTATTGCCTCACATGCTTCGTCAAGTTTTTCATCTTGAACAACAATATCAAGAACAATCTTTGGAAGAAAATCAACACTATATTCTGCACCTCTATAAAGCTCAGTATGACCTTTCTGTCTTCCAAAGCCCTTGGCCTCAGTAACTGTTACGCCAGCAACATCAATTTCCTGAAGTGCATCTCTGACTTCGTCAAGTTTAAATGGTTTTATTATTGCCTGTATTTTTTTCATTTTCCTCTCCTTCTTTAATTAATGAAATATTAATAATTATAAAGCAATAAATATGCCATTTATTATAATTGATTAATTTAACTTCAAATAATTAATTTTACTTTTTTCTCCATAAATATAATTTACCAATATACAATATAGCAAAGTAAAATTTTTATAAGGAATTATTATGATAAATCCAAGAACACCTGTTTTGGTTGGGTCAGGCCAAATTACTCAAAAAATTGATAATTTATCTGAATCAAAAGACCCAATTGACCTAATGAGAGATTCATCAGTTTTAGCAATTAATGATACAACTGTATCCGATTTAAGTAATCATATTGATAGCGTTGTAACAATAAGATTTATTTTTGATTCGGGTGCGGGCGCTAGACCGCCTTTTAGTATCTTCAAGAATCCGCCTAAATCGTTAGCCGATCGTCTTGGTATAAAGAATGCTAAAACTTTTTATGGACCAACAGGAGGAAATACCCCTCAATATCTTGTAAATATTATGGCTGAAAAAATAAGCCAAGGTGAAAGCGATGTTGTTTTATTATCAGGGTCAGAATGTTTTTCTTCAATGCGAAAAGCTTCTAAACAAGGAATAAAAACTGGATGGGGAGAGGACTCTGGTGGACAAAGAATTGACTTAGGATTTGAAAAACCTGGCGGTACTGATAATGAAATGAAGCATGGTATAGCTATGCCTGTTAATGTTTATCCGTTATTCGAGACTGCAATTAGAGGCAGAATGGGTCACTCAATAGAAAAACACCAAAAATATTTAGGAGAATTATTTTCTCCGTTTACAAAAATAGCAAAAGAACATCCTAATGCATGGTTCCCGATTGAAAGATCTGCAGATGAAATTTCTACTGTAACTGAGGCAAATAGATATATTGGCTACCCTTATACAAAATATATGAATGCAATTATGGAGGTTGATCAGGCTTCGTCATTAATCATGATGAGTGAAGAAAAGGCTAATCATTTTTCAATACCTAATGAAAAAAGAATTTATCTTCACGGATGTGGCGATATCAATGAAGTCTGGAATGT
>Ga0209425_10000587_pt1 | contig 44514 bp, 40 predicted proteins | sample COG_05_FD_184749 | JGI IMG/M metagenome (GOLD analysis project Ga0209425, IMG submission 184749) | Pelagic Microbial community sample from North Sea - COGITO 998_met_05 (SPAdes) (version 2) | ecosystem: Environmental > Aquatic > Marine > Neritic zone/Coastal water | place: Helgoland, sampling...
CTGTGGCTTGCCAAGGTTTATTTTGTTGGGGGGGTACGAAGAGCTCAGCATCGGCTTTGGGGTCTTGTAGCCATGGATGTGTTTTGGTATTTAATATTTCTGATTTTCGAAAGCCGAGTAAGCGTTGGCACGCGGGGTTCCAATCGATAACGCGCGATTTGTGATCCAATCGCATTGCGGCGGTTGGTAATGCTGCCAGTGGCGCTATAGGTGTTAGTTTAGTGTCTAACATGACAATCCTTGTCCATTTACTCTACAAACTTATGTTTTCTACTCTAGCATGTTTGATAAGAATTAGCAGTACCGTTTACAATGGGTGCTCTTAACAAATATCAAAGGGATACAAGCATGCATGTGCACATTTTAGGAATCTGCGGCACTTTTATGGCAGGCCTTGCAGTGATTGCTAGAGAAAAAGGGTTTCACGTGACGGGCTCTGATCAATCGGTCTATCCACCGATGAGCACATTGTTAGAAGCGCAGGGCATCGAGGTCACGCAAGGATACGAGCCATTGACGACTATGCCCGATTGTTTTGTGATCGGAAATGCAATGACGCGCGGCAAACCGGTCGTTGAGCAGGTTTTAAACGGCTATGTTCCTTATTATTCAGGCCCTGCATTTTTGGCTGAACACATCTTGCAAGATCGCTGGGTAATTGGTGTTGCTGGTACGCATGGCAAAACGACGACCAGTAGTATGGTAGCTTGGATTCTTGAGTCCGCCAATTTATCGCCGGGTTTTTTAATTGGCGGTGCACCGCAAAATTTTGATGTTTCAGCTCGCCTGGGTAAGGCGCCTTTTTTTGTGATTGAAGCTGATGAGTACGATAGCGCATTTTTCGATAAGCGATCTAAATTCGTTCATTATCGCCCTAGAACATTGATCTTAAATAATTGCGAATTTGATCACGCCGATATCTTTGACGATTTAGGCGCCATTAAAAAACAATTCCATCACTTGTTGCGTACTGTTCCTGGAGAGGGGCTAGTGATTGCTAATGGCGAGAGTGAGACATTAGATGAGATTATCGCAATGGGCTGTTGGACGCCGGTAACGCAGTTTCTAGGCAAGGGCGAATGGCGGGCTGATCCATTGTCTGCCGATTGTAGTGCGTTTTCGATTCAGCATCATAGTAAGAAGGTGGGAGAGGTGCATTGGGGGTTGCTGGGTCGTCATAACATGCATAATGCCTTGGCCGCGATTATTGCCGCACGGCACGCTGGGGTGACGATCGAGACAGCCTGCGAAGCGTTGAATACCTTCTTAAGTGTGAAGCGTCGATTGGAGGTATTGGGTTCGCCGCGGGGTGTGACGGTTTATGATGATTTTGCGCATCACCCCAGTGCGATCGAAAGCACCTTAGAGGGTTTGCGAAATAAGGTTGGGCCGGGTGCTCGTGTCCTAGGTGTGCTGGATTGCGCTTCGTACACAATGTGTTCGGGTGTTCATAATCAGCGATTAGGGGAGGCGTGCAAGGAAGCCGATGTCTTGTATTGTAAAAAATCGCGCACCTCAGGCTGGGATCCTAAAATGGCATTAACAGAAAAAACGCATCGTCATTATGACGATATACATGGTATAATAACTGATATATGCCAAGAAGCGGCGGCAGGTGATCATATTGTTATTATGAGTAATGCTGGCTTCGAAGGATTTCACACAAAGCTGTTGCAGGCCTTACAAGGAGAAAATAATGGTGGAGCATAGTGCCCCTACTTTCACAGCCCAAGCGGCTATCATTGGCGGCGTGTCTTACGTTGTTCTAGCGATCATTATTGCTACCCCTTTTATCTTTTAAGGAAAAAAATGGAAGCACAATCAATCACATCACTAAAAAGTTATTTTCTAATCGCAATGCCAGGGTTAGATGATCCTTATTTTATGAACTCCGTGGTTTATATCCATGAGCACGGTGAGAAAGGGGCGACAGGGTTTATTGTGAATAAGCCAACCAACGTCACCATCTCCGATGTCTTGGAGAAGATCGAGTTAAAAGGTGAAAATGCGGATCTTGAAGGCCGTCCTACATTGCTAGGTGGTCCGGTTGCTCAAGAGCAGGTTTTTCTTATTGTTCACGATAAAGACAGCCTGTCACCTGAGGCAATTGAGTTAACCTATTCACAAGAAGCGTTAGCTGAAGTTGTGACAACCAAAAGTAATCAAGAAGCTATTTTCTTTTTAGGCTATGCCAGCTGGGAGCCGGGCCAATTAGAAAAAGAAATTGCTGAAAACGGTTGGTTGATTGTGCCTTATAACCATGAGGTATTGTTCACGCTGCCATTCATGAGTCGTTACGATGCAGCTGCCGCCTTGATTGGCGTTGATGTGCAGCGCTTATCCGGTGATACCGGGCATGCATAGCCATGTTAACGTTGGTGACGCCACGAAAAAAGCGATTCCAGTTGATTGGGAAGCTAAGCGTCACCTTGATGGCCCAACACCAGGTTATGATATAACGGATGAATTTTGTCCCTATATTCATAAGGGTAAGCACACTGATTTTAGTGTTAAAAATTACCCCCTAAAGGGGCGAGATATTTTTCTTTACTGACGTTTCTCAATTTCAACAAAAAAAACGCTTGTTAACGTTGATGTTGATGTCAGTTATGCAATCGATCCTGAGGTTAAGCCTAGGCCTCATAAAAAAAGCCACCGTCTTGTGCGAGCATTATTGAGAGAATAGCCTCTGCTCCATTGTGCTATAAATCTATAATGCATTTTAACCTGTCGATCATGTTCATTGATTTTGGTTTGCTGAAAGTGAATCTTGATATCCCCAAGGGCATTCATCGCGTGACTTTTGATCCGGTGAAAGCCATGGATCTTAGACCGTTGCATTTGTTCGGCTATACCTATGCACAAGATCTGCGAATAAAGGCAGCAAAAAAAAATAAGAGCTGGGGGCGGGGGTTATCTGATAATGAGGCTGGTCGTGAAAGAGCGGCTTATTACCAGCAGAACGGTGGATTCTTTTACTTAAAGTCTTATGTAGAAGAAAAGGCTGAGCGTACTACGTGTTGTGTGGTGTGTTGATTTAAACCCCGCAGGCGTTCACTTCGTTCTCTTGTGCGGGCTACAACAAACCTGATCGTTCACAGCACCTCTCACACGTTGTTCTCTTGTACGGGCTACAACAAACCTGATCGTCCACAGCACTTCTCATCCAATGTAGCCTGCACAAGCAGCGCGTCAGCGTTGCGCCTGCAGGAACTGCGCGAAGCGCCACAACAAATGTGTTGATTTTAGCCCTGCAAGCTCATTGATCTTCAGCGTGCGTCTCCCCGGAAATGCGTAGCATTATCCGGGGTTCAGTTTAATTAATCGCGTGCAGCGCATCCTTTTAAACGCTGCGTCAGTGAGAATAGCTTTTCAGGCGATGACATAGCATCAAGCTTTGTGTTCACGGCTGCGTGAAGTTCACGGTGATGAGCGCATTGGTGCTCGTGAGATTTTTCATCACCCATTTCCAATAATTGTTCACGCCATTCAATTTCGTGACGAAGTATGTGCTTGCTGATTGTGCCTCGTCCTTTGAGCTTGAGCAGTGCAGCGGCTTGTTTTTCAGGGTCGCTAATTTGCATCGCTTTCTGGATCTTATGTTTTTGCACAGCGGTGACTTTCAATGGAATGTCTTTGATTCGTTTCCATGTGCTATTGCTGCGTTGTTTTGATCGGGTTAACCTTGCTTCAAGATGACTGGTAAGATTGTCGCGATCTTTCTCAATGCCGTTTAACTGGCTGGTGAGCCTTTCTTTTCCACGGGTTTCTATCTTGCCTGTTAAAGTATGTTGTGTGTCGATATGCTGACGAGCGCTTATGTCAGCTTGTGAAGCGGGAATGTGTTTTAGATCGGGTTGTTGCGCTTTAGATTTTATCCTTAATGCAGTGACTGTGATTCCAGCTTCAAGAATTCGCATGAGTTCGCCGCTGTTGGTAGCGTCTTTCGTGTGCTTTTGCAGTAATTCAAGAGACTTCATCGCGGCAGGTTTTCTTTTTTCATCTACAACAGCTTTGAGCCCCTTTAGAATGTGGATAATTACATTTTTTTGAAGCGTAAGGTTGTCAATAAGCGTGTCTGTCGCAGATTGCATTTTAGCTTTATATTTTTTAACGGCTGCGCGTTCATGTTTGTATGCAAGGAAAGAGTGCGTTGCTAAAACAAGCGCAAGGAGTCCTACCCCGACACCGGTGGGCGCGGCTGTTGCTACTATGATAGGTTTGATTGAATAGCTAGCGCCAGCAAGTGCGCCTTGTGTGATGACGCTGCTATCCGTCTTTTGCCAAAGTTTGTGTGATTGAACTGCTGCATCTAATGCGCGGACTGATTTATCACTGCGTTGGACTGCATTTTTGAGTTGTGTTGTGTCTCGTTTGATTTCGAGCTTAGCAATTGATGAGTGCGTGTTTTTCGGATCGATTAAGCGGGTGAGCTTTCTCAAGTCCGCGTTTTGATGTTTTACAGATGCATGCAGTGTGTGGGGTTTGTGGTGATGTGGGGTCAGTTGGTGTTCTGCAATAATAGCGGCTTGAAATCCGTATACGGCTTTATGAAGTGCAACCTCAGCAGCATGATTGTGTGCTATTGCAGCGGCAATGACGCCTACTTCTGCAGCGAGTAAACCTGGTAATAACATGAGTGGTCCCCCGACAAACGATTATATATACAGAAGGGACTTTACTTCAGCATGTTGAAAAAGGCAACAACAAAGAGTGTCATTTGACGGGGATTGTGGTTCGAATTAATAGGTTAACCGCGAGTAGGGCCAGGCAGACGATGACGGTGTATATCGTCATAGGTAAATAGGTTTGAAACAGAATATTTGCCGTGATTGGCGCCATGATCGCGGCAATGATGCAGCGGATGCCAGACATGAGGCTTGGGAGTATGCCAATGTGGCTTGGTAGACGGTATGCTAGCGCTGAATTGCTTAACGGAACGATGAGTCCTGTGGCAAATGAGAACGCGGTGATTAATGCGGTGATGGCAATCACGTTAGGCGTGGACGTGATAGCAAATAGGGTTTCAACGCCCATTAAGACCTGTAGCCCTAAAACACACTTGAGTAAAATAGTATCTGGGTCAATGGATTTGATCTTTCTAGATAATATATGTGAACCAATGATGTAGGCTAAAATAGGGGGGGCAGATAGCCAGGCAACTTGCTCGACCGGAATATTGAATTGCATATAATACCAGTACGGCAGCGCGGTGTAATAAGAGATCATGAATCCTGCCGTGAGCGCATACAGTAACGTGTAATGCCAGAATGCGGGTAATTTGATGAGGCTAGTGACGGCGTTAACAACATAGCGCAATGTGAGATGGCAGATGGGATTTTCATTGGTTTCATGATACCAGTAAAGACTGGCGGCTAAGTAAGCCGTGACCAATAACCACATGAATGCGAACACAAAGCGCCATCCGAAATGAAGATTGATGTAAGCCCCTAAATAATTGGCCAGAAACGGCGCGAGCGTTGTGGCAATAGCGATCCATGCGTAGGTTTTGATAATGTCATTTCGTTCAAACTGATCGGCAAGCGGAGCGCGGGAGAGGCAAGAGGCGCTACCAAAGCAAAAACTCGTAATGAAGATGCCGACAGCATAAACGTAGATGGAGTTGGCGCATAATGTCAGGGTGATACCGGTCAGGGAGATAGTCAGGCTGGTGATGAGAATGGGGCGCCGTCCATAGCGATCGGATAAAACGCCCCAAAGCAGTTGTGAGATACCGCAGGCAAACAATGATAAGGCCACTGTCATTTTAACGGTTTGTTGGGAAGTGTGAAAAACGCTGGTTAAAAAAGGCAGCTCAGGAATCGGGAGTGTTAACACTAGCCATGTGAGTAGCGCGAGAGTAATCACAGAGAGTTGGAGTTGTCTTTTTTGTTTCGCTTTAATCATATTTCCTTAAGCGCTTTTTGACGTCTGTTTTCACCACGGTGCGCTTGCGTTTAGGGAGCATGGAGTTTAAGACATTGTCTTTGTCATAAAAATGATGCTTCAAAGCCGCAAGGGCATGTAATGAGACTAGCACGATAAGTGTCCAGGCGACAAGTTCGTGAACTTCATGCCAGAAGTGACCAATGTGTCTATTTAATGTCATCGGGGCGAGGGGGAAGTTAAATAGGCCAAACATGTTAATTGAGTAATGTTTAGCGCTTACCATTAACCAGCCGGTGACGGGTATTGCGAGCAATGTCACATACAAAAGGTTTTTCATGATGTTAGCGAGCATCAGTTCAATTTTTGACATCTTCCCTGGGAGTTTTGGCCGGCGATTCATGAAGGCCCAGGCCAAGCGTGCGGCTGTTAAGAAGAATATGAGCACACCAAAGGCTTTATGAAGTAGGACACAAAGGCTCTTAAGCTCTTTATTTGGAATGTCTCCCATGAAATTTCCGCTTAAGAGCATGAGTACGATTAAAATAAAAATTGACCAGTGGAGCCATTTGCTGACAGAACCATATTCTTGCCATGTGTTTTTTATACTCATTTTTGAATCCTAGTTTTGAATGTGGACGATATGGTAACATAGCGCCAGGATTTAATAAAAATTAAGAGGAGGTCCTGCGTTTTGATTACACCGTCGACTCAGAAAATTGACAAAGCCTGTGCGGATGCAAAAACTGTTTTGCACACTACTTGGCGATTAAAAGAGCTGCTGCAAAAATTCGAATCCACTTGCCTAAATTGTATCGTCATCGCGAAATCAGTAGAGGCCCTTTCAGGTCAATTAGGGTTAGCCACGATTCAGTTGGAAATTGAAATTGATGCGTTAGAGAAAAAAAAAGAACCTGTCCCTAAAAAGTCAACGGAGCAACTGAGACAGCTTAAGAAGTCAAAGGTTGTTTTGTTGGAGATTGCGGCAGCAGCAAGTCAAAGTGCTACACACTTTGAGCATTTGCTCGTGGGCTATAGAGCGCTGCTCAAGCAGAAGCAGCCTGAAGCGTGCCATCATAAATCACAGAAGGATGGGTTGCATAAGCTGATCGAATTGACCCACACTATTTTACACCACAAAGATTTTTATAGTCCTGAAAAGGATGGTGCGCAAGCTACGTTGACACGGTCGTTGTCTAGTTTGAGAATTCACATGAATGCTAAGAGTGATTTTATGACAGCGCTATTGCCGACGATAAAATCATTAGATCAGCAATCGAAAGATACCGTGACTGCTGTTATCAAAGCAGCTTACTTCTCTCACTTTGGGTCTGCTGTTGCCTTTAAGTCGACGCAGATGCCTGGTGTTAATTTTGATCCGGCACCTTATCTTCAATCGGTGTTGGGGGATATCCCTATGTTTTTTACGCGTATTCGTGATTGTGTAAAAGAGATCAAAAATTCTTTGCCGACGCTCAAGAAGGGACTATTAACAGTTGAGGCTTCAACAAAGCTCGGAGCATTACCTAAACACACAAATATTTTGGGTAATTATGCGAATACATTAAGTGCATTTGAATGCCAAGCCGGTTTGAAACTTTATATTGCTGAAAAAGCGGTGAGTGAGCAAAAAAAACAGGAATCACAATTAGTGGCACAACAAAGAGAGGCTGAGGCAGCAGAGAAGGCAAAAGCAGCAACCCTTTTGGAAAAAGAATTTAAAAAAGAGCAGCGACTGAAGCTGTCAGAACAGCAGCTCCTAAGAAGGCAGGCGGAAAAGCGTGCTGCGTGTTTGGAGCTCGAGTTAGCCGCCCAAACAAAGTTGCTTTCTAAGCCTGGCTCTGAGTCATCAGTGAGCTTGTCATCCGGTCCTTTTAGTGAGTCGGATGATCTGTTTTTGCCTGTTGTGACAGCGTCGCCTAAAGCCGAAGCTAAGAAAGAGAGCGCGCCGGTAGAGCTTGTGAAATCGGTTGTTGGTGGGGTTTCTTGGGCTGCGTTATTGGCGTATCAACAATCACCTGCGTTTTGGTCGGCGCCCCCTGTTGATTCTGCTTCTAGACCGTCTGATAGCTTTGATGATCCTGAGCTAGCCCATAATGCGCGATATTTTGATGGTAGGCCTCCTGTTCTTGTGGGGGATTATGCTAATGACGGGGTTAAGGGGAGAGTTAAATCATTAGCTTCGCATTTCGAACATTCTGCGTGGGGTGATGGCGGTACTGGTCTTCGTCGCAGAACCTGATAATATAGTTAGATAAGCTGTTATCTTGCAACCATTTATGGAAAAGGAAGCTATCGTCATGAAGAAAGGTTTACTGGCTATTGCGTTGTGTTGTGTCACTCAGTGTGTGTTGGCGGCAACGGTGACAATTCCGATTTACAAGGTTGCCCCTGAGGGTGATAAAGGCGCAGCGATTGGCTCTGTGATCGCGACTGATACCAACGAAGGTTTATTGTTAATTCCGCATGTTGTTGGTTTGGTGCCTGGGAATTACGGTTTCCACATCCATGAAAATCCGGATTGTACGAACAACGGGCTTGCCGCCGGTGGGCACTTTGATCCTGAAAAGCATAATCAACATTTAGGGCCGTACAGTGATCGTGGTCACGCGGGTGATTTACCCGTGCTTGTTGTTGATAAAACATCGAAGAAGCCGCTTCCAACAGTAGCGCCACAATTAACTGTGAAAGATATTTTGGATCACAGCATCATGATTCATGAGGGTGGCGACAATTATTTTGATATGCCGACAACCTTGGGGGGTGGTGGGCCGCGGATGGCGTGTGGAGTGATTCGTTAATGGATTGCAAGCAGTATTACCGGCCTTCATCGGCTTCACTCTGGGATGAGTTAGAGGGTGATTTTGCCTCTCGCGTCGAATTGCTTGATTTAAGTGATGGTGCGACCATCAAGAGCCGTGGTGCACGATACGGGTTGGTGGGGTTTTGTTGTGATGCGAGCGCGGGGAAGTGCGTTGGCAGTTTAGGTGCAGCTGATGCGCCTGAAGCGATACGTGCAGCCCTTCAGGGCTTGAACTTGCATTCACCTGATGAGCTTACATTTTATGATGTGGGTGATGTTGTTTGCTTGGAAGGGCGCGCGACTGATGCGCAGCATTGTTTAGCCCAGATTGTATCGACTTTACGAAAGCACCAAATAAAACCTTTGGTTTTGGGTGGGGGAACCGTCACGAGTTTTGGGCATTACCAGGGCTTGATGGATGTGAATCCCTGTAGTCATTTAGGTCTTGTGAGCTTCTCATCGTGTTTGTCGCTGCAGTCAGACAGTGAGTCTGGTTCACGCACGGCGTTTTGGCAGATAGCTGAGGCGAGTCGAGCGGCGGGTTTGGATTTCAATTATACGTGTTTAGGCGTTCAGCCATCGGCGAATGCGTCTTCAGAATTTGAGCGTGCGCATGAAGTTGGCGCGCATTATTTAACAGCCGATATCTTTCAGCAAGAGTCTTTTGATGATTTATGTGCATTGTTAGATGATGCCACTAAGGGCAGTGAAACCATTTTCCTGAGCATCAATTTGAATGTCTTTGCCTCTGCGTTTGCGTCGGGCGTTATTCGTCCGCAACCGTTGGGGGTCTCGCCCATGCAGGTTGTGCCGCTAATTCGGCATTTGCTGGAAACGGGGAAGGTCTCGGGTTTTGAGGTGTTGGGGCTTAATCCGCCAAACGATACGCACGGTTTAACGGCCAAGTTAGCAGCAGATTTAATTTATCAAATTTTATAGGCGAGTTTTTAGGCAATAAATCAACGGCTTGCGGCCGTTGTATTCAAATAATTCATCGTTCAATCCGATTAATTCATTTTCCTTATACCACAATATTGGTTATATTGTCGTTTGTGCAATTTAGAGGTTTGATGTGAACAAGAAAATACAAACAATTTCCATGACTGCTTTGGTGCTTTTGATTGTGGGGGCAATTGATAGCGTCAGAAATCTACCTGGCACAGCACTCTTTGGCAGTTCGATGATCTTTTTTATTATCTTCGCGGCGCTTGTATTTTTAGTGCCGTGCGCGTTAGTGTCAGCAGAGCTGTCATCAGCGTGGACCAAAAACGGCGGGGTTTATGGTTGGATTAAAAAAGCATTTGGCAAAGAGTGCGCCTTTATTTCGATTTGGCTGCAGTGGATTAATACCTTAATTTGGTTTCCGACTATTTTATCGTTTATTGCCGGCACTTTAGCCTATTTAATTTCACCGAATCTCGCGCATAACAAAGCCTACCTACTGGGCATTATTTTAAGTTTTTTTTGGGGTAACACCTTGTTGAATCTAAAAGGCGTTCGCGTGTCTGCGTTGTTCGCATCGGTATGTGCGTTTATCGGTATGGTGTTACCGATGGCGCTAATTATTGGCTTAGGTGTTTATTGGGTTATATCAGGTCATGTGTCTCATGTTGAGTTCACCGCTTCTCAGATGTTACCGCATTTTGATAGCAGTGAGGTTTGGGTGTCATTGACGACAATCATGGCGTCATATTTAGGGATTGAGTTAGCAGTTGTGCATGCAAGAGATGTTAAGAATCCACAAAAAACATTTCCAAAGGCGTTGGCAATTTCCGCGATTGTGATTGTTGCAACGATGATGTTGGGTTCGTTGAGCATTGCGATTGTGTTGCCGCATGATGAGATCAGTTTAGTCGCTGGTGTTATGCAGGCTTTTTCTGCATTTTTTGCTAGTTACCATTGGGGTGGTGTCCTGCCTTGGATCACGTTTATGATTGTATTGGGCAGTATTGGCGGCATGGTGAATTGGATTATTTCGCCTGTGAAGGGCTTATTATTTGCAGCGCAAGATGAGCAGCTGCCGGTTGCGTTAACGAAGAAAAACAAAAACGGTGTGCCTGCTAGGTTGTTGCTTCTACAAGCGGTGATTGTGAGTGTTGTAAGCATGGTATTTTTATTGTTGCCTAGCGTGAACAGTTCTTACTGGTTCTTAACTGCGCTTAGCACAGAGCTTTACATGTTGATGTATGTAATATTATTTTTAGCCGCGATCAAGTTGCGGTATAGCGCAAGTGAGCAGCCACGTCCTTTCAAAGTGCCTGGCGGCAATGTTGGCATGTGGCTAACAGGGTTAATCGGTGTTGGCGGTTGTAGTGTGACCTTGATTGTTGGGTTTTTCCCGCCTGAAGGCATTTTTGATAGCGGTGGCGCGTTGTATGATTTAATGTTTGTTGCAGGCTTGGTCGGTATGTGTCTCCCGCCATTTCTATTGCTTTGGTTTGAGAGGTTTAAGTCAATTTCGACACCTGTGCCAACGGGTCCGTAACATAATTCATTGAGTTTATCGGCTCATCTTGGTAGGGCTCTTTTTTAATAAGGAGCTCTAGCGTGCCTAGAAAGAAGAAAAAGAATAAAAGCCGTCATAATAAAAAGAAAATGAGTTCGCCTGGTTTTAAGTATAAAACAGTTCATGATTTTGATATTGAGATGAAGCAATCAGCTTCGGATTTGGCGATGGTTTATCGTTTCTATGGAGAGGTTTCTGATGAGCTTTTTTTAGGGGCTGTGATGGTTTTTAATCTAGGCGGTATTTCATTAGTGCGTGATGCGATGAGAGAGTCCTTTATGGTGGTGGTTGATTATCTATTCTTGAGTAGCCTTTGTAGTATAGGGGGTAGTTCTGTTTTGTTTTTATTAAAGTTACCTTTTTATCAGGAGCTCATTTCTGGTGTTATGAAGACCCTAGAGTTCCGCAATAAGCAAATAATCGAATCTGATGGAAGCGTAGAGCGTTATACTAAGCAAGATCCGATATTGGTGGGCACTTTTTTTAAGGGCGCTTTATGAGTATTTAAATGATAAGCCTGAAGATTTCTTCATTATTTGTTGGCGATATTTATTGATGCAGCATGCATACTTACGCTCTGATCATCCTTTGAGTATTTCTAGGTTCGAAAAGAAAAATGATCGGCAAGCTGACGGTCTTGCCCGGCGAATGCGGGCCTTGGTTTCGCCTAGCTTTGAGCATGCTTATCATAATAAGATTAATGTGTTTTTAGCAATAAAGTCTATCCGTTTGCCGCACGTTTTATTGAATGCAATTAAGCATTAATTATTAGGTCGGTTTGATTAATGTGAATTTGATGCTTTTTTGCATCTCATGGAGAAGTGGCTTGAGGGCCATGAGATCGCACAGACGCTTATTCCGCGTTTTAACAAATTACCACTTGGATTTTTTGATGGTTCACGCCGCCGCTCTGTGCGCGGTGGCGAGCTTGCTTTGAGTGCCCGTGTAGGACAAAACGAAGCTAAGCGCAATGACGACTTTGATTTTCCTTCGCGCTCAGATGAGGGTTCTTCAATGCTGCGTCAATAACGTCTGGCTTTCTTTTGAAGGGAGAAAGTTGGCTTAAACCAATTGATAGCTGTCTTTCGCTTGGTCCCCTTTTTGACTCTACACCTTGGCTGATGTCGGCTTGTATTGCTTGTAATTTCGTGACTTCAGTTGTTTTGCGTCTTCCTTTCCATAGGGTTTCTATTATTCTGCAGCAGGCATACATTTGGAAGCTGCTAGCGCGTTTATCTATATTTACTTTTTTCATGGTAAGAAGGATTTCTTGAAAAAGCATTAAGAGCGCTTGACCCTGTTCTATCATGATTTTCGGTATATCATATTTCTGAAACATTCGTTTTGTGCCATAGCCTGCTATAAAGTATTCAGGGCAGGGTTTGCTAATTTGTTTTTTTAGTGCCAATGTGTTTATTGATCCAAAGAGCATTGCGGCAACTGCGAAGAGGCCGGGCATATCGGAGTTTAGGGCGTATGTTTTGCTCCATACTTCTGGTGCTATGTACGAGTTAGATCCACAGATATGATCAAGGGCGTGTCGTTCTCTTGGGTCTTTGGTTTTTAGGTGTTGTGCGATGCCTGGGTCGATGAGTTGGGCGTCTTCAAAAACCATATACCCATTCACCATGGTATAAAGTAATAAAACGTTCGCAGGTTTAATATCACAGTGAGCGATGCCCTTTGCATGTAATCGGCAAAGTTGTTCTACGATTTGTGCGAAGAATTTAAAACGTAGTGTGAAGGGGATTTGTCTGCATTGCGGTGGCGTGTGAAAACGTTCAACAACTTCGGCAAGGCTGACAGCGTTTTGGAAGTAGGGCATGAAGACGAAGTGGGTGTTTTTAGCGATGCAGGAAAATGCGCCTTCAATCAATAGGGGGGTGTAAAGCGCATCTTTTTCAGCGGCTTTGAACGACTGGGGATTGATTTCTTTGGGCACTTTCACGGCCAGTGGTTCTATATCGGCGAGGCGCCTTATGGACTTTGTGATTGGGTAACCTGGAAGAATGTTGCTAATGCCACCACTGATATTGAGGGGGTGTGCAAAATCAACGGCGAAGTAGCGCGTACTTGATAGTGGTTCGCCTTTGTTTGGGTCAATGCGTACGATAGTGAAGCCACTTGCATCAATACTATTCTTACGTAGTTCGCCGCGCCCTTGGTTGCCTTCTAGTGTTTGAATTTGTGATAAAAACATGCCCCACCCTTTGAATATATATCTAGCGAGTGAAGATACCATAAAATGATCAGACTGTCTTCATATTACACACAAAAAAGTTTGTTTTTTTAGTCATATTGCTATAACCGCTTGATGTTCCTTGGTGGGGTAAGGATTCGTATAAACCCCGGCACTATCTTGGCTTATATTTGTGCTCAACATATTGAATTTGTGAGGATTAATGCCTTGACCTGCATGGGTTAAGTCATTAATATACCCACTCTTTTGAATTCTCTCACAGAGAATCTAAGAGAGTTATCCAACACTCCCCGATAGCTCAGTTGGTAGAGCAAGTGACTGTTAATCACTGGGTCGGCGGTTCGAGCCCGTCTCGGGGAGCCAATGAAATCAACACATTGGCAATAAATACCCACCACCTCAAAATCCCATGTAGAAACTATGTAGAAGAAGTAATTCAAAAAATACGAGTGATTTAGCCAATGAAAAAATTAATTATATTTGATTGTGATGGTGTTTTAGTCGACAGTGAGATTATTGCACAGCGTGTGGGTGTTGAGGTGCTTTCTGAAATTGGTTACTCCATCAGCGTTGAAGAGAGTATTAAAAAATTTACTGGATTAAATGGAGCAGCCGAACGCAAAATTGTTTATGAGGAATCTGGTATTACAGTTTCAGATGATTTTTTTGATCAGGTTCGTCTTCCTAGAACGCTAGATGCGTTTGAGCAAGAGTTGGAACCGTTGATTATGCCTGTTTTGGAGTTTGTTCGGGAGCGTGGATTTGACCGATGTGTTGCTTCTAGTAGTGAGCGACGTCGGGTAAAACGATCACTTAGCTTAACAAATCAAATTCAATTTTTTGAAGAAGTGAACATTTTTACAGCACAGCTTGTCAAGAAACCAAAGCCGGCCCCTGATTTGTTTTTACTAGCCGCTAAGCGGATGGGGTATGCGCCTAAAGATTGCCTTGTTATTGAAGATAGCATCTCTGGCGTTAAGGCGGGATTGGCGGCTAACATGTCCGTCATCGCTTTTCTTGGTGGTACTCATGCTCAGTATGGTTGGTATCAAGAGCGTATGAAGGCGATGAACACGCCCATAGCGTATAATGCAGCTAAATTGCAGAATTTAATTGTAAGTCTGATTAGTGCGGTTGCTTAATTTCTACTGTCAATAGTGCGCAGTCAATGCAGCTAAATAGCTGCATGATTTTTGTCCCGGATGATTCAAATACTGAAAGCTGTCTCCGTCAAACCACAAATTAATCTTACCTTCCCATTCACCGTTGCGCTGTTTCTCACATCCCCAGATGCAGTCAGGCTCGTGAGCTGATTGCTTATTTTTGTTTCGCCAAATTGTAAATACGTTGTCGGCTAGGTCGGTGATCGCACCTGAGCCTTTGATGTCGAGCTTGTTGGGTGCTTTGACTTCGTCGATGCCTTTGCGAGGGTGGGCGACTAAGTGAATGTGGCAATTGTATTTTGTTTTAAAATCACAGAGTTGTTCAACAAAGGCTTTATGTCCATTGTAGTCATCTTCTGCCATGCCGCATTTCATCATGGAGTCGATGATGAATGTGTCGATACCATAACGTTGGTGTGCATATTCGAACACTTCAACTAAGCGTTCTTTCTTAGTATTTCCTGTTACATCAAAGATCCAGAGCTTATCTTGATACCAAGCATGCGCAGCGCGAACTTCAGTTTCTGTCGGCTCTTTTGTAGCGGTTGCTTGACGCGTTAAGCGCATCAGCAGTCGCATAGGTTTAAGCTCAAGACTGGCAATGCAGACACGTTTGTTTTGTGTCATGGTGCTCAAAGCGATTTGGCCTAAGAACTGCGATTTTCCGTGACCGTTTATTCCGGTCCAGATTGAGATGATGTGTCAACACCTTTCCGGACACAATTTTATTAACAATTAAAGGCGCCTTCAAACTCCTCTGGCGACAAGTAATCATTTGCGGAATGCGTTCTTATCCGATTGTAAAAAACCTCAAGGTATTCAAAAATGGCTTGCCTTGCTTCTTCCTGTGTTTTAAATTTAGTGTGATGCACAAGTTCGGTTTTTAGCGTATGAAAAAAACTTTCGGCTACGGCATTATCCCAACAATTGCCTTTTCGACTCATACTTTGCTGGATCGCGTGATCCTTAAGAATCTGACGATGGCTATCGGAAGCATATTGACTACCACGATCTGTATGAGACACCAACCCCGCTGCAGGCTTGCGTTTCCAAATAGCCATTAGCAATGCATCGTTTACAAGCTCTGCCCGCATGTTTTTATCCATAGCCCAACCAACAACCTTTCGTGAAAACAAATCGATGACAACGGCCAAGTATAACCAACCAGATTGAGTGTGAATGTAAGTAATGTCACCAACGTAAAATCTATCTGGCGCAACATCAAATTGACGCTGCAATAAATTATCAGCGATGGGCAGCTTGTGCTTTGAATCGGTGGCAAGTCTGAATTTGCGTTTAGTCTTGCATGAAAGGCCCATTAAGCGCATCAGCTTACCAATTCTACGTCGACTCACTGCTTTCCCTTCTTTTAATAACTCACGCCTAATGCGGCGAGTACCGTAAGTCTGGCGACTTATTTCAGAGATTACGCGTATGCCTTCACAGAGCAGACCATCTTCTTTAGCGCGTGCTGAAGGTTGTGAGTTGCACCAAGCATAATAACAGCTGCGCGTTACACCCAAGCAGTCACACATCATATTAATTTTAAATTCATCTTGGTTCATTTTGATCCAGGCGTACTTTGCTACATTTCGCTTGCAAAGTACGCCGCTGCCTTTTTTAAAATTTCTCGTTCTTGCTTAAGGCGAGCGTTTTCACGGCGTAGTTCCTGATTTTCTTGTTCGAGAGGCGTTTTTTCGCGAGAGGGTTTTTGACGGCGGTCAGGGTGATATTTTGATACCCAATTATACAGTGACGTTTCTTTTATACCCAGATCACTGGTTGTTTTGCAAATTGGCTGATCAGATTCGACTGCCAGTTTAGCAGATGATTGTTTAAACTCTAGGGTATAGTTTTTTTCTTTTTGTTTGGACATTTCTGTTCTCCGGTTTGTCATAGTTTACTTTACATGTCCGGATTAGTGTAGCCCCATCAGCGAAGACTGGCATCTAGTTTGATACAATATTCATAACAACACCAATAAGTAGCTGTGAATAATGTATAGTCCAACAACACCGTCGGCTAGGTGGTTTTCTGTGTTTGCTTCATGCCAGTCTTCGCTGGCATGAGGCAGTCCTCACGAGAGTTGGTTTATAAGATATCCAGTAACGCCTTGCCATAGCGGTATAATATCTTGGGCTACATTCTAGGGTTTGGCCAGCTTAAACCAGTAGAGCTTGATCTACAGCTTGAACTTGAGCTTGAGCTTGAACAAGAGCTTGATCTAGAAGGTTCGTTTTGGCCCTGCACCGATGTCGCCATGATCTGTTGCTCTGATTGTTGCTGTATGATAAGCCTATGATACGGTTCTAAATGCTGTTCGACACGAGGATTAGGTTGTGAGCCCGGTTTTAGGGTTCTTTTATTGTGAGGCTGCTGATAGTGGCTATAAGGTGGCTCAAGCTGGGTCTTAGTGAGGTCTAGAGGTGTAAGTCCTGGCGATGCAGTCAGTGGCATGCTGGGTGTTGCGTTAGGGCGTTGAAAAAATAAAGTCTGTTGCGAGGCTTCGGCGCGCAGGCGTTTTAGTGGCGGCTCTTGTGCCTCCCTTTTTGAGAGTTTTTTTGATTCTGAAGCTTCTTGGTTGGAGGTCTCTGTGCTTTGATCCAATATGAGTGGTTGATATTCTGTTTGTTCAGTGTTTATCAATAAGGGGGGTGAGTTTTTGATGCTGGACTCTGGGTTAGGGCCCAATGGATCAAAGCAGCTAAATAGATAGTGGCTTTGATGAGGTGTGCTAACGCCTGTCATCACGTCAGCTGGCGCACTGTCTTTGATTGCCTGCAGCACTTCTTTATCTTGAGCTATCGCAGCTTTTCGCGCATCCAGTATTCTTGTTGCTATCTGGGTCGGGGTCGGGGTGGTTGCCAGCTTTGCGTACTTAAAAGTGAGTTGATCATGGTAATCTTGAGCAGAAACTTTCGTAGTTCCAATAATTCTTTCTTTGATTTTTTCATGCTGTTCGAGTAGGTTTCCATGCGCAAGCTGAAGTATTTTATACTGTTCTTGAATGGCTTTAAGGTTTTTAGTCGCGCTTGATGCAGTCGTTTGTGCGCTTCTGAGTTCACCCTGTATTTTTTGAAAAGATTTTTTCTTGGCGACATTATCCTTTCGGTGAGACTTTATTAATGCTTTATGATTTCTGCTTAATTTTTCATGTTTCCCTAACAGGGCGTCGTGGCTGGAGTGCAAGATGTGGTAACGTTGTTCTGAGCTTTTTTTTGCTGCTACTGCGTCGGTTAACTGCATTTTTTGTTCGTCAAATTGTTTTTTCAGCTCCCGATGAAGTTTCTGCATTTTATGGAAATCATCAAGCTGTTTGTCAATGTTAGTCCGCATTGCGCGCATGCGATTTTTCATTGCTTGAATGATTTCATTCTCTGTGTGTTGATGTTGTTGTCTGTAGTTATTTACGTCAGCTACCGCTTCGTTTACATCTGCCCAATATTCTACTGATATGTCTGCAGGGGCAAGGGTTTGAGGCGCTGTCAGTTTGGTTGACACGTGTTGATAAAATTCGAGATCCCCCACGTTTGTGTAATCTTGACTCAGGTTGTCAGGCGTTAACGCGCCAACTATCCCGTTCAGTGTGGCGGCTAACGATATGTTTTGTGGCATTGGATCGATTCTATTATGCAGCATTATGTTCACTCTTTTTTTGTTGTATTTGATGAAGTATACCAAGCCAACCTTAAGGAAATCTTAAGGGTTCGATACTTTATCGGGCTTAGGTGTAAAAAGACTGAGTGCTCCTGCTGCCAGTGGGGTGGGCTTTATTGGGTGAATAAAGAGCTGTCTCTTCCTTTGTGGGGGTGTTGTTGAGGAGTATGTTTTTTGCTTGCCTCCTCGCAAAGACAACCTAGCCGTCATTTCGAGCCGAACGACGTGAGGTGCGGCAATCTGACGATTGTCACAGGCTGCTCAAGAAAAAAAAGCTGGATAGATTGAGTAGATTGCCGCGTCGGCTTTTGCCTCCTCGAAAAGACGAGAACAAAACCTTCCTCTGGAGAGGCGAAAATACTTATTTATTCAACAGCGCCGCGGGGTGGGAGAAGGGTTTTCTTTTTTACCCGCTCCCAAGGGCTGTGTGGTGCCAAAAGTATGTTAAAAAGAGCGTTTTGCAGGCAATGGGGGTGGGGTGCCGTCTGCGGGTTGAGCTGGCGTATCCGTTTTTGAGGTTGTGCTCGCTTGGTAAAGGGATGCAGGTGTTGGGTATAGTGACACAGTCGGAGCTTTCTGTTCAGTGTGTGTTGATCGGTTGGGTTGGTGAAATGTTACCTGTATTTTGTCGTCCCTAGGTGTTGTGGGTGTGTGAAGCGGTGAGTGTTGTCTTGGTGCCATGAGCGACAGGCTTGCCAGCGCACCGACTGATTTTTTGCATTGCAAATATGTTGCAATATCAAGGGTCACTTTGATTCCTATTGCAATGAACACACAGGTTTGCGCGGTTTCGGAATCTTGAGCAGAGAGAAGGGCTGCCCCGGCTATCACGAGTAAGAGGGTTCCGCAGGTATTAGTCTTAGCTCATTTTCCAACGCTCTCTTTATGCTCAGCTTGTTTTATGATGGTGGCGTGCACTGTTTTATAGTGCGGATCATTCGTGCTTTCGATGGGGAGCGAATAAGCTTCAAGCCGATGAGAGAGGGTGGCGTCGTGGTTTTGGGCGACCTCTTTAAGCACGACTTGCACGACATTGACGACTTTGTTTGAAAGCGTTCTTTCGTTAACAGTAAAAGGAGTGTCAATATGACCAAGAAAATCACGAAAATAAAAAAACCTGACGAGGTAAGCGATGAGCGCTTAGCTGAAATTATTGCTGAAATCAATATCGATCCGATGATTAGTGCCGGTAGTGTTGTTAAGGCATATTCTTCAGGTATGGGTGATGTAACCGTGCCGGGTTTATCGAAGTTGCTACAAAAAAAAGCAAAGGGTATCACGCAAGAAAACAAGTTAGCGTCGTGTGAAGAAATGTTGATTGGGCAAGCGCAAGCGTTACAATCCATTTTTAGCACACTATCCAAGTCAGCGATCAAGCAAGAGCGTATGAAGCATTTCGAAACGTATCTACGCTTTGCTTTAAAGGCTCAAAGCCAGTGTCGTGCGACAATAGAGACACTTGCAAACATTAAAAACCCGCCGGTAGTGTATGCCAAGCAAGCTAACATCTCGCAAGGGCATCAACAGATTAATAATACTGTAACGCACGCGGGAAAAAATAAAACACATCAAAACGAAGTATTGGAGAAGCAGAATGAGCAACGGTTGGAGCAAGGCGCGTCGAGCGCGGCAATCACAATTAATCCAAGCCTGGAAACCGTGGAAAAAGTCGAGCGGCCCCAAAACCGAAGAGGGCAAAAAGATTGCGTCACGTAATGCCTATAAAGAAGGCGGCAAAAGCAAGCTGCTTCGTGAGCAGCTGCGAGATTTGAAGCAATTGTTAAAAGAGCAAGACGATTATCTTAATACCTTGTAAGGATGGGGCTCTCATCAAGTATATTGGTTTTTTGTTGGGTTATTTAGAATGAATTGGTTGAAAGTGTTTGAAATTGACGTTTGCGAGTTGTTGGTTTTTCCATGCATTTTTTGCATCATTGTTGCTCAACCTTGCTCAGGAGATCCCGCTATTTTTTTAAGCTCCTCATCGCTTAAGTGAGATAGTTTATACTTTGTGATGCACTGCCTTAATGAGTCGTCATGCATGTTGATAAAATTGTCCATTATGGCCGAATAGATTAGGCCTGAGGCATTGTAATGTAATTCTTCAGGGTGATCCTTAAGCGTTTTTATTACGACTTTTTGCATTTGGTTTGGAGTTACGCCTTGATTTTGCTTCCAGACACATATTAATGTTTCGTCACCAAACTCAAGCGTCATTTGTTCCCAGATTTGGTCTATCGATCCTTGAATATATATCTTACAGGAATATATCAAAACTTTATCAGAGCTTTCACAGGTCGATAAAAGTAAGTTTCCTGATACAGCTGGTGGAAATCTGTCGTTCTCAGCAAATGCGTTGGATTGAAAAAAGATAATGAGAGTTACAAAAAATGAAAGATATAATTTTCTAAATAAGCTGCTTTCATACTTTGTCATGGTGTTGGGTCCTTTTTGAATTGATTCAGATGTTACAGGTAGAGTTGCTCTGTATCAATTCAAAGTTTATGCCTTGTTTGTGGGGCGCTCACGGGGCACTAGATCGCAAATAATTACAATCAATCACGTCTCACCACAATACCAGTTAGGCTTTAACTGATTGTTTTAATGAACGTTTATGATTGTGGTTAGTTGTCGCTTTTTATAATCTCAGGACTGTTAATCACTGGGTCGGCGGTTCGAGCCCGTCTCGATAAGCAATCGAACGGCGTTTCGCTTAAACTCCTCGCTAAAGACTTTTTTTAACACAGTTTTTCTCCTCAAAGTTTCAGGCATACTGACCCCTTTTAAGAGTGTGTGTCAAATTGGGGTAGGTTCAGGGTGACCCCGTTGTATCGTTTAAAAATACCAATCAAAACCAACTCCAACACAGTAGGCAATAAGTGCAAAAAGCCCGCCAATGAGTAGCATTTCAATTCCGCCCCAAAACCAATGTTTGTCTTTTATCAATATTCGTAAAGAGTCTGTGAGAAACAGTATGATGCCTGTTAGGACGCAGCTAAATAAAAGCTGATGGGCGCCTAAACTAGGAAGTAGAAAGCTAATGAGCGGAAATAGCCCAAAAAGAAAGAAAGCAGAAAAGGTGACTAGTGCGTGATAGAGTGGTTCGAGATGCCCTCTGTTTGACAATAAGCAGTTAAAAGACACCAGGCTTGATTTTCGAAAATATAAGCTTACGCAATTAACGGGAGAATTTAAGCTGAAAGAGTTGCCAAATGAGGTAATAACGCATATTGGCACCTTCGCGTTCGACATGACAGTTGACAGCGATACAGCAAAGCTCATTAAGCTCGCAGGTTTTTCAAGATTTTTTTGTTTAGAATTTACAGCCCCAATTTTTTGGAGGCATTATTTTAAACCTGAAAAAATACCCCTCTTAAATAAGTTGTTTGATAAAGAAGAAGTAAATTCATATGAGTTCAATTTTATGACGCTATTATTTTCCACCCCTTCGCTACGGCAAGGGCGATATCTTTGGCACAATGCAGTTGGCAGAAAATATCTTGATAGCTTATTCCATCATGTGCTTTTGAAGGAAAGCCTAGCGTTGTGCAAGCCGTATATTAAGCGTGGTGAAACCACTGTTCAGAAAACGCTGAGCATATTTTCTTGCGGTCGGAGCAATTTACAGGAAAAAAAAATCACTGCTCTTTATGAGGCTAAAAAAATCAATTTTGATCCGATGGTGGAGCTAAAATATTCACAAGCATGCAGGCTGAAAAATGAACATGTTTCAAAATATATTTATGCAAACAAGTTATCCGTTACCGAGGCAATGATGTTAACCGATGCAGAGCTTGCTCGCTTGGAGAATCCCGGAATACAAGAATGGATTGATTCTGGTGAAGCTGAGTTGCAAGAAGCAAATCAGCCTGCTGGTGTGATCGGGATGCGGCTGTAGCTTGCATTTGTTATGCCAGTGGGCACTGGCATCCAAGCTAATAAATCAATATGCCTTAAACCTTGGCTTTGAATCGCCTTCTATCCCTTCCTTGTCGGAGGTGGGGCTAGACCTTGATTCTCATCAATGCGCTCTTGCACAGTAAATTCAAAACGTTCATCGCCATTTTTTCCGTAATAATCATTTCATTTCTGTGTTTATCTTGAGTTTTTTCGCCAACTAAATCTGATAACATTTTTTGAGCCCAGTCTTCATCGAGCCCGTCAGCTTCATTTAGTAGTTTTTTTAAGTTATCGCTAAGTGCAAATTTTCCCTGCGGTACTTCCAGTTTAAAAATACTGCTCTTGCGAAGAAGTGATGCGGACGGTTTTGCTTTCTCTTCCTGAACTTTATCTAGTTCTTTAACAAATGTTGCCCCAACCTCAGCGTTGCTTTTGAGTCTTGTTTGTTCAGCCCCCAGTTTTTCATACGCTTCTCGAATTCCTTCATTTTGCCAGCTTTCTTTATTCGGCATTGCTAATTCAAAAGCTTTCACCGCCTTGTTAATTTTATCCAGTCGAGCGACATTGTCTACGCTGGCAAACCAACTAGCTTTCGACTGTGATTTCTTAATGGCTTTATTTGCTGCAGCGATGATATCCAAGAGACGTTTGTCTGATGGGTTCCCTTCGGCCAGATTATTTGATTTAGCATTCAATAGTTTGGCGGCAGCATTATTCGTTTCTTTGACAGAATTAATTTTATTAGAAATTGCTTGAAGTTCTTTTGCTAAGCCAGCACTCTGTTCTTTGTCTAAGCTTTGAAGATTCCCCTCAAGCTTCCCAAGTCTTTCACTACTAAAGTCTATTTGCGCAGTTAATTCGTTGATGTCAGCTTTAGATAGATCTTGTTTATTTTTTGCTGTTAAAGCATTGATTCGCATTATTTCAATTGCTTGAGCAAAATCACGAATTTGTTGCTGTAACTTTTCAAAATTGTCTTTTTCATCGCCTGGCATATCTGCCTCCCGTATCTTTTTGATTATTTTGATTAACTGTATAGTGATAACTATTTTAAAATATAGGTCAAAAATTCATATAATTTAAACCAGATGGGTGTTTCTTTGTAAGCCAAGTAGAAATAAGAAGTTATAGGGTGTGGATTGGTAGTCAGTGCTGGGTCGTAGATATATTTATCTTCAACTTGCCCCTTTTTCTTTATCGGAAATGTTATATACTCTCAACATAATATAATGTAATAAAAACAAGGAGTGTTCTGTTTGTTAAAAGGTATAAATGATGTTTCCTCAGGCGATTTTTCAATCGAAAGAAAGGCGGCAATAAAGCATACTATTGAGCGACATTTGGGTCAAAGAGCCGGTGAAATTAAGATGCGTAAGCAGGCTATTCTTGCGGCAAAGACACATGACGCAAAACAATTGCGCGCCGCACTTGATGAGGGTATTTCCATAAATACAAAAGAAAAAGATGGGTATACATTATTTCAATTATTCATGCGTTTTCCTTGCGTGTTCAGGCATAAAGGTTGTTGTGATGATAGTGAAATGTGGCGTTTGTTTTTGTCATTCAATGCCAATCTTCAAGGCTCGGTCGATCGAGAGCTTGAGAGTTTTGATGATTCGTATCAGTATGATATTAACGCCATAGTATTAAAATCCATGTCCGCTATTCACTGGGCTTATCTGATTTGTGGCGCGAAGAGCGAGGAGTTTAACCATCTCATTGATGCAAAGGAAACAGATCTTAACGCACGCTGTGATCAAACTGCTGAGCAAGAGATGTTGTTTTTTACTGAAAGCTCGCTTGGGGGTGCGTTGTGGTCCCGTCAACATACAACTGCTTATGCATTGGAGGAGGCATCGGTTTTGCATTTCGCTATTGCAAATGTTGATCTCGATACTGTCCGCCGGCTATTGGCAAAAAACACTGTCAATATTCAACAGCCGTTAATGTTGGTTCAAAATAAACATTTGGTAAATGAAGATACGTGTTGTGATGATTATCAAGTTGATGATTACGTCTATGAGCATTATTTTTCAAAACGCATGGCTCATATTTTTCCTGATAATAGAATGACTTTAGATGAGAGTGTTGCTGATTCATTGGGCGTAGAAGTGTGGGAACTTTTAGATGACTCGTCAGATTCTGATGAGAGTATTGTTTTGACTGAGGAAGAGCCAGCTACGTCCCATAGATTTTTGCATTTAAAAACACAAGACAAAGTATCCCTTTATGTTGCACGTTCCTTCCCAGGCGTACTTGCGCTAAGGCGTCGTAATGTTACAGCGTTACACATTGCTGCAATGACGATGAAAGCTGATATCAGCAGGGCTCTTTTATCTGCAGGTGCTTTGTGTGATGCTAAAGATAATTTTGATTTATCTCCGGCTGAATACTATCAAGACCAACTTTTACGAAATAAGGAGGCTTCTAGAAGAGCGGTTCAAAACTATGAGTGGCTAGTTGAAGAAGAGGCTCGCTCAGGAAAGCCGTTGCCGCCTAGTATTGTATCGATCAGTGAGGTGATGAATGGTCTTGGATCTAAGATGCCTGAAGCTAAGGCGCGCATTACATCTGATAGAAAAAGCATCTCGACTTACGCTTTTGAGCATACTTTGGAATCCAATGTCAGTGCTGCGCCATTAACAGCGGCTCAGCATCTCAATATATGTAATCTCTTTGGAGTAACCGACAGAGTTACACGAGATCTTATCAGAGAAACCCAGCGACAGTTGTTAGTGGGTGAGGCTGGTATGATGTTCACGTTGGCATACTTATTAAAATATTTTCCAGGCAATGTTAATGTTGGGCTTTCGTTAATAGCGACTGAATATCTGCCGTATCATGTGTTAAGGGAGCAGGAGGGAGATTCATTATTGTTGCGGTTAAAGTTCCTGCGTTTTTTTGGCGTACGTGTTTTCTTCGGCGTTGATGCAACAAAGCTAGCAATTTATCGTAGTTTAGGTATGTTTACACAGCCACATCTTTTGCGATTCAACTGTCCTCATGACAGGGGTGATATTCACAAACAAACATTACCCAGAATTTTAGAGGCTTTTTTCCAAGAGGCGTCGCGTATACAGTGGGAGAATGATATTGTGTTAGTGACACTGCCGCATCCTCCTGAGTTAGAAATACGTCAACATCGTCAAGCTTATATTTATGGTATTTACAAAGCCAGTGCTGATGCGGGCTATGTGCTAACAGAGGTAAGGCCTTTTGATGGTGAGTATTCTGCATATCAGCATAGAAAGACGGCCGGGGCAGAGTCTGCTCCTATTGCTGAATCGTGCGCGGAATTTGTTTTTAGAAAAAGTAATCTTTCTCCTTGGCAGATATGGGCGCATCCCCTCTACGGGCCAGGTGGCCCACATTATAAAAGAGGTAGAGAGTTTTACTACTTGCCCGAGTTAGAGATGATGCCAGCGGTGCAGCCTGATCTTCACATGATCGGGCCTGAATCAGTGGCGGGTGAGTTGCGTAATCTCGAAACGCAAATCCTGATTAACGAGATTGTGTTGAGTGTAAGGGCAATTCTTGCTGCAAGGTATATTCCGGAAGTGATCGAAGGGTTGTCCAGGTTGATTGTTATTACGCGTTTGATCGTAGGTAATAACTGTTTGTCTTATACTGATGTTGATCGTTTGTCAGCGCAATATGCTCGCATCAACCCGGTATGTGAAGATGTTTCTAGATACCAATATTACCCTCGTTTTCATGCGCTGTATTTTGAGTCTAAAAAGTTGCAAGCGGAATTACAAGAGTACAAGGAGCAGGGCGAGGGCGACATTAATTCGCTAATTCCCATGAGGCGTTTTGCATAGTGGGGACAGGTACATTTATCCACAGGTAGGTGGACAGGTCAATCGCTGTGGATGAATCCACCGGCCTCCTTTTTTTAAAAAAAAAGCGGGCTGACCCCCTGGCATGAAAAGGGGGCTGACCCATAGTAGCTAGAGCTAATATTATCTTGTTAAGTGTGCCCCTGATTCAGGGGGTCTGACCCCGTTGTCAACATCTGCTTTGTCGGAGATGCAGGGCGCAAGATAAAGCAAGTTAGACTTGAGCCTAACTTAGAAACTTATGAGCGCGATAAGATTGAAAAATCATCATGGAAATCGTTAATTAACGCTGATAAAGCCACATGGTTTGAAAGCATGTTGCCGCCTAGTGAGCTAGAAGATGATTTTACGGGTGCTTGTTCAGAAGAGGGATATATGTCGGGCGTTGGTGATGGTCATGGATCGAATCTAACCGTTAAGCTTAAACAGCAATATACCGGACACTTATTTTCTCAATACATTTGTAAAAATATTTCAACGCATGTATGTGAGGCAATTAAGAAATATAATCTTAAAATTACTGCGCGTGCCAAAGAAGAAAAGCACATTGAAAAATCGCTAGAGCATTTAAAAGAGTCGGGGTTAGCGGCGCTCTTGAGTAATCAAGGAAAGTTTGCGCATAATCCTGTTGACGACTTTGATGCTGTTGTTATGCATCCAGCTAGAAGACAGCAGGGTGAAACAAGTGAGTCAGTCAATTCTGCTTCAGATGTGAGATGGTTCGATAGCTGCAGTATTTTGTAGCGTTATACTCGTCATCCCGGACTTGATCCGGGGGGATCCACTTTAATCATAATAGACCCCGCGTCAAGGCGCTACGCGCCAAGTGCGGGGCGACTAATAGGCAGGCGCGCAGCAGGCCCTGTTGGTTTATCTCCATCAAGTTTTGTTGCTTCCATTTCTGCTTGAAGCGCCATAATTGCATCTAAATCAAAACCCGCACCAGCGTCTTGGAAGAACACAGAGGTTCTGCGCTTCGGTGCTTCTGTGGGAGCTTCTACTTGCTAATATTAGGTTTGTAAGGGTAATGAATAATATCCAATACCAATATTCTGACCGCGACGCTCGGGCAGAAAAGTCAGCGTATTTTTTAAAGCAGATTTTAATTGACTGTGTAAGCGTTACGGTGGTCAACTGGTTTTTGCAGAGAGCTGCTGCCACAAAGAATGCTAGCCATAAGCCTCCCGTTAGAAAGAATGTCCATGCTCTAATGTGAAGCACGAACAAAAGGCCGGTGGCTATAGCAAAAGGAAAAAGTGTGGTTGCTATTACTTCAGGGGCTGGCTGGTTTTTATTAATACGGCACGTATCTCTTTGTTTTTAAAATTTTATTGTGTAAATATCAGCATGACAGATACGCGCAATCAAGTTATCACCTATGTGCGTTTATTCGTAGGCTTGGAGCTGTTAGAATGCCTGCCCTAAAATTGTTAAAATAAGGTTTGCATATGCTTCAAAAATACAGTGACGTAGAAATCAAGAGAACGTATGGGAATGTTATTGATAACCACACTATGCTGATTCTGCGGATGTCACAGACGTCCAAGGGTGATGTAGAAAAGTTGATTAAGTTTGTGGAAGCTGCTTATGACTATACAAGCCAGTGCTTAGCCGTGTGTGCATATCATTTTGCGACAAATGCAAAGGGGCAATATAGCCGTGCGTTGCAACTCAAGAGCTTAACGTTGTGGGCTGAAGTCTTGCGTACAGATAAGCAGCTCCAACAAATTAAATTTACCTCTGTTAGTTTGCTTGATGCAACTGCAGAAACTATGCTGAGTATTGTGCTTGCAAGAGGGATGTCAAAGAAAAGTTTGAAAAATGTGACGAACTTTTTTAAGGAGCAAAAAATAAAAGGCAGTGAATGGTTTCAAGACATGTCTGCTGGAATTGATATGAATGGCAAGGATGAAATAATTTCAGTAACACCGGGGGAGTGGGACTGTTCCAGATCCTAGCAAGGTGATCAGTTTTAAATCCCTCTTTATGCGCGCCAAAAAAGGAGCTATTGGCGGTGACACAGGAATACTGCCTGATGCTCAGCTTGAAAATGAAACAGTCCAAAAGGGACAAATTCGATTAGATCGCATTCCTGGAGTATGATGTATGAGCGTTCTTGACAGCCTTCAAGCAATATGCGAGCATTTTTTATAGTAAAAATAATTAAAGGGGGAGCTATGTTTTCACATGAGTACAAAAAACTATCGGGTAGTGACGATGCTACAATTCTATTAAATGAAATGCGAATGCAGTTTAATGCAGGTAGGTAGCGTTATCAAAATTGTTTGCTTATCATTGCTTCGCTCAAACAATTTCTTTCGTCCAGCACTGATGATAGAGAGGCTAATCTGCGGGTATTAACGCTGAGCTTGATCCAATTTAAGCGAGCGCATACTGAATATTACTCAGCACATAAAAATGTTTTTGATGTTTCTCGTTCATTGTCAAAAATTGCTGAAAAAGATAAAGAGTTAAAGCATCAAGAGAAGACAAATGCACACTTCACAAAAGCCCTCGTGTTTTTTGAAAATCGAGTGAATGTTGCGAGAGATTTAAAAGCAACTATCGACGCGCCTTCTACAACAGGCTTAAGTCAGTTAGATATGTTGGATGAAACAGGTACGCGTGGTCGTACTCGTGCGCAAACAGCTACTTTACTGCAGGCGCGCGAAGTTCGGTCAATGGAGTACACTTCCAGTGATGAAGATTCAACAGTATCGCATGAAAGTGAAGGCCGCGGATTCCATCCAGGTCCTGGTATTTAAGTCGTCAGTGCGTTAATTGCTTCAAAGGCAACACGTGATAATTTTTTTGTCGCGAGCGAAAAGTTTTTTAAGAACTGATCTTCGGCTGTGTGTTCATCAGTATCAACTATGTCGGTTACGGCTTTGAGTCCGATGTAGTTGATGCCCATGTGTTCTGACACTTCGGCAATGGCTGCGCCTTCCATGTCTTTCGCGCTGGCGCCTGATTCGATGATGTGTAACATGTCAGTGTTTGAAGTATCAAGTGCATTACCGGTGGTTAAAATTCCGCGTTTAAGCTTAAGTGCGTCAAGCGCATTTGGAACGTGGCACGCAAAATTTCCAACGCCATATTCTTTAAACTTAGGTAGGTTAATTCGCCTATCGTGATAAACTGTATTCGTGCAAAGATACACGTCACCAATCTCTGCGCCTTGTGCGGTAAACCCGCCAGCAGTGCCTGCATTGAGAATGGTGTGAGGTTGGAATTCTTTCGCAGCAGCCCAGGTTAAGAGAGAGGCGCGTTGCGTACCGATTGTGTCAACAGCAAAGCGTTTGTGTTCCCCGAAGGTGAGCAATGTGACGTTATCGTCTGTGAAAACATTTGCGCCTAGCTCTTTGGATACGGCGGCATCATGATCACGTTTTAGTGATAACTTTTCTAATAACTGATCGGCTTCGCCTTGCATAGCGACCATTATCAATAACTTATTCGCTTTCATGTAAATGCCTCGTTAATCGTTGAGGTGGTTTACTATTTTTCACCTTATGAAGCTAACTGTTTGATTGCTGAATAGGGGGTCGAAATTTTTTGTTTTGTAACATCTTGACTCTACTTGCATTGTTACAAAACCGCTACAAAGCGACATATTAGATAGACATATATGGTCTATACTTCACGCGTAGTTAGAGTATTTAAAGGCGGGGCGTGAGTATGCATAGTGGTAATTCTAGACGTGGTGACGGACAGTCTGATCCTTTGTTAGGTTCTGGGCAATCTGATGTTACTCCATCAGATCCGAAACAGCATTCCCTAGACGGCACTCCTGATCAATGGCTACGCCGCTATCGCGATGAACAAAAACAACAAAGTGAGCCGATAGTGCTTAAAGATCTAACCAAACCGAGCGAGCAAAAAGAATATAACCAATGGTTCGCAAAATACTACGGTAAGACCTATTTCAACGCGGCGTGTTGGATGTTGGAAGCGAGAGAAGGGAGTCATATTGAAACAGAGCAGCTTCTTGAAGATTTTGCTAAATCCCAATTCAATGATGAGTTCTTAGCACATGCACAAATTTTTCTGCGTCTTTATAAAAAGTTTGAAATTGAATCGAGGAAAATACTAAAAGAAGATATAAAGGAAGTTGAAAAGCAAGCAAAGTTAAAGCTTTTGTTGGGTGTTTATGTTGCTGCCCAAGAGCAGTATCTTAGAGAGAATGTTAAGTTCGAGTATTCTGCATTGCCAAGCGAGGATGATGCCTTTGTCCAAAGTGCAAAAGTAAGGGCTGGATTGTTTTTCTCATCTATAATTTTTGGTGCAATTGCTTTTGCGCCTGTCGCTTATTTGGTTTTTACGCCACCTGGTTGGTTTACGCTTGCTGCGCTGATTTCTACAGTCGCTATTATTGGTCTATTTGAAGTGGCTGTGGGTATGTGTAGTTTTATAACTAAGGCCGCACCGTCTTATCTCAAAGCTATTGTGGCTTTACAGGTGCCGTTGATTCCATCTGTTATTGCATCCTTTGTTTTACTCGGGTTGCTATCTAACCCATTCACCGCGATTCCCACACTGGCAGTTTCGATTGCTGCAGGCTTAGGCACAGCAATTTTTTCATTGGCCAGTCTTTATGGCGCATATAACCTTCAAAAGAAAGCGAGGAATTCCAAGAAAGATTTAGCTAAAAAAGGTCTTAGCGAGGCGTTGGCCACGGCCAGAGCTATTGAGATGGGAAAAAACCCTGTTAATGTTTCTTTGAAGACAGAAGGTATGGGGAAAGCATTTACCCGAAATACAAAATCCCTAAAAGTAAATCCAGATGTTATTGAGGCTGCTGAAGCTGCAGAAAACACGGGCCGAAGTGCACCGTTTGATACAGCGGTAACTGCGGCATTGATGGAGGCTGGTCATATCACGCCGTACATCAAAAGACGCGTTGCTTCTAATGCTAACACGAAAGAGCATAAATTTACTGCCCAAGATGACACCACATTTTCTATTTTTAGCGCTGCGGTGGCTTTTCCGTTTGGCGCTAAAAAAGCCGTTAGAACCGAGTGGTTGGAAAGAAATATTCGAGATATGGTGGGGCGTTTATTTTTAAAAGCAATTACGGAAAATCAATCGCTCTATGAAAATATGGATGGTCAGATTCAAGTTACCTTGCTATACAACACAATTTTAACCTCCTTGATGAAGGAGGATAAACTCCCTTACTCCGATAACAATACGCGGTTTATTCTTGAAATTAAAAAGGCGGTTGAAAATGTTGCTAATGAGTTAGACGAAAAACCCATTACCGTTAACGTTGGTGGTCAGGAGAAAACATTTACGCCAAAACTTGTTTATACCAATCACGCGGTTAACAAACGTCGAAATTGGAGTATTGCGACTGAAATGGCGGATATGAACAACCGGTCCGGCGAGGTTTTGTTGGAAGGTGTTGCGCAGTTTGCTCAGGTTTTTGCGACAGATGATTTCACACTGTCTTTATCCGGTAGCGAAGTTAAACACGTTGAGTTCAAAGGGAATGCCACATTTGACAAGTTAGACCCAGCAGAGAAGGGCAGGTTGCAATTGAAGTTCCAAGCGGCTTCTGCTTTAAGAATTCATCTTAATACCAGTGGAACACAGCTGCCACGTCCTGGCGCCAACTTGTTTAAAAACGCATTAGAGGATATGACGGCTGATGCCACTTGGGTGGGTTGTAAAAGTGCGCGTGATAGAACGGCCCATCAGTTGGCGTCTATTGTGGTTTTAATGCAGAATCCAGGTTGGTTTAAAAATCCACCTACAGGTAAAGAGTTTATTGATGCTGTGAATGCTGAGATTGAGACAGGGTATTATTTGCAAATGAGTTATGGTTCTGAAAAAATTGAATTGCTTGGTAAGGATCAAACGCGAGAGAATTCTTTTGTGTATAAGGCGAGTGAGATACCTGAAGTCGTAGTGGAAAAAGGGTTGTTGAAAGATAAGAAAAAGAAAAGTGATCTCTCGAAAGAGATGAAAGGGGATGCTGCTCAGGCTAGAGGGTGGGTTGCTGATGCCATACAGGGGGGGGAGCTTCAAAGCAAAACGCGTTTAGTGTTGGCAGAAGGGCTGAATGATTTAGGAATAGTAGGCAACAATGCAAACCCGGCTAGCTCTAATGGTACTGCGAAGACTTCAAATAAAACCTCAACGAAAGGGCATAAGCCCTAAGTGACAACCGGTGCAAAACATGTTATTATTCAATCATGTTTACTCACGCTAGATTATTTTACAATCGCATAAAGCAAGCGTTAAGTCCGCCTCCTAGGGTTGAATTAACGGGTCCTCAGCTTGTGCGTTATAATGAAATTCAGCGCGAAATTGCAATATGTATTCAGAAAGAATCAAATATTGCAGAAGTTTTGCAGTTGGCCGCTAATGTTTTACAAAGTGAGCCCGTTTCTCGAGACAGAGATAGTGCCTTGCTGTCCATAGCTTTTTTTCCAGCGCTGCAGGTTTTCTATCAACAAAAAAGACTGGGTCTAGAGCAAGAGCGCGAAGCCTTGCGTTCCTCTCCTCCTCAAGAAGGTTTTGAGCCTTTTCAGGGTGAGGGTCATAGTTTGGCTTCTGTTCCATTGTCGACTTTTAATTAATCTGGATCCACTATTCACCCGTCATCTCGGGCTTGATCTCTTACCCCGTCACCCTGGACTTGATCCCTTAATCCGTCATCCCCGACTCGATCGGGCATCTATTTAAATTAGAATGGACCCCGGCTCGTGGGCCGGGGCGACGCATACTTTTCCCGTCATCCCGGGTTTGATCCAGCTGCCCGTCATCCCGGATTTGATCCCCGTGCCGCGTCATCCCGGACCCCGGATAATGCTACGCATTTCAGGGGCGGAGCTTGAGCATCCGGGATCCATGATATCGATCTAAAAACACCGCAAACCCCATTAGGGTTTCGACCTATTGTATGTTCCCTATTTGTTCCCTATACTGAAATTTAAGATGTTCCCAGAGGTGGTTTATGATTGATCAGATCGGCAAGTGCACATTGTTCAAGCATGAGCCCAAAACGCATTATGCCTTAGAGCTTTTCAGCTCCATCTCAGCAGGTTTTCCATCGCCTGCTGAGAATTACAGCGAGGAAACATTAGATTTAAACGAGTTGTGTATCAATAATCCGCCAGCCACTTTCTTTGTGCGCGTCTCGGGGGAATCGATGGTGAATGCGGGCATTTTTCCGGGTGATATTTTAGTGGTTGATCGAAGCCTGGAGGCGGTGAGTGATAAGATCGTCGTGGTTGCCGTTGAGGGTGAGTTTACGGTGAAGCGTCTGTTGATCAAGTCTACAGAGGACGTGTGGCTAGTGCCTGAAAATGACGATATGAGCCCTATGCAGTTAGCGCCGTCAGCTGACACTTATGTTTGGGGGGTGGTGACCTTTGTGATCCATCAAGTCTCATGAAGCTGTTTGGATTAATTGATTGCAATAATTTTTATGTCTCTTGTGAGCGTGCATTTCAGCCGCGCCTTGAAGGTAAGCCTACGTTAGTTTTGTCGAACAATGATGGTTGTGTGATTGCGCGTTCAAATGAAGTAAAGGAGCTCGGCGTTAAGATGGGCGCACCCTTTTTTAAAATCAAGCAATTTTGTACGCAAGAAGGCATTGAGGTTTTCTCTTCTAATTACGCGTTATATGCTGATATGTCATCGCGTGTGATGACTATTATTCGACAGTTTGAACCGTTTGTTGAAGTGTATTCAATTGACGAAGCTTTTATTTCATTTGAGAGTGAGCATCCAGAAGCCTTAGAGGAATATTTTATTCGTTTGCGTGACATTGTTTTGCAATCAACGGGCATTCCCATTTCAATAGGTGTGAGCACCAGTAAAACATTGGCTAAAGTCACCAATCATGTGGCTAAAAAAGAACGTGAGTCGGGTGTTTGTATTTTGACGCAGGAGGGCGCGATCGAATCAATCTTAGAGCGATTTCCTGTGGGTGATATTTGGGGCGTCGGTAGGCGTTTTAGCGAGCGATTACAGGCCCTTGGTGTGAAGACAGCGTTGGACTTAAAAAACAGTGTTCGTTTGCGTGAGCAATTCGGCGTGGTGATGGCGAGAACGATTGAAGAGCTAAAAGGCGTTCCTTGTCAGGCGTTAGAAAAAGCCGCGCCTAAAAAATCAATCGTGTGTTCGCGCTCTTTTGGTGAGCGGGTAAGTGTATTGAGTGCGCTAGAAGAAGCGGTCTGTCTTTATGCGTCTCAAGCCTGCGAGAAGTTGCGCGCGCAAGATAGCGTTGCCTCATGCATTCATGTTTTTCTTGAGGCCAGTGCGTTCACGGCGGATAAGCAATACAGTGGGGGAGTGACTTACCCTTTGCCGCAAGCGACCAGCGACACTCGTGTTATTATTAGCGCAGCAAAATCCATTATTAAAAGATTGTACCATTCAGGTGTGCCTTATAAAAAAGCGGGCGTGATGTTGATGGAGATTGGCAAAAACAGTGTAACGCAGGGTGACTTATTTTTGGAGAATACAAGCGAGGCAACCTCTGAGTTAATGCAAACGATTGACGGCATCAATGCACGTTGGGGACGCAGCACATTATACTTCGGCGCACAAGGCGGTCCTTCTGGGCGTGAGTGGAAGATGAAGTCGGATTCAAAATCCAGAAACTTCACCTCCGCATGGGATGATTTACCAGAAGCATCATAAAAACTATTAGTTAGCTTCTTGCCTTTCTTTTAGCGCGTCGATTAAAGCTTGTTGAATGCCAGGGCAGGTAGCCTTGACTTTGTCCAAGTCATTTTTTCGCAATTCAAAGAGAGCGCAGGGTGAGATTGCTCGACACGTCGCGTTTCGTTTTTCATCTAGCAGTAGCGCAACCTCACCGAAAAAGTCACCGGCTAGCAATGTTGCAAGATCGCGCGATACGCCGTTATCCTCTCGAGAGACTCGAATAACGCCGCGCATGATGATGAACAAAGAGGTGCCTTTTTCGCCTTGGTGGATAATCTCGTGATCTTCAGAGACGACACGCGAGTGCAATAGGTTGGATATTTTATCGAAGTCTTCTGTTGAGAGGTTTTTGAAGAAATCGACTTTACGAAGAAGTTCTTTAGGGTCTAGGTCGATTTTCATTGCGCGTGTTTCACGTAAGTTTCTAATGCGATTGTTCATTTCATCTTCTAGCACTTCTGCGGCGCCTGAGGGTATTAAGCCGGCAATGGCTTGTTTTTTGAATGCATTGAGTTCGGTGGATAAAACGAGACGTTTAGCTAAGCGTGATTGGAAAATATTTACAAACTCAGGAAACTGTTCTGCTACAGAGTCTAGGTGCTGTCTGGATTCATTCCTCCAGTATGTAAAGATTTCTTCAACTGACATAATCGCTTTGAGGTTTGCTGTCCCAGCAGTTTTAAGTTCTTTAAGATACCCTAGTATGCTATCGGCGCCTTGATGGTAACTCCAATGTAAGCCGTACTGCCTTGCGACTTCCCCTTGTCTTAATATTTGGGCTAAATTGCGAGTAAATTTATGTTGATCTAGAAGGGTGCTAAAGCGTTTCCGCCACTTAAGTTTGTTTGTTGATGGCAGAGTAATGTCTTCAATTTTTCCATTGTATCGCAGTATGTCAGTTCGCGCTTCAATGTTCTCACTGAGAAAACGTTGGGCTCTTTCGGAAATGTGGCCCTTAACATACATGTCGTAAAAGAGGCTCTTTTCTCGCGCTAAACATTTTAGTAATAGTATTCTGATTTCTTCATCTTGGGTTAATTCTTTTTCGCGCAGATCTTCAACTTTTTCATTGAGCTCTTTGAGTTCTAGATCGCATTGGCTTGATAAGTCTTTTGCAATAGACGCTGAAAACAACCCACCTTCTTGCAGTTCCGGGATTAAGTCGATGGTGTTTTGTTTGGCGCTAGCTTTGGCTTCAGCTTTAGCGAGGCGATCTGAGAGTGGGGGTTTATCGAGTCCTAGAAACTGAACGAGCTTATTGATCGTAAGTCCTTTTGCCAGCAGGGTGAATAACACCGCGCCTGTGACTAAGATGGTGAGTAATTCAGAATTTTCGAATTTACCCAAACTCAAAATAACCGCTAATGCGATAGCGCCACGCATGCCGCCCCAGTATAAAATGCTTTGGAAGGGGAGATCGATAGGTTGAATTCTTGGGAGCTTGCCGAGTGCTGGAATGATGCCGAAAATGACGACGGCACGCGAGATCAGCATGGCAACAATGACAGCACACAATGGCCAGATAGCGTTGGCGATGCCTTGCCAGAAAATACTAAGACCGATGACGAGGAAAATAAAGGCATTTGCGACGTAGGCAAGATATTTCCAGAAGCTATCGAGGTAGTGTACAACCGATGGTGAAATTTTCGTGAATCGCCAGTGGCTCATTATAATTCCAGCCGTTAGCGTCGCCATTGCACCGCTGACGTGAAAGTAATTTTGTCCGATGATAAATGTTGAGTAAGCTAAAATGGTGGTGAGTGAGATTTCAATGGTGGGATCAGAGTCTACTTTCCCAAGAATATACCCGATGATCATTGCGATGACTGCGCCCACGCCGATGCCGCCAAAAAATTCATAGAGAAACTCTTCGACCCCTACAAACAGTTGGTGCCCTGTGACGACGCCTGCGAGCATAATGCCGAAAATGATTTTCGCTGTTACAAACGCCGTGGCATCGTTAAACAGGCTTTCACCTTCAACGAGTACGGTTAGTCGCTTTGGTACGCCGAGTTGTTTGAAAATAGAGATGACGGCAACGGGGTCAGTCGCGCTTAATATCGCGCCGAGCAAAAGGCTGGTGATGAAGTTAAGCGGCGTGACTAAGGTGACGATAGTGCCAATAATGAATGTGGATATTAATAATCCGGGTATAGCGAGGGTGAGAATTTGCACAATATTGCGCTGTAGCTGTCTAGCGTCGATGTTAAATGCAGATTCAAATATCAGTGTGGGTAAGCAAACATAGAGGATGATTTCAGGGGAAATTCCATAGTCAAAATATCGGCCAATGTAGAGGGGGGTGATGTTTGAAATTTCTTGGATAACAATCCCGACTAAGACCAGGGTGATGGTGAAAGGGAGTTTAAATCTTTTGCAGACGGCAAGTACAACTCCGGAGATGAACAATATTCCTACAATCATACCGACAATTTCAGGTATAGAGGTTGGTGTGGTCACTAATAACACTCCTTGTTACGTAGGGATTCATCCATGTACTCATTTAAGTGTATGTGAAATAACAGGGGCTGTCATCTGTGAATTGACGGTTTTGCTTGTCAAACCACCGCATCGATAACACGATGCGGTGGTTGAATCAGGAGGGGGTTATGCGAGTGCCTTTTCAATGCGATCAAGTGCTTTAGTAAGCGTTTCGATATTGGTTGCGTATGACATGCGAATGCAGCCGGGTGTGCCGAATGCGCTGCCAGGTACGAGCGCAACATTGGCTTCGTTTAGCAACAGGGATGCGAGATCGAGATCGCTTTCTAGCCCTTCTTTTTTATCAATAGCAGCTTGGGCGTCGATAAATGCATAGAACGTGCCGTCGCCTTCTAGGCAAGATAGGCCGTCAATTTCATTCACGCGCTTCACAACGAAATCATGACGCTCTTTAAACGCTTTCAACATGGTCTTTAAGCAGCCTTGGTCGCCAGTAAGTGCGGTTGCGGCTGCGGCTTGAGAGATGGAGCATGCATTTGAGGTGCTTTGAGATTGTATCTTTTTCATTGCCTTGATGATGTCTGCAGGGCCTGCGGTATAGCCAATGCGCCAACCAGTCATTGCGTACGCTTTGGAGACGCCGTTAATAATGAGCGTTTGATCTCTGAGTTCAGGGCAAACATTTAAGATATTAACGAATCTATCTTGGCTCCACAAAATGTGTTCGTAGATGTCATCACTTAGCACGATGATTTTAGGGTGCTTTTTGAGGACGGCTCCTAGCGCTGCCAATTCTTCTCCAGTGTATGCCATGCCAGAAGGGTTTGATGGTGAATTTAATATGAACATGCGGGACTTCGGCGTGATGGCGGCTTCTAGTTGTTCGGGCGTGATTTTGAAGCGATTTTCTATGCTGCCATCGATAATCACGGGGGTGGCTTCGGCTAAGAGTGCCATGTCGGGATAAGACACCCAGTAAGGCGCTGGAATGAGCACTTCATCGCCAGCGTTTAAGGTGGCTTGCATTAAGTTGTAAATGGCTTGTTTTGCGCCGCTGCTAACAACGATTTCTTCAGGCGCGTAGTCTAAGTCGTTATCACGCTTAAATTTTAAAACGATGGCTTGTTTGAGGTCTGCGGTGCCGTCTAATGCTGTGTAACGTGTTTTACCTGTGTTGATGGCGTCAATCCCTGACTGGCGAACAAATTCAGGTGTGTCAAAGTCGGGTTCACCGACGCTTAAGCTGATGATGTCTTTGCCTTGCGCTTTGAGGGCGATGGCTTGTCCTGTGATGGCAACGGTAGGTGAGGGTTTAATCATTTGTACACGTTTTGAAAGTTCTATTTTTGTGCTCATTTATCCATAATCTCCTGAAAAGTTTCTATCGGCCCCATTATAGTTATAATAGCTCTATTTACAAGAAGGCGAGGTGGATAGTGCAGGAAGAAGGCAGGCAGGTTGAGATTGCGCGAATGGGGCATCCTGTGTTGATGGAGCCTGCAGCGCAAGTAAATGATATTGATTCGCCTGAGGTGCAGAAAGTGATTGACGACATGTTGTTGGCTCATGAGCAATATGGAGGTGTTGGAATCGCCGCCCCTCAGGTCTATAGTTCACTACGAATCATTTTGTTTGAAATCACGGAGACGTGTGCTTTGGCAAAAAATATTCCCAAAAGGCCTGTTACCATTGTAGTTAACCCTGTGATTGACATTCTTGACGACACTGTAACAACCGATTGGGAGGGGTGTTTGTCTGTTCCGGGAATGTATGGTGAAGTGGATCGGGCGAATAAAATCCGATTCAGCGGATTTGATAGAACGGGTAAAGCGATTGAAGGTGAGTTAGCGGGGTATGCTGCACGGATTATTCAACATGAAGCAGATCACATTGATGGCGTGCTATATCCGATGCGTATTAGCAACTTGAAACGTTTTGGTTTTCTAGAAGAAGTGCGGGAGTTTTTACTTGACTAAATCGTTCGAACTGAAGTCTAAATTCAAGCCCAGTGGTGATCAGCCAGCAGCGATTGCATCTTTGTTAGAGGGCGTGGAGTCGGGGCTTGCGCATCAAACCTTGTTGGGTGTGACTGGATCTGGGAAAACGTATACCGTTGCTAATGTGATTCAAACACTGGATCGACCGGCATTAATATTAGCGCCCAATAAAACGTTAGCAGCGCAACTCTATGGTGAAATGAAAGAGTTTTTTCCTAATAATTGCGTCGAATATTTTGTCTCATATTATGACTATTATCAGCCGGAAGCGTATGTACCTGCCAGCGATACATTCATTGAAAAAGATTCTGCGGTAAATGCCCATATTGAGCAAATGCGTTTATCAGCAACGAAGGCGATTATGGAGCGTCGAGACACGGTGATTGTGGCAACGGTTTCTGCAATTTACGGCTTGGGTGATCCAAAACAATATTTGAGTATGGTGATTCATTTAGATCGAGGTGAGAAGATTAATCAGCGCACCTTATTGCGGCGGTTAGCTGAATTGCAATACGCGCGTAACGATGCAGATTTTCATCGCGCCACCTATCGCGTTCGTGGCGATATCATCGACATCTATCCTGCAGACTCAGAGTTCGAAGCGGTTCGTGTTTCCTTGTTTGACGATGAAATTGATGACATAGCTATCTTTGATCCTTTAACAGGTGAGGTTTTTCGCCGTGTCCCCAGGGCCACCATCTTTCCTAAAACACATTATGTTACCCCGCGTGAGCAAGTGTTAAAGACAGTTGAAGAGATTAAAGAAGAATTAAAAGATCGGTTACAAGTGTTGCGTGATGCGAACAAGTTGGTTGAAGTGCAGCGGCTCGAGCAACGGATTCGGTTTGATATTGAGATGATGTTGGAGCTCGGCTATTGTTCGGGTATTGAAAATTATTCACGTTATTTGTCAGGCAGAGCGCCGGGCGATGCGCCACCAACGTTGCTAGAATATCTACCTAAAGATGCACTTATTTTTGTGGATGAATCGCATGTGACAGTGCCTCAATTGGGTGCAATGTATAAGGGTGATTCGTCGCGTAAAACAACGCTTGTTGAGTATGGTTTCCGATTGCCATCAGCTTTGGATAACAGGCCGCTGCGCTTTGATGAATTCTCTAATTTAGCATCGCAGTTAATCTACATTTCCGCAACCCCGGGTGAGTATGAAAATACAACCTCGGGTAATATTGTCGAGCAAGTTGTTAGGCCGACGGGTTTGTTAGATCCTCAAATTGAGGTGCGTCCTGTGGATACGCAGGTGGACGATGTGTTGTCTGAGATTCAAATCAGAGCAGCCAAAAATGAACGCGTGTTGGTAACCACCTTAACCAAGCGCATGTCTGAAGATTTAACAGAATACCTCGCTGAGCATGGTGTTAAAGTACGATACTTGCATTCTGATGTGACGACAATTGAGCGTATGGAAGTGATTCGCGATTTACGGTTAGGCACTATTGATGTGATTGTGGGAATTAACTTATTGCGAGAAGGTTTAGATTTACCTGAAGTGACGCTGGTCGCCATTTTAGATGCAGACAAAGAGGGTTTTTTACGATCTGACCGTTCGCTCATTCAGACGATTGGTCGCGCTGCACGAAATGTGCATGGAAAAGCGGTTTTGTATGCAGATAAAATAACGGGTTCTATGCAGCGTGCGATGGATGAAACGGATCGACGTCGTGTGATTCAAGCAGCTTACAATAAGAAATATGGTATTACGCCTAAGACGATTGTAAAGGCAGTGCATGATGTCATGGAAGGGGCTTACTCTGAGGAGGGTGCGCGCGGCAAGCGATTTGCGAAACCAAAGAATGATTTAGCCCAGTATGAAGCGATGTCTTCAAAGGCGTTGCTTGCTGAGCTTGATAAGCTTGAAAAGAAAATGTTTAATCATGCCGCCAACCTGGAATTCGAAGAGGCTGCCGGCACTCGGGATACGATTAAGAAGGTTAATGAGCTATTGCTGGCCCACAGTTAGTTTGGTTTTTTTTTATTCTGATACTGTGTATAATAAAGAAATAGGCTAAAGTGTTCAAATGTGGAGCACTTATTCACGCAAGGATGCGAGATGATAGAGTTAAAGCAACTGCCCAAAGGAATCTGGCTGCTCATTGCAGTTGTTGCTGCATTGTTGATTTTAGTCAGCGTATCCTCCTTTGTTAATTGGTTTTCACATCAGCCGTTCTTAATTCCCCTATTGCCGAAATATTCTTTGGTCAATTATGCCTTTGCATTAGCGATATTGTTTGTTGGTATTTTGATGTTGGGCTCGTCAATTCATCAGGTCACCGGAAAAAAATTACGCCAGTTTAAGCTCTTACCTTTAATCGTGGGTGCAGCCATTATCATTTTCACATTATTTTTATGGAATGCAATGCGTGAAACGCGCAATAAAAATTTACGCGCAATGGTCACCTTCCAGGCTATTCATGTTAAGCAAGAAATTTCAGCGCGTATTGAATTTGAAATGTATGCGATTCGCTCTATGGCAAAACGTTGGGAGGTTCGTGGCGGAACCCCCGAGCTTGAATGGCGAACTGATGCTAAAACGTTTATGGATTATTATCCAAGTTTTCAGGCGTTACAGTGGGTGGATGATGATTTTGAAGTGCGTTGGGCCGTTCCAGAAGAATTTCCTGAGGGCATTAATTCTCACATATCAATCAATCGTCGAGATGTTTTATTCGACTCTCGTCATAAAAATATTGTGGGCATTACTAAAATTGTAGACCTCGATGATAATGCGCACGAATTTTATATTTATACTACGCTTTATACTCACGGAATTTTTAGTGGGTTTTTGGTTGGGGTGGTTGACCCAGAATTATTGTTCAATAACCTTTTGTCAAATGAAGTGGAGGCGGGGTACGCTGTTTCTATTTCGCAGTCTGGCGATGTTGTTTTTCACGATGGTGATATTGATCCGGTACTGCAGAAACAATGGGGTAAGGTGGCAAGCTTTAGATTGCAGGATGTTAATTGGCAAATAAAGTTGATGCCAACGCAAGCATTGTTGGATCAGCAGGGTGAGCATATGCCAACGTTTGTTTTGCTGGCAGGCGTGACAGTTGCATTATTGTTGATGATTGCTATTTTCTTGTCACAGTTAAGTTTTAAGCATGCGCGTATGGTCTTTGTCGCGCATGAAAATTTACGTAAAGAGACGATTGATCGAAAACGCACTGAGCAAATTAAACAACGTTTAGAAAAGGCGTTGCAACAAAGTCAAAAATTAGAAGCTATTGGCACATTGGCTGGTGGTGTTGCGCATGATTTCAATAATATTCTTTACGCCATTATGGGGTATGTTGAAATGGCGAGACAAGACTTGCCTGAAGACACGTTAGTCTATGATAATTTGGGTAAGGTGATAAAAGCAGGGCAGCGAGGTAAGAAGCTTGTCTCGAGCATTTTGTCCTTTAGTCGTCAAGAAGCCCATCAATTTGAAAAGATGAATTTAGTTGAAATTGTGGATGTTTGTTTCGATTTATTAAAACCGATTGTGCCGGCGAATGTTCAATTGGATAGAGAGATTAAGGTTGATGAGGCGATAGTGTATGGTAGCCATACCGATATAGAGCAGGTGCTCATTAATATCGTCAATAATGCTGTAGATGCAATTCAAGAGTACGGCAATATCACCGTTCATTTGTCTGCATCACATGCCGATCAAGAGCCTTTGAAATCCATGCCGGATAAAATTGCCGATGTTTACTTTTGCATTGGGATTAAGGATGATGGGGAGGGTATGAGCGATGAAACCTTGCAGCGTTTGTTTGAGCCTTTCTATACCACAAAAGAAGTTGGCTCAGGCACAGGATTGGGTTTGTCGATGGCGCATGGTATTATTAAGAATCATAACGGAATCATCTTGGCTAACAGCTTGTTAGGGAAGGGGTCAACTTTTTATATTTATTTGCCGCAATATAGCGGTGAGCAATAGGAGATGTAAGCATGGTCAAGGTGTTGTTGGTCGAAGATGATGAAGCTGTTCGTGATATGCTTTCTCAAATGTTGATTAGAGCTTCGCATGAGGTTGAGACTGCAGTTGATGGTGAAGATGCACTTTCAACATTGCAAGACTTTCATCCGGATGTGTTGGTAACTGATATCATCATGCCTAAAAAGAGCGGAACTGAATTGATCAGCGAAGTGCGTAAGAATCATCCTGACATGGAAATCATCGCTATCTCAGGTGGTGGTCGCGCAGATCCAATTGGTTACCTTGATTTGTCTGAAGATTTAGGCGCTGCCGTATCGTTTGCCAAGCCTGTCGATAGTTCTGCATTGTTGATGGCAATCGACTTGCTTGTGGTTAGAAAGTAATCTCCATAGTGAATTTCAAATAATCCTGCCCCTCCTATCGGAGAGGTCTTGCGATATCCACCCTAAAATGTTAATTTACCGGGTTCCAGGCACGTAGCTCAGTGGTAGAGCACCACCTTGACATGGTGGTGGTCGGTGGTTCGATCCCACTCGTGCCTACCAAATATTTTTCATGATTTTTAAGGGTAATTATGCCAGTGATAACGTTGCCTGATGGCACACAAAAAACATTTGAACAGCCAGTGTCTGTTTACGATGTTGCGATGAGTATTGGTGAGGGGTTAGCTAAGGCTGCGCTCGCTGGTAAAGTGGGTGATGAAATGGTTGACACTTCTTACACCATCGACACTGACTCAACGCTTGCTATTATCACCAGCAAAAATGATGAAGGCTTAGAGGTGCTTCGCCACTCAACCGCACATTTACTCGCGCAAGCTGTTAAACGACTATTTCCACAAGCGCAAGTCACCATTGGTCCTGTTATTGAAAATGGCTTTTACTATGACTTCGCGTTTGGCCGTCCATTTACGCCTGAAGACTTATCCGACATTGAAAAAATGATGGCGAAGATTGCGAAAGAAAACTTTCCGGTGACGCGTCAAGAAATGTCACGTGATGAGGCGATTAAATTTTTCAGCGATCAAGGCGAAATTTATAAGGCGCGTATTATTGAAGATATTCCGCAAGATCAAACGCTCTCACTTTACACGCAAGGTGAGTTCACTGATTTATGCCGTGGACCACATGTGCCAAGTACCGGCAAGTTAAAAGCCTTTAAGTTGACAAAGGTTTCAGGCGCCTACTGGCGTGGTGATTCTAGTAATGAAATGTTACAGCGTGTTTATGGCACGGCTTGGGCTGATAAAAAGGCGCTGAAAGCGTATTTAACGCGTCTAGAAGAGGCTGAGAAGCGCGATCACCGTAAGATCGCTAAGCAGATGGATTTATACCACATGCAAGAAGAGGCGCCTGGCATGGTGTTTTGGCATGATAACGGCTATAAAATTTATCAAACTATTCAGAAATATGTTCGTGACAAGCTGATTGAGGGTGATTATCAAGAGGTGAACACTCCCATCATGGCTGACCGTGTTTTATGGGAGAAGTCTGGCA
>Ga0209425_10000592_pt1 | contig 44274 bp, 32 predicted proteins | sample COG_05_FD_184749 | JGI IMG/M metagenome (GOLD analysis project Ga0209425, IMG submission 184749) | Pelagic Microbial community sample from North Sea - COGITO 998_met_05 (SPAdes) (version 2) | ecosystem: Environmental > Aquatic > Marine > Neritic zone/Coastal water | place: Helgoland, sampling...
GCGGGAAAGGGGATGCTTTAGTACGGTAGGGTGAACCGGCCAACCGGAAACGGACTTGAAGAAAAACAATACGAGAACACCTGCGAGCAACGGTTCAGTTGGCAGATAAGCGCCAATTCCACCAAGTTCAAGATCTTCCAGGCTGAGGCTCAGGGGAACGCAAGCCACCAAAAAAAGCATCAAGGCATCCAGTCGATGAAACGCCATCCAGCCGACGCCAATCACAAGTGGTGAAAGGGCGAGCCAGGGAAATTCGAAATAAAAAGCGAGGGCGAGCAGGGCCGCGTAGGCTCCTGTGGCCGGATAAAAATACCGAGGTATCCTCGCGGTTGGAATCATGCCGCCTGTGGCTCCTTTAAGTTTTCTGCACCGAGCATGATGAGCAGAGCAAGTGCCAAAGTACTCACCACACTCATGACGACGATCAACCAACGGATGGGCTTGGCTTTTTTGTCAGCAGGAGTGGCGTAGTCCACCACAAAAGCAGAAGGCATTTGCGTTTCGGCATCAAGCTTCATCAATTCGAATCGTTTCTTCAGAATTGCTTCCCGCTCGTAGGCCGCTTCGATGAGGTTGGTCAGCTTGTTGAAATCGTTGGCATGCGTTGAAATCTCGGCCATTTGCTTTCGAATTTTCTCTGCATTCGCGGTCGCACCTTTTGCAATCGCAGTGGCATACTGTTCGTTCAACCCTTCGATTTGAGTGGCGAAGTCGTAGATCCCCAACTCATAAAGTCGGCCGAGTTGCTCTTCCATGCGCTCGATTTCATCTTGCACCTGATTCAGCGACGAACCCGCATAAACCAAGGCTTCCTGAGCCCGTTCATTCCGAAGGCGATTGGCTACTGAATCCGCAAGGAAAGCGATGTCATTCGCCATATCAGCAGCTTGACGGGGGTCTCGGTCGAAGACTGCTACCTCGATGGACCCATAGCGCGTCAACCGTGCATCGACGTTGGAGTTGTATTCCTTGCCCAAAAGGGATTGAGCTCCTGGCGTGGACCGCTCAATGTCATAGTGTTTCCACAAGTCGTATTTGGCGATGATGCGGGTGCGAATTCGGTCGGAATTGAGGATTTGAAGCAGGCGTTCCGCATCTTCTGTTTCGCCATATTCCAACAAATCGTTTCGTTTGACTTCTTCGTAGAATTGCTCGCCAATGGAGTGCTGTGGCGTTGCGAACATGATGACCGTGGATTTGAATTGCTCTTCCATCAGCATTGCAGCCACAGATGAAAGCGCCGCCGCGATGGTGCCGATGATTAAAAAGGTCCTGCGTCGGTCGAAGATGAAGCGAAGCAAGTGAGTGGAGTTGAGCGTGGAATCGGTTGAATTCATGCGATGGGATTGGAGCTACGAGTCGGCAAAGGTATTCATCTTCTCGGACAGCATCTTCTTCATGGATCGGAAATCAATGACGCCCGGCAGCAAGCCAGCTGCGAGGCATCCGATCAGAGCGATCCAAAGTGCTTGTTTGGGGTTGATTCCCCAACGCGCTAGAAGGCTGCATATTGCAAAGCAGGCCAATGAATGCAGGAGCAGGGCGCGGAGCAGCTTCCACCACTGCCTTCCAGGGTGATTGCGCAAGGAGAAATAAATCTGGCCTCCGACCATCGCTCCTTGTGTGATGGCGCTAATAATGGCACAACCCATCCCGCCGTTTGTGGCAGATGCCTGGCTGAGCCACCACGCATTCAATGTGATATTGAGCAATGCACCAGCGGCCGCCATGCGATTCAAAACACGCAGATCTCCTCTGGCAGTGAGCAAGGTGCTGAAAACATAGCCTTGAGCAAAAACAGCGAATGAAATCATGAGCCAAGGAAGGATTCCTGCAGCTGCTTGAATCTCGTAATCGTAAAATGCACCGAGAAATGCTTCGGGGAAAAACCACGACGCCCAAGCAATGGAAGCACCGACTGCGAGCAACACGCTGCTCATGGAACGGGCAAGCGGTCGCACATCTGCACGTTGCGCGAGCATGCGTGTGAAATAGGGGAGCAGTAATGTCGCACACAAGAAGCCAATCATATTGGCCGCTTCAAAGAACCGGTAACTCATTGCGTACCAACCGGCTTGAATCGCGCCGTCAGGCGCCAACCGTTCGAGCATGATTCCATCGACCCGATGGTACGTCATCATCAATAAAAACAGGAGGGCGTAGGGCCATCCGGATTTTAGGTCTTCTTGTATGTTTCTCGCCGATCCATCCCCGAGTGGTGACGGCAACCGGTCGACGAACAAGGCTTGTTTCTTCAGTCGCCAAAGTGCAATGATGCACGTGAGGAATAACGCCACAGAGGTGCCCATTAAAAGCCATGTAAGCTCGAATCGTTCAAATGAAAAGATGAGCGCTCCCATGGAGAGGAAAAGCATGCTCCGATCGCCTACCGATACCCACGCATCGGAGCGATGAGCGCCAATGCCTTGCAGGCCTGCACGGATGTATAGGATGGCACTAAGCAACGCCTGGTTGATCCCGATCCAGGCCAGCCAAATCAGTGATTCACCCCTCCAGCCCAGTAGCCATCCAATCGACATGAGCAGAACAAAGTACGCCGGGAAGAGCACGCTCTTCGTGCGCCAGCCTCGTTGGAAAGCTTGATGAATCTCATTCGGATTGCCCGAGATGAGGCGCGTCATATGATTCGCTAACCCTGCATCTAAGAGGATGTTGAGCAAGATGGAAAGGCTCAGCAGCGGAAAGTACCGGCCAAACTCTTCCGGCCCGAGCAAGTCCTGAATTTTGGTGTCAATGATCAGCAAATAAGCCGGTTTGACAGCGAGGTTGAGAATCATCAACCAAGACAAATGTTTGAGGAATTGTTTCAAAATGAGGGGCTCAACCGATTTCCATGGATGCTGCATGCAAATAACGGCATATGCAGCGGAGAATTGTCAACCTATCTTCGCAACCATGGCGCGCATCGCATTGAACGCACGATTATTGATTCCGGGCCGGTTGGAAGGCATCGGGTGGTTTACCCACGAATGCTACCAACGGCTCATTTCGGCTCATCCGGAACACGAATTTCAGCTGATTTTTGACCGCGCCCCCTCAACCGAGTTTTGCTATGGCAATAATGCGTCGGAAGTTCGGCTGTTGCCGCCGGCGCGCCGTCCATTCTTGTACGACGCTTGGTTTGACTATTCTGTTACCCGCCAGCTAAAACGCTGGAGCGCGGATGTGTTTCTTTCGACAGACGGCATGCTCAGCCGGCGAACTCATGTGCCTCAGATTCCGGTATTTCACGACTTGAATTTCATGCATCATCCTGAGTGGATGCCGGCACGTGAAGCCAATTATTACCGCAGTCGTTTCCCTGAATTTGCCAAAATAGCGGCTCGGATTTTAACGGTTTCCGATTATTCCCGACACGATATCGCTTCACAATTCAAGGTGGCAATTGATTCGATTGATGTGGTATACAATGCACCGGCCAAAGAGTACAAGCCATTGGTTTCTCCTGATTTGGCACAAGCACAGCGGAACCGGGTGGCAGGGGGGCAAGCGTACTTTGTGTTTGTTGGCAGCTTGCATCCGCGCAAAAACATCTCGGGGCTGCTGCAAGCCTTTGGCGCTTATCGCGCCATGGGGGGCAAACACGAATTGGTCATTGTAGGCGAATCCATGTGGTCGGATGAAATGCGGAATCAACCAGGGGTGCATTTTTCGGGTCGATTGGAACGGGAGATGCTCGCGGCTACGGTGAAGGCTTCGGAAGGACTCGTGTTTATTCCTTGGTTCGAGGGGTTTGGGGTGCCGATCGTAGAGGCTTTTGCTTCAGGAGTTCCGGTGATCGCTAGCAATAGGACCGCAATGCCCGAAGTGTGCGGCGGAGCGGCTGTCGCCTTGGTAGAACCGGACGATGCCCATGGCATAGCGAGCTGGATGAAACGATTGGAGGGGGATTCTGCCTTGCGCCAGGAGGCCGTCGAGCGAGGTTTGGCTCGTGCGCAGGCGTTTTCATGGGATGATTCGGCTGCGCAGCTGTGGACATCCATTGAGCAGGTGCTTAAGCCATGAGCCTTGCACCGTGGATTGAAAAAGAACGCTTGGAGGCCGGTTGCGATGAGGCAGGGCGGGGGTGCCTTGCAGGCCCTGTCACAGCAGCCTCGGTCATTTTATCGCCAAATTTGGCGTTGGAATTGGTCAATGATGGCGTCCTGGATGACAGCAAGAAGTTGAACAAGAAAGTCCGGGATGCCCTGCGCGAGAAGATTGAATCTGAGGCGTTGGCCTGGGCAGTTTGCCATATTTCACCTCAAGAAATTGATCGCATCAACATTTTGCAGGCTTCCCTTAAAGCCATGCGCGAGGCCACCAAGCAATTGCGCACCTTTCCCGAATTCATGCTCATTGATGGCAATCGCTTTGTTACGGAAAAGGGATTGCCTCCGCACGAGTGCTTTGTCAAAGGAGACGGTCGATTTGCCTCGATTGCTGCAGCGAGCGTTTTGGCCAAGACGCACCGTGACGAGCGAATGCTCGCGTTGCATGAGCAACATCCACAATATGGATGGGAGACGAATGCAGGGTATCCCACGAAAGGCCACCGAGCGGCCATTGCACAGCTGGGGATTACAAATCACCACCGGAAATCATTCCGTCAATTGCCCGGCCTAATGTCACGAATGGATGCCTCTTGAATTGCGGATGCAAATGAGGGGTATCCATTAGCGCTTTGTGCCAGAATGTTATGATTGGATTAACAAATTGGCATATTTATCCACAGAATGCCTTGATTTGTCGAGTTTTAGGTAGCTTGCATGCACTTAGTTACACCAAATCTCACACTATGCGTTCATTTAATTTGCTCATGGCAATGGTTCTCCTTGGATTTACATCCGGAATGTTTGCCCAATGCGGTCTCTTTATTTCTGAGTATTCAGAGGGAAGTTCCAGCAACAAGTATATAGAAATCTACAACCCTACAAATGACGCTGTCGATCTGACACAATACGCGATCGCTTCGGTAGGAAATGCTCCAACAACTGTCGGAGTTCATGAGTTCTGGAACGCTTTTGCAGAGGGTGCAACAATCGCGCCTGGAGACGTATATGTTTGGGCGAATGGCGGAAGTGATCCTGCGATCATAGCTGAAACAGATCAAACCGGAAATGCATACTTCAATGGTGACGACGGCTACGCTCTCGTCTTTGGAGCTGAAGACGACTACACGTTTGTTGACATCATCGGAAATTTTGAAGGCGATCCCGGCTCAGGTTGGCCGGTTGCAGGTGTCGAGAATGCCACAGCGAATCATACCCTCGTTCGTAAATCTGACATTGGTCAGGGCGTCGGATACGATTGGGCCTCCGCCGCAGGAACCTCAGCGGAAGATTCTCAGTGGATTGTTTACGATCAGAACACTTGGGATTACCTCGGCGCGCACGTCTTTACCGGCACATGCGGTGCTGCTGTGCCAGGATGCACGAATGAAAACGCGACAAACTATAATTCTGACGCGACAACGGACGACGGTTCATGCACTTTTGATAATGCATGCAACGTCGACGGTGTGGTTGTAACTACGGGAAGCCTCTACTACGACCCCGCGGATTTGAGCATCGAGCCCGGCGTCACGGTGGTTTGGGAAAATGTCGGTGGAACGCACAATGCGAATGGCCTCACAAACACGATTACAGGAGAACCATTTGGCAATCCGGAAGATTTCTTCTTCTCACCTGTAGTGGGCAATCCAGAAGGAGTCTGTATCGGCAGCCACACGTTCAACGTCCCAGGCGTTTACAATTACGATTGCAGTGTGGGCAGCCACGCACAACTGGGGATGGTTGGAACCATCACCGTTGGAACAGGAGGTTGCACAGCACCTGCAGCTCCCAACTACAATGAAGCCGCAGATTACGACGACGGCTCTTGCCTCGAGGTGACGACGACGGCCATTGCGACCATTCAGGAGGGCCAATTGACGGATACTTACACGGGTCAAACAGTTGTGACGAATGGTGTGATCACCGGTGTCTTTGGGCAATTGGTGAGTATGCAGGATGGTCAAGGTGCTTATAGTGGAATTTGGATGTACGGTCCCAACGTTGCTGTCACAGTTGGCGATTTGGTGGAAGTGACAGGAACAGTATCTGAATACAATGGCTTGACCCAGCTGTCAAGTCCTTCCATTCTCATCCAGGCGCAAGGTTCTGACTTGCCAACGCCAGAGCTCTTGGCCACATCAGCAGTTGCTGCCGGTGAAGAGTGGGAAGGCGTTTTGGTTCAGGTCACAGCTGACGTGAGCAATGAGAGCCTCGGATTTGGTGAGTGGGGAGTTGATGATAGCTCGGGTGAATGCCGGGTGGACGATCGAGGTTATGATGCGATTGGAACGGGCAATGTTGTTGTGGGAAGCACGTGGCAGGTAACAGGTCCTTTGGATTACAGTTATGGCGATTTCAAAATTCAACCTCGCTCTGAGGCAGACGCACTGCTCTACGGTTGCACCAGCAGTGGCGCTTCGAACTATAACGCTGGAGCGGGCATCGATGACGGTTCTTGTGAATTCTCTGGGGAGTCTTGTGAGATTTTCTTCTCAGAGTATGCAGAGGGCAGTTCAAACAACAAGTACTTAGAAATTTACAACCCTACAGCATCGACTGTGTTCTTGGGGCAATACCTCATTGGTAACTGCGGAAACGGTTGTGGAAACAACGGTCCAACTGCGCCAGAGTATTTTTTGAACTTCCCAGCTTCAGCATCCATTGCTGCGGGTGGATTCTACATCATTGCTCACCCTTCAGCGGATTCCCTCATTTTGGCCCAAGCAGATCTGACACATGGCTACTTGTCCAATGGTGACGACGCTTATGGTCTCTTCGATGCAGACACCTTGTTGATGGATGCCGTGGGAGAATTTGGTTTGGACCCAGGAACCGGATGGGATGTTGCAGGGGTAACAAATGGAACTCAAGACCACACGTTGGTCCGAACCGAGTTTGTTTACACGGGAAATGATGGCGATTGGGCCATGTCTGCGGGAACCAATGCCTTTGATTCTGAATGGATTGTTCTGGATCAAAACGATTGGTCAGATTTGGGAATGCACACTTTCTCTGGCTCTTGCGCAGCTTCAACAGGAGGTTGCACGGATCCTTTTGCAGTGAATTACGATGAGAATGCTACTTCCGATGACGGTTCTTGCATTTACATCAGCAGCTACACAATTCAGGAAATTCAGTCCGGCGCTTTGAGCGGTCAGATGCTTACTTCTGGAATTGTGACCGCGGTATACCCTCCAACGGGCGGACTGTCGAATAATCCATCTTACGTCATTCAAGACGGAACCGGTCCGAACTCAGCCATCTGGGTCATTGGTGACGGTGTGATGGTAGGAGATGAGGTTTCTGTCCTCGGAAACGTAACTGAAGTTTATGGGTTGCGGCAAATCCAAGCGGCTACTCCCGAAGTTCTTTCTTCTGGAAATACCCTGCCGGTTGCTGAAATTCTCGACCCATCCGCCATCAATGATGAGCAATGGGAATGTGTTCTGATCAGCATGACTGGTGATTGTGTGAGTGCTGATGCCGGATACGGTGAATGGCATCTTGACGCGGGCACAGGCATTGGCGTCATTGACGACGTTGGCTATGACGCTATCGGCGATTCATTGACCAACGATGGGACGACGTTTGTTCCACTTTTGGAAGAAGGACGATCGTACCGTGTCGTTGGAGCCAATTTTTACGCGTACGGCGCTTGGAAGTTGCTTCCACGCGACAACGCAGATGTAGTCCGATTGGGTTGCACCACTGCGTCCTTCAGCAATTATGATGCATATGCTCAGGAAGACGATGGATCTTGCCTTGATGCACCCGGTTGCACGAATCCAGCAGCCGACAACTACGATGCTGGAGCGACGATTGATGACGGCTCTTGCATCATCTCGGGCTGCGACGATCCTGCGGCATTCAATTATCAAGAAGGTGTGACCAATGCCACCAACGAAGACTGTTACTTCACACTTCCTGACCTAACGATTAACGAGATTCACTATAACCCTTGCGGAGCGCAAGGCGATGATTTTGATTTTGAGTTCGTTGAGATTTTTGTTGGCGATGATGAAATCATCGATTTGGGTGGATTCGAATTCTATAATTCTGCCAGTGGAGAACCACAGTTGGGGTATGTCTTCCCAGAAGGAACTACGGTTGCTCCAGGGGAATACTTCCTGATGACGGTTTCGGATGCGGGCACAGCCAACTATTCTGATTTGGGTGTTCAAGTGTTCCAAATGGAATTGGGCAATTTCTCCAATAGTGGAGAATCGGTGAGCATTGAAGATGGATTCGGCAACCTATTGGATGCCGTTGACTACGACGATGCAGCTCCATGGCCTTCGCAAACGGTTGCTGTTTTGGGCAACGTGTTGGTTCAGTCTCCTGATGGAGGTTGCTCGACGTTGGAGTTGATTCAAACGGACCTCAACAATGACGATGCGGACAACTGGCAGGCGAGCTGGGTTGATAACGGAACACCGGGTGCTCCGAATTCTTCCGCCTTTGGTTGCACGGATGCCTCTGCTTGCAACTTCGCCGCGGGTGCATTTTTCGATGACGAATCTTGCACGTACGAGTGCCAAGGCTGCATGTATGCCGACGCGACCAACTACGACGCAGCATTCACGATGGACAACGGCACATGCGTGTTCGATTTCACGGACGATTGCCCTGCGGATCTGAACGGAGACGGTTTGGTGACCACCTCTGACCTTCTTCAATTCCTTCCAGAATTTGGCACTTCTTGCCCTGAATAAGGGAAGAACGTTCATTCAAAAAGAGAAAAGGCGCTCCCAAGATGGGGGCGCCTTTTTTGATGCTTCAAAGCGTTAAACTGTCAGATCCGCTCAAGGCTTGAGAACCACGTTGGTATACGCCTCATTCGACGCATTGAGTGAACGGTCAAACAAGGTGATTCGAAACCGCAATGAGTCATAGGGGCTGTTCAGGCTCCACGAATTCATGGCGATTGCAATCGTTCCATCCAAGGCAGGATTGTCCCCGGTTGGCGCAGCTTTTGGAACGCGGTAATAGAAAGGAATCTGTCCTGCATCGGGGTCGAGATCGAATTGAACCCATTCGCCGTCTTGCAGCTCTTCGTACTCGCATTTCAGATTGTAGTGATAATCACACGACGCACAAAAATGAGGGGGCAGCGTGTCTCCTTGCGATAGGCCAACATCTCCATCTCCATCCGTGAAAGCAAGCACGAGTTCACGGCTCCCATCGGGGTTGAGTTCGAACGATTGAAATTCGATCAACGGATTGTCCGGAAGATTCGGCTCGGGAAGGCAACGAGAAAGCCCGAATGCAGTGGCGCATCCGAGCACAACATAGGCCAATTGGAACTTGATTTTCATAAAATCGAGATTACGGTAGGTTCAAAGCTAATCAATCCGGAATTTCGCAGGGATGAAACCAATGCGTGAAATCTTGCTAAATGATAAAGAGGTGTTGGCTGCGGTGGCGAATTTTCGAAATCGCTTTCGGAATTTGCGGGATGCTGCCCATGAAAGGTCAGCATCAGCTGCATGGAATGATTTCACCCTCGACTTGTTTCGTTTTCAAGCAGAAGCCAATCCCGTTTATCGCCGATTCATCGAGCTTATGGAATTGGACCCGGCATCCGTGAGTACAATCGATGAAATCCCTTTTTTGCCGGTAGAATTGTATCAAACGCAGCGGGTTTCGGTCTTTCCATCTTCGGTCCATGATGCCCACACTTTTGCCAGTTCGGGCACGACCGGTTCGAGTCCTTCCCAGCATCACATCGATGATTTGGATTGGTATAACGAGGTGGCGGCCAGTGGGTTTGAGCGTTTGGTTTGTGGTTGGAGCCAACGGCCGTACTTCGTGGGGTTGTTGCCCGGCTACTTGGAAAGGAACAATTCATCGCTGGTGCACATGGTCCAATATTTCATGCAAAAGACGGGACAGAAAACCCCTGAAGATTGGTTTTTTCTTCGCGATTTTGATGCGTTGGAACGCCAATTGCATCTGCTGTGGCAGAACGATGAGCCTTCGATCCGACCGATTTACATCGTTGGTGTTACCCATGCTCTGTTGTCCTGGGTCGATCGTTTGAAACGGCAAAAGGATTCCCCGACTTGGCTCGGCCTGCCGATCCATGTGATTGAGACAGGTGGAATGAAGGGGCAAGGCAAAGAACGCATTCGAGCGGAACTGCATGACGCCTTGTCCTTTTTGACGCAAGGTCGGCCGGTTGGCAGTGAATACGGTATGACGGAATTGCTTTCACAAGCGTGGTCCGATGGGGGAGGTATTTTTCAATGCCCGCCTTGGATGGCCGTCAAGATGGGCGCACTGAATGATCCCAAGAGTTGGGCAGAAGAAGGCAGGCAGGGCCGCATTCACATCATTGACTTGGCGAATGTGAGCACGTGTGCCTTTCTAGCGACAAGTGACATCGGACGGCGACTCGAGGATGGGGCTTTCGAGGTGCTCGGGCGTTATGACCATGCGGAAGTCCGCGGGTGCAATTTGATGGCCATCGATTGATCGTCAGGTGCAACGAACCAGGAAGTAGTTTTTCTTGCCGCGTTGCAGTAAAATGTGCTTTCCGCTGATGAGATCTGCTTCCGTTACGGTGCAATCCTCGGCTACTTTGGCCTTGTTTACACTGATTGAATTCTCTTTCAAGGCCCTCCGTGCTTCACCCTTAGAATTCAGGAAAGCGGTCGCGTCCGACAGCAAGTCAATGATTGAAACACCGTCCACCAGGTCGGATTTACTGACTTCAGCGCTTGGCACTCCTTCAAATACACTGAGAAATTCAGCTTCTGGCAACGCTTCGATGGCCTCTTTGCTGGACTTCCCGAAGAGCAGGCTGGAAGCTGCAATAGCCGTTTCAAGATCCGCTTGGCTGTGCACGCGCCGGGTGATATCTGCGGCCAGCTCTTTTTGAAGAATTCGTTGGCCCGGGTCTTGCGCATGCTGTGCTTCGAGGGCTTCAATTTCATCCTTGCTCTTGAGCGTAAAGATTCGAATGTACTTGCTGACCTCTTCGTCTCCGGCATTGATCCAATACTGGTAAAATTTGTAGGCGGAGGTTTTGTTTTTATCAATCCATACGTTGCCTCCTTCAGACTTTCCAAACTTAGAGCCATCGGCCTTGGTAATGAGCGGTGCGGTGAGGGCAAACGCATGCCCTCCACCCATGCGGCGAATCAATTCTGTTCCAGTGGTAATGTTGCCCCATTGATCCGATCCTCCAAGTTGCACCGTACAATCTTCATTCTTCCAAAGGTGATAGAAATCATAGCCTTGAACCAACTGATAGCTGAATTCAGTGAAACTCATGCCTGATTCCAAGCGCTTTTTTACGCTGTCTTTGGACGTCATATAATTGACGGTAATGTGCTTGCCAACGCCGCGAATGAAATCCAAAAACGAAAAGTTCTTGAACCAATCGGCATTATTGACCACCCGGGCTGCATGGGCTCCTTCGAAATCCAAAAAGGACTCGAGCTGTGCTTTTTGGCAGTCGAGGTTGTGCTGAATGGCTTCCATGTCAAGCAACTGGCGTTCGGCGCTTTTCCCGCTTGGATCACCGACCATACCGGTCGCTCCACCCACTAAAGCGATGGGGTTATTCCCGGCTCGTTGCCAGTGGACAAGAAGCATTACGGGCACCAAATTGCCAATGTGCAGTGAATCTGCAGTGGGGTCGAACCCTACATAGCCAGTCACATTGCCTTTGGTAAGGGCTTCTTCCAGGCCAGGTGTCATGTCATGCAACATGCCCCGCCAACGCAATTCATTGATGAAATCCATGGTTCACAAAGATAGTATCTCAATCATTGGATTCCCTGCAACTGCGAGAAACCTTACAAAGCGATGAGGGCTTCTTCCAAGGCAATCGAACGGGATCCTTTGAGGAGCACTTTTTTACCATGAACGGGCTGATGCTCTAGATGAAGCTTTAATTCAGCAGTGGTTGAAAAGGATTGAATATTTGCATGTTTTTGTGCGGACCGCTGAAAGATGGGGCCGACGGTGATGACTTGCATTCCCTTTTCCAAAGCCATTGCTAAAACATCGTCATGGGCTGATGCGGCATAGTTACCGAGTTCTCCCATGTCGCCGAGAATGGCAACCAATGGTGTTCTTTCGTTGCTTGCTTTTCCTACGCGTTCAAAGAAAGTAAGCGCCGATTCCATACTACTCGGATTCGCATTATAAGCGTCAAGCAAAACTTGGTTGGATTTGGTTTCCATCCATTGTGACCGATTGTTGTCGGGAGCATATGCGCTCAATGCTCGGCTGCAATCGTTCGCAGTGACTCCAAAATGGAGTCCAACAGCGGCTGCAGTCATCATGTTTTCAAAGTTGTGTTCGCCGGATATATGACAATGCAAGGGTCCGTGTTGGATGCCTTCCAAATCGGTCCAGCTCATGGTAAAATCGTCTTGGACCGACGACACGAAAGGTGGATGCTCGTGGCTGCCATAAAATAGCCTGGGAATGGATTGTGAAACCTCGGCTAACACTTCGTGGTTGGCATTGACAAAAAGCGAAACTTGATCGGTTTCTGTTGCATTCGTGGATGAACGAAAGAAATGGAATAGTTCACTCTTCCCCTTAATGACGCCATCTAAGCCGCCAAACCCCTCCAGATGGGCGCGGCCAATGTTGGTGATGATTCCGTGAGTTGGCTCTGCTATTTGGGCCAGCAATTCTATTTCACCTTGAGCATTGGCGCCCATTTCAACAATGACGAAGTCTGGATTATTGGAAATGGAAAGCAACGTGAGTGGCACACCGATTTCATTATTGAGGTTTCCATGGGTGGCTTGAATGCCCGGAAAGCGATTTTGGCAGACCATTTTCAGCAATTCCTTGGTCGTTGTTTTTCCATTGCTACCCGTAAGTCCAATGACGGGACAGTCCCATTTTCTTCGATGCCACTGCGCCAGAGCTTGTAAGGCATTCAGAGCATTCTCGACCAATATGGCATTTTCGAGGTGTTGGGACAAAGTTGCATCATCCATGACGACAGCGATGCATCCTTTTGCAAGCGCTTCTTTCGCATACAGGTTGCCGTCGAAATTCTCTCCCTTCAAAGCAAAGAACAACTTGCCTGCACTTGCCGTTCTTGTATCCGTCGTAACACCCGATGAGGCCACAAATGCCTTTTGAATCAGATCGAAAGCGGGTTGGTTTGGTGGCGAGAACATGGGTTGAAAATTATTGCGTAGATGGCATCAGAACAAGTCATGGCAAAAAAAAAGCCCCGAATTTCTTCGGAGCTTTTTCAATTTTTGTTCGTGTTATCTGGGAGAATTCATGGATTGTGAACCCATTCGATCCATCGCGCATCGGAATCCGATGGCTGCAGAGCTCTTATCCTCATCCAAGAACCGTCGTGTACCAGGGCTGAGGTAATAACTCCGGTCATTCCAGCCACCCCCTTTGTAGACGCGGGAGCGGTTATTAATGAGCGAAGTCTTCCCATAACCATACATGCGACTGCCCTCTCGTTTGAAGGCATCATCTCCATAGTAAATGCTGGATTGAAAGTCTCCATCCTTGTAGTCAATGTTGTCTGCCTCACGGTAATTGTCTCGGCCTAAACTTTCCTCAACCGTCATGTTTCGACGCATTAGCTCACCCGGTGTGGCTTCAATGTTATCGACAAAAAGATCAAGCAAATCGGGGGCAATGATCAGCTCACTGTCAATGATCAATTCTTTCCCTTCTGCTACTTGTTCCATGGCCTCTTCTCTGCGCTTTTGTTTTTGTTCTTCTTTCGCCGATTGAAGGGCAGTGAAAACATTGTCTACGAGGTTCTGCTCTTCTGTTGTGAAGTTCTTTGCCGCTGCCTTCTGGTATGCGGTGAGATCCTGCTCAATGCCTTCGATGTCAAAAATGATGTAATCGATTTTGTCGGCGATCACCCCTTCTGAGTTACGCTCTGTCGTTTGAAAGACGTTGCCTCTGAATGGTCGGAACTCCTCTGCATCTACTGCATTGTATGGACGGTATACATCCATGACCCACTCGTTCACATTTCCGGACATATTGTACAAACCATAATCGTTTGGCGCGTATTGGTAGACAGCGGCCGTGGCGGATGCACCATCGTTGAGGTTTCCGGCGACTCCCATGTAATCACCTCGTCCGCGTGCAAAGTTGGCATTCATGGTTCCGTATGCTCCGGAGCGGCTGTTGTCATTTCGGGTGTAGTGACCATCCCATGGATACGTTCTTCGATCGCTGATGAGTTCTGCGTAACTATTTCCAATCAAACCCAATGCGGCGAATTCCCATTCGGCTTCTGTGGGCAATCGGTAGGCAGGTTGAAAGAGTCCATCTTCAAACTTTACATTCCGGTAACCGGACGAATTGGGTCGGTAATCGGTGAGTCCTTCGGCAACAGGCTCCCCCTGGTATTGACCGTTGAGGTAGGCTTCCGTTGTGAAGTGGTCCTCATCCATTTGGGCATCCGGATTGTGTGCAATCAAGCCCTCCCGAACGAGGAGTTGTTCATTGACGCGGTCCGTCCTCCATTTGCAAAAGTTATTGGCTTGGTTCCACGATACACCAACCACTGGATAGTCTCTGTAAGCAGGATGGCGCAAGTAATAATTCACGAAAGGCTCATTGAAACTTAATTTCTGTCTCCAAACAAGCGTATCTGGAAGCGCGCGATCGACTACCTCGGGATAGGAACTGCCATAAACACGCTCCAACCAGAACAGGTATTCCGTCCAAAACGCATTCGTTACTTCGGTTTCGTCCATGTAAAAAGAAGAAACGGTGACCCGACGGGGGATGTTATCCCAATTCATGGTCAAATCGTCTTCAACTTGGCCCATGGTGAAGGTTCCACCTTCCACGAAAACGAGCCCTGGAGCTGTTTCTTGGTTGTAAAAAGGTTGCTTCTCAAAGCCACCGTTGGTCGTTGAATTGTACGCCCAGCCCGTTGCTCCAGAGCGTTCTCCTGAACAGCCCGAAATAAGTGCGGCCAAAGCGATGATCGTGAAAGTAGATAGCTTCCAGTTCATACTGTCGTTGATTTCAATGGGTTTCATGCAGATTGAGGGGTGTAATACTGCTTGGGAGCAGTAAGCAGGTTGTATTCAACTAGAAAGACGGGCAGTTTATTGTGCGGAATTTAGATCGCTTGCCGCGGCAGTCGAATTGAATCGTCATGCTAATTTCGTGCGCACCACCTGTTGCCGGTGTCAGTTGAGAAACAGTTAAATCGTAACTGTAACCGAACTGGACCACATCCGTTTTGATGCCCAGTGTCACGATAAACGCGTCTTTGTAATCGGTAAACATGATGCCACGGTACCAAATACCCCCTACAAGTGGTCCTTTGTTCACGTAGAGGCCAATGTTCATTTGTTGGAATTCACCTTGGCGTCGGTACAGAATGTTGGGGGAAATTGTGCTCTCGACTCCGGTAACCGAGCGTTGCAATGGCAATGTTGCTCCCGCGTGCACGGTGTACTTCATCGGAAGTCGGCTTGTACCAACTACCAATGACTCGTTGGGCTCATTCAAGTGATGAACCGCCATACCAAAGTAATACTTGTCCGTGAAGCCCAAAAAGCCTGTGCTGAAATCGACGGATTGCACCATGCCTCCTCTCGGAATGTCCTGTGTTTCGTATATGAAGCCGCGTCGCGGATCAATCATATCACCAAAAGTCAGTCGGCCCCAATCCAAAGACTTCTGCATGTAGGTCACTTGCATGGCAGCTTTGATGGACAACTTTCGTGTGATCGCTTGCTGGTAACTGTAAATGCCACTAGCAGTGGTTGTGCTCAAGGTTCCACGACCGGCTTGGTCGTTCATGACAATGAAACCCAATCCTCCTGAGAGCGTCTCAACATGCTGATCGTATGCCGCTGATGTCGTCACAAAAGAGCCGCTCATTGCGGGCCACTGGTTGCGATAACTCATGGTCATTCGTGGGCAACGCGCCGTCCCTGCAAAAGCAGGATTCATGTAGAGCGGATTGGCGAAATACTGTGTAAACTCAGGGTCTTGGGCCTGGGCATCATTCGATCCCAGGGTCACAAAGAAAAATGCCAATAAGATGGCGATTGCAGGTATTGTCAGGAGTTGCTTCATGTAGAGGGGGCCCTATGAATGTACAAGAATAAGAAAAAAACAAATGCAGTCAGTGATTTGTTGAACGGTTAGAATTTCCATTCACCAAATACTATGCTTGTTTAACGCACGTTTACCCCTTTGCGTTGCATAAATTTTTTAAGTGAACTTTACACACCCTTTGAACGGACTTATAAATGATCAGATCTGCAATGTTCAGCCTTCAAAAAAGACAACCTTTTTCGATTGTGAATTTGCGCATTTTGCGCGGAATTACGACGATGCTTTTCACGTGCATTTCATTCGGTGTGTTTGCTCAGTTGGGAGGAAAAAACATAGTCCTTGAAGGGCAGTTCAGTGTCGATTGGTTGCCGGAAAATGATCCCGGAATTTCAGTAGGATATTTAGCTCCAAGAGACGGATTTTGGCTCGATGAAATTCCGTGGAATGTTTTCGAAGCAAAGCTCCCCAATCATTGGCCTGCAGCACAAGACTTGGTGACCCAATCAAATTGGTCGGATGTAGATTCCACTTTACTTACATTCCGTCAGCGCAAGTTGCTCCGGGATTGCGGCGACACGGATGAGCTGTCATGGGACTTCGCTGAAGGCGATTATGCGGTCAGCGCCCTGATTCAAACACCGGTAATGCGATTTAATACCGCAAGGGAACAATTCGAAAGATTGAATAGCATTGAATTTGCCTTGGGCGTAGCAGAAGGGTCTGCTGATTCATTTGGGGCCGGCGGATTTCAGCGAATGCGCGATTGGCCGAGTACGAGTCCGCTTGCCAACGGCGAGTTCATTCGCATTTCTCTTCCGACGGATGGGGTGTACCGTATCGGGCGAGATTGGATTCAAGCAGCAGGCTTTGATCCCGACACGTTAGATCCCCGACGCATGAGGCTTTTCGGTAATGGCGGGAGCATGTTGCCAACCGACAACGCCGAGGAGCGACCATTGGGGTTGCTGCCCGCAGCCATCTTGTTTGAAGGAGAAGAAGATGGGAATTGGGATGCCGCCGACGCCATTTATTTTTGGGGACAAGGCCCGGATGCGTGGAAGCCTGACGGATTGCTTCCCAATTGGAAGCACGAACGAAATGCCTACAATGACAAAGCGTGGTATTTTCTGCAGGTCAATGGTGATGTAGCGGATGAATCCTTTCGAATAACCGATCAATCGCCTGTAACCACTGAGCCGGACACCGCTATCACGACGTTTTGGTCGCAACAATTTCATGAGTTGGAATTGGAAAGCCTGAATCGCTCAGGGCGTGAGTGGTTTGGAGAGTCTTTCGGAACGGTTCCCAGCCGAACGGTGGTTTTCAATGTGCCATACACGACGAATAAGCCTGGGACCATTGCATACAAAGTGGCCGCGCAGTCAATGGGAGCGAGCAGCACATTCACATTTTCGGCTGCTGATGTCAGCGGAAGCGCTTCGCCCTCGTACACCAGCCAAACCTCCACGAGCAACGTGGCCAATTTGGCGTCCGGTGAGCAAACGGGTCTTATCACAACGGGATCGGGCCTCAACGCTCGCGTTGAAGTGGACATTGCCTTTGACGCTGCCGTGTCCGGAGCACGAGGATGGCTAGATTATGTGCGGATTGCCCAAGAATGCGAATTAAAATTAGCGGGTGCCCAATTGAATTTTTATGCCGAAAGCGCGCAGTCGAATGAGATTGCTGCCTACCAATTGGATCAAGCGCCAAATGTGAAAGCTGTTTGGGATGTGACCGACGGCAATCAGCCGCAGCAGCTGATTTTGGATCAAGCGGGGTCCGCAAGTGTTTGGCAATCGCCCATGGATACGACGAGGCGATTTGCGGTTTTCTCGAATTTTGGATTCCCGGAGCCGGATTTCGCTGGTTCAGCTGACAACTTCGACTTGCATCAAATCGAACGTGCAGATTTGGTCATCGCAACACGCGTGGAATACATGGAAGCCGCACAGCGGTTGGCGAACATTCATGCCGACGAGGGGTTGGAGGTCGCAGTGGTGACGCAACGTGCGGTTTTTGATGAGTTCGCAAGTGGAAGTGTGGACCCTACAGCTTTGAAAATGTTCATGATGATGTTGCGCGATCGAGCGCAGGCCGGAGGCTGGGATGGGCCACGTTACCTTCAGTTGATGGGCGATGGTACGTTTGCTAACCGATCCAACCTCATGGCATCGCCATTCCTCATCACCTACCAAAGCGAAAACTCAATCAGTCCTACTTCCAGTTACGTCAGCGATGATTATTTCGGGTTTTTGGCGGACGAATATGGGGAAGGGATTGGCGACAAAATGGCGATCGGTGTTGGCCGCATAGCGTGCTCCTCGCCCGACCAAGCCAACGCAATGGTGGACAAGGTTGAGGCTTACATGCGGCATCCAAAGGCTGATGTCACGGAATCGGGCTGCTTGGATGGAGCGGAAGGTGACGATGGACGCTGGCGAAACCGTATTTGCTTCGTTTCGGACGACATGGATGGCAATGGGGGGCCGACTGAAATCGAGCACATGCAGAACTCGGATGAACATGCAGAAAAACTTGCTGTAAACCACCCCGCTTATGACGTTGTAAAAATTTACCTCGATGCTTATCCGCAAGAAAGCACGCCGGGTGGTGAGCGGTATCCCGCGGCTCAAGAGGCGATTGACCGTCAGGTTGGAGATGGGGTCTTAATCATGAATTACATCGGTCATGGAGGTGAGAAAGGCTGGTCGCACGAGCGCGTGCTGAATACCACGACGATTCAGAATTGGACCAATCTTCAGCGCATGCCGCTTTTCATGACGGCCACGTGTGAATTGGCTCGCTTCGACGATCCCGATGTGGATTCTGCCGGTGAAATGATGGTCATGAATCCGGATGGAGGCGCCATAGCTATGCTAACGACTACGCGGGTTGTTTTCAGTGGCTCCAATCAGCAGCTGAACCGTGCATTTTATGATGTTGCGCTTTTTGATACGGCTGCGACTGCAATGCGGCTTGGGGACATTGCGCGGGCAACCAAAAATGACCCCCAAGTTTCAAACAGTTCGAATAAGCGAAATTTTACGCTTTTGGGCGATGTCGCCCTGAAGCTAAACTATCCTGAACACGCGATCGAGATTACGTCCATTCCGGACACCCTCAAGGCACTGGATGCAGCCTCGGTTTCAGGATTTGTAGCGGATGCGTCCGGAGCGTTAATGGAAGATTTTACAGGCATCGTGCACATCAAGGTGTTTGATAAGGCTTCCCAGATCACGAGCCTAAATAACGACGGCGCCCCCAATGCGCATACATTCGAATTGCGGCGCAATGTGTTGTTCAGCGGTGTGGCCAGCGTCGACGCGGGTCAGTTTGCATTTGAGTTTGTCGTGCCGCGCGACATTGATTATGACTTTGGGGCCGGTCGCATCAGTGCGTATGCCGTTTCAGATTCAACGGACGCACATGGTGCTTCGAATGATTTCATCATTGGTGGCATTGCGGAGAATTTCACAGAGGATTTGGACCCGCCTATGGTGGAGCTGTTCATGAACGATACTTTGTTTCGAAGTGGTGGTTTAACGGATAACAATCCGTTGCTGTTGGCGAGGCTATATGACGAAGGAGGGATCAATTCTTCTGGAGTGGGCATCGGGCACGACATCCGCGTGATTTTGGATGAGGAGTCCAGCCAAAGTGTTGTTTTGAATGATTTTTATACGAGCAACTTAAACACCTATCAAGGCGGAACGGTTCGGTATCCGTTTTCCAACTTGTCGGATGGCCCGCACTCGCTCAGCCTTACTGCATGGGATGTGTATAACAACAAGGGCACGGCTGCCATTGATTTCATTGTGGCTTCCAGCTTTGAGTCGGTTTTAGGGGAGGTTTTGGCGTTCCCGAATCCATCATCGAATGGTTTCGGGTTCTCGGTGGAGCACAATCAAGTGTGTCAGGATGGTCTTATGACATTGGAGGTTTTTTCGAGCCAAGGCATGATGGTCCATTCGGAGCAAAGGCCTTGGCATGTATCGGGATTTCAGAACAATGAGATTAGATGGGATGCGCACAATCAAACTTCTGGAAACGCTGTACCCGCCGGTGTTTATGTCTTTCGAGTCACCTTGCAATCAGAAACTGGGTCGGTCGTACAATATGCGGACCAGATTGTCGTTTTGCGTCCGTAACAAAGTGCACGTTTCGAATTAACTTGCGCCGTCGTATATAAATGAACGAATCAATAATGAACGTCAGACGTATTCTCGCAATCGCGATTTTTTCCTTCTTCCTGAACAACGTTCAAGGTCAGTTGACACCCGGGCAAGGGGCTCAGCTTGTGCAATTGAACACCATCACCACCGCAGTTCCTTTTTTGATGATTGGACCTGATTCGAGGTCAGGGGCTCTGGGGGATGCAGGTGTTGCTTTGTCTCCGGATGCCAACAGTCTGCATTGGAACCCGGCAAAGATGGCATTTGCTTCAAACGATGTGGAATTTAGCCTGGCTTATGCACCTTGGTTGCGCGCGTTGGTTGACGACATGAACTTGGCTTACCTGTCCGGAGTGAAGCGAATTAATAAGCGCCAAGCCTGGGGAGCGGCCTTGCGTTACTTCAGCCTTGGCAATATCACATTCACAGATGAGACAGGAACAACAATCCGTGATTTTCAGCCGGCGGAATTTAGTTTGGACGTTGGTTACAGCCAAAAGTTGAGTGATCGGTTTAGTGGTGGAATCGCAGGTCGCTTCATCAATTCCAATCTAACAGGTGGGACCAATGTTCTCGGAGCGAACTCAAAGCCTGGACGTTCTGTGGCGGTTGACGTGAGCACCTTTTACACCAACCCTTATGCCAAAGTCGCGGGACGTGATGCGGAAATCAATTGGGGCTTGTGCATTTCGAACATTGGGGCGAAAATGAGCTATTCAGAATCTGCAGAGCGAGATTTCATCCCCACCAACCTCAAGACCGGGGCGGCATTGAAATTGAAGCTTGACGATTACAACAGCCTCACCTTCACCGCAGATGTCAATAAGCTGCTCGTGCCGACTACTCCCATTTACGATCAAGAAAGCGGCAACTCCATTGTGAGCGGTTTCAACCCGGATGTGGGTGTCGCGACGGGCATGATCCAGAGTTTTTACGATGCTCCTGGGGTCGTTAATTTCAATGACGATGGAACGTATACGATCGAAGACGGCAGCATTTTCCGGGAGGAATTGCGCGAGTTGAATATTGGAGGAGGTATCGAGTATCTATTCAACGATGCGTTTGCCTTCCGAACGGGTTTTTTCAATGAACATTACTCGAAAGGGGCCCGTCAGTTCATCACCCTTGGCGCCGGCATCAAGTACACGGTCTTTACGGTTGATTTGAGCTATCTCATCTCTACACGGCAGCAGAACCCGCTTGCCAATACATTGCGATTCACGCTAAGGCTGCAGTTTTCGGATCTTGCTCAAAGCAGCAACGAAGAGGATTGATCGGCATGCCGTTTCGAATCGGTTATGGTTACGATGTCCATCAACTCGCCCGTGGTGAGGAGTTTTGGTTGGGCGGAATTCAGTTAGAACATTCTCATGGTGCGGTGGGACACAGTGATGCAGATGTACTGCTACACGTGATTTGTGATGCGCTCTTGGGTGCTCTTGCGATGCGGGATATTGGCTTTCATTTTCCAGACACAGACGCACAGTACAAAGGGATTGACTCCAAAAAGCTGTTGCAACACACCTATGATTTGATCACGGAGGCGGGGTGGGAGCTAGGGAATTTGGACAGTACCATCTGCCTCCAAGAACCAAAAATAGCGCCTCATGTTGAAGCGATGCGCACGTGCATTGCGGGATTGCTTGGCGTGGACTTGAACCAGGTGAGCGTCAAGGCGACTACAACGGAAAAGTTGGGTTTTGTGGGCACCAAGGAAGGAATCAGCGCACACGCGGTCGTTTTGCTTCAGCGCGTTTGAAGGCGTTTCACACAAGTAATTTCCTAGTTTCAGCTTCCGCCTTGGCTTTCAAAATGGCCGGGTTGACGGTCGCCGTCGAAATGGACTTTGATGATAGCGGTGTCGCGCAATAGGTCCACTTTGCCAATTTCTATTCGCACGATTTGAACCCCTGTGCGTTGCTCCAAGTCTTCAATTAACTCTTCTCGACGTCCTTCACTCAGAAGATCGACGCGGTCGTATACAACCACTTTGGTGGCCATGTGCCGAATGGTCCATAGGCGGTCGAGCACCAGTGTTAAGATCCAGACCAAGGCATTTGCCAATGCAATCAGCATTACACCATTGGATTGTGGAGCTAATGCATTGAGCACCGCCAGCGCAATGACGATGAAGAGGTATGTCATTTCCCGGATTGGGACGGCGTCTGTTCGGTAACGTATGATACCGAAAATAGCGAACAGGCCGAGGGCGAAAGCGAGGTCAATTTCCACCTCAACAAGCAAGTTGCATAGCAGGAACACAGCCGAAGCCACCATGAGGAATGTGAAGACATAGTCCCGTCTTTTCGATACATGATGGTAGATGCCCAGTACCAAAATGAGGCTGGATACAAGATTCCCGGCAAAGGCCAGCAGCAGGTGAATAACTTCTTCGGACATGGGGTTAGGTTTCTTTCTTCAAGTGCTCGATTCGCTTCATAGCTCTTCGATAACTCTTCGGCTCCAGGTTTCGGTTCAAAAGTAAGGTGCCAACAATGTATTTCGACAAACTCGTACGTCTTGCGAGGGGGGGTGTGCTAAAACGAAAAGCACGCAGCGCTATTAAGAGAGGAGAAAAGCGGTTGATTCGCTCTTGTTTCACCTCCATGATGGCGAGAGAGCCGAGTCTCTCCTCTTTTTTTTCTCCAAAGAAGACGAGATCGGTGTCGATTGTAATCCGCTCGTTTAATGCAGTCGAGACTAAAGTCATGCGGTTGAAAGTGCTGCTCATAGCGAGCATCTTCCCTCCGTCATATGCATAGTTGGCGTTGAGAAAGTTAATTTCCTCCTCGGTCAGTGGTGCATTCCATGCATGTTCATTGGACCTCGGAATGCGCGCCTTGACTGTCCTTCCGTGCACGGTCTTCCGCTTCACTTCGAGGAAAGAAAGGCCATTTGAACCGTAATTACGGATGCGCGCTTTGAACCGTGACTTTCTTCCTCGTATGTGTTGATTGAAAGATTCAAGTTGCGTATTGTCGATGAATTGATTGGAATAAGTCGTTATCCGGTTTCCTCCAACTTCAAGGATTTGGTAATCATTCTCGCATTCCGACAGCAATGTTGAAATCCATTCCTTGCGGATCAGGTATTTCTGGTCAAGTCGGTTCATGAGATCGGCGTCACCGATTTCATCGAGTCCAATCGGTTGCAGGCGGTCGATGTTTTCTTGTAAACTCACAGGTGTGTAAAGCTACTGAATTTTTGAAAGTCAGAAGTTGGGATGCACAATTTATCCTTGACTGCGCGAGGGGTGCGGAGGCAACCGCGGAAAAAGGCGGTGAATATACCTGTCGTTTTGAGCATTGAATGACTCGTTTGACCAAGCTGTGTACCAATGACACGGACAATGTTTTTTTGTACTGAAAGATGCTTTACTTTTCGCGAACATCCCATTGCCAAGGCTATATTTGCAACCTTAAGTAGGATTGAAAATGGCCACCAGTACAACCACTCGTAAATCGAAAGCCTCGGTTTCAGCCAAGTCCGCAACAAAAAAAGCGGCAAAGAAATCTCTTTCGCAGGCAAATCCGTTGCCACATTCTAAGGCTGTTTATCAGCGATGGTTCCGCGATATGTACCTCATGCGAAAGTTTGAAGAACGATGCGGACAGCTCTACATCCAACAAAAATTTGGAGGGTTTTGCCACTTGTACATTGGACAAGAGGCGGTTCTTGCCGGCATCTCCGAAGCCATTCGTCCCACCGATCGAATGGTGACCGCATACCGCGACCACGCTCATCCTCTGGTGTTGGGCACAGACCCCAAGAACGTCATGGCGGAACTGTACGGACGCGTGACGGGAACGAGCAAGGGGAAAGGCGGATCCATGCACATGTTTGACAAGGAGCGGAATCTTTTCGGCGGCCATGGGATTGTTGGAGGGCAGATTGGTCTCGGAGCGGGAATCGCATTTGCGGATAAGTACCGAAAAGAAGACCATGTGACCTTGTGTTTCTTTGGCGACGGTGCCGCGCGTCAGGGCATTTTGCACGAGACATTCAATATGGCGATGACCTGGAAGCTTCCAGTCATTTTCATTGTTGAGAACAACAAGTATGCCATGGGGACTTCCGTGGAGCGCACGTCAAATGTGACCGACTTGGAAACCATGGGCGCAAGCTACCGCATGCCGTCAGCCACCGTTGACGGCATGAGTCCTGAAGCGGTTTGTGAGGCAATCGCGATTGCGGCAGAACGCGGACGAAAAGGCGAGGGACCGACATTGCTCGATATTCAAACGTACCGCTACAAGGGCCATTCGATGTCAGATCCTCAGAAGTACAGGACGAAGGACGAGTTGCATGAATACCAGGGCAAGGACCCCATCGAATACGTGAAAAATGTGTTGCTAGCCCAAGGTTGGAATACCGAAGCAGAAATAAAGGCTGTAGAGAAGGAAATCAAAGCAGAGGTAGAAGCGGCCATCGAGTTTGCAGAGAACAGCCCTTATCCAGAGGCGCATGAGCTCTATGAAGATGTATACATGACGGAGGACTATCCGTTTGTCAAGGACTGATTTAATTACCAATACCAAATCATATGGCTGAAATCATCCGCATGCCGAAGTTGAGCGACACCATGACCGAAGGGGTGGTGGCGACGTGGTTAAAGAAGGTGGGAGAGGAAGTTGAAAATGGGGAGCTTCTTGCCGAAATCGAGACCGACAAGGCTACAATGGAATTCGAGTCTTTTTACGACGGAGTGCTTTTGCACATCGGTGTAGAACAAGGAAATACGGCGCCTGTAGACAGTTTGCTTTGCATCTTAGGCGATGCGGGAGAAGATGTCTCTGAGCTCATCAAACAGGCCGAAGCAGAGGCGCCTGAGGCAGAGGAAACTCCTGCACCAGCAGCTGCTGCAGCACCTGCTCCGGCGCCTGCGCCAGTCCCAGCAGCTGCTCCTGTCCCAGCACCAGCCCCAAAGGCTGCAGCACCCGCTGCACCCGCGCCGGCACCAGTGCCTTCTATTCCTGCTGCCAATGGCCGCTTGAAAGCATCGCCCCTGGCTAAGAAGTTGGCGGAGGAACGAGGACTCAGTCTAGCTCACATCCCCGGTTCGGGTGAAGGTGGGCGCGTTGTGAAACGCGATGTCGAGGCGTTTCAGGCTGGAGGAATGGGCGCTGTCGCACCCGGTGTAGAGCGATTCACCGAAGTTGGAATTAGTCAAATGCGCAAGACCATTGCGCGCCGCTTGGCGGAAAGTAAATTCACGGCACCTCATTTTTATTTGACCGTAAGCATCGACATGGATGCCGCAATGGAGACTCGGAAGTCGATCAATGACGCCGGTGAAGTACGTGTGAGTTTTAATGACATGGTGGTCAAAGCAGCAGCTTTGGCCTTGAAAAAGCATCCTGTGGTCAATAGCAGCTGGTTAGGCGATCGAATACGCTTCAATGAGCATGTTCACATTGGTGTGGCGGTGTCCGTTGATGAAGGTTTGTTGGTGCCGGTGGTGCGCCATGCGGATGGCAAGCGACTCTCTCAAATCGGAACAGAGGTGCGGGATTTTGCGGGCAAAGCGCGAGACAAGAAACTTCAGCCAAGCGATTGGGAAGGGAATACGTTCACCATTTCAAACCTGGGCATGTTCGGTATCGATGAGTTTACAGCGATCATCAACGCTCCAGATTCATGCATTTTGGCTGTCGGTGGCATCAATGCTGTACCGGTAGTGAAAAATGGTGAAGTGGTTCCGGGCAATGTGATGAAGGTTACTTTGAGTTGCGATCACCGTTCCGTTGACGGAGCATCGGGAGCTGCGTTCTTGAATGATTTCAAGGAATTGCTTGAAAATCCTGTTCGTATGCTTTCCAACGGTTACTGAATCAAGTTCCCTTAAAAAAAGCCGGACACTGCAGAGGGTCCGGCTTTTTTTTGCCTCAGCCATTCAAAGGGTTGCATTCTAACCCTTACCTGCCGACCTTCGGGCAACGACTGTTCCGTCGTATCCACCGCGATGCCACATCTCCAAGCAGACACTCCCGTTGAATTCATCAAAGGCATAGGTCCAAAGCGGGCAGAATGGCTGCGGTCTGAGTTGGGCATTTATGATGCGGGCGATTTGCTCGAACATCTACCGTTTCGCTATGAAGATCGAACGGATTTCATCGCAGTCAAAGACATTGCTTCCGATGCCATTGCCATCCAAATGAAGGGCGTCATTACAGATGTAAAACAAATTCCGAGCAACCGCGGATCACGTTTGGTGGCTAAGTTCAAAGACGAGTCGGGAACGGTGCTGGATTTGATTTGGTTCAAAGGAGCCAAATGGATGGCCGCTCAAATCCCGGTCCTTCAAAAAGTCGTGGTTTATGGAAAACCCGCTAAATATTCGAACCGCTGGAACCTCCCGCACCCCGAAATCGAATTGGAGGAGTCGTTTGAAAGGCGAAACGGAAGGGGATTGCAGCCCGTTTACCGCACCACAGAAAAACTATCGAATCGGGGACTGTCATCGTCCGGCCTCGCGAAAGTCATACGGCTACTCTTGGTCAGCCCGGAGTTGGTGTTGACCGAATCACTGCCCGCGTTTTTATTGCAGGAGTTGAAAATGCCGGGCAAGGCAGATGCGATGATCATGGTGCATGCACCGAAGAATCATGCCGAAGCTGAATCAGCGCGGAATCGATTGAAGTTTGAAGAGTTGCTCTTGTTGCAGTTGAAGCTTCTCATGCAAAAAAGAGAACAAACGCAGGATATGCCGGGGGTTCGTTTTGAAAACGTTGGGGATTTATTTAACGGATTCTATTCGAATCACTTGGGATTTGAATTGACCGGAGCGCAAAAACGCGTGATGCGCGAGATTCGTTCGGACCTCAATACAGGTTGGCACATGAACCGTTTGCTCCAAGGAGATGTGGGCAGTGGAAAAACAATGGTCGCTTTGTTGACAGCGCTGCTCGCACTTGACAATGGGTATCAATCTTGCGTGATGGCACCAACGGAAATTCTTGCCAATCAGCACCTTGAGTCATTTCGTGAGGCACTCGGTTCCCTGCCTATTCGCATTGAGTTGCTCACAGGATCCGTCAAAAAGGCAGCCCGACGCCCCATTCTGGAAGGCTTGAAAAACGGTGAAGTCCATCTGCTGATTGGTACGCATGCGCTCATTGAGCCTGGCGTTGAATTTCACCGGTTGGGACTGGCCGTGATTGATGAACAGCACCGTTTTGGAGTCGCCCAACGAAGCAAGCTTTGGGCGAAAGCTTCGCCTGCTCCCCATGTTCTGGTCATGACGGCAACCCCCATTCCTCGTACCTTGGCAATGACGGCTTACGGTGATTTGGATGTTAGTGTGATTGATGAAATGCCACCCGGTCGAAAAGCCATAAAAACGGTGCATCGGAATGATAGCGCACGCCTCTCGGTGTTTCAATTCATCGAGGATGAAATTGCTCGTGGTCGACAAGTTTACGTTGTGTACCCGCTGATTGAGGAAAGTTCCAGCATGGATTACAAAGACCTCATGGATGGATACGAAAGCCTTTCTCGCCGTTTCCCGTTGCCGGATTTTCGCATCGGAATTGTTCACGGACGGATGAAACCCGAGGACAAAGACATTGAAATGGAGCGGTTTTCCTCCGGGGTGTCTCAAATCTTGGTTGCCACGACGGTCATTGAGGTTGGTGTGAATGTCCCCAATGCCAGCGTTATGGTGATTGAGAGTTCAGAGCGCTTCGGCTTGGCTCAGTTGCATCAATTGCGCGGTCGCGTCGGACGAGGAGGGGAGCAGAGCTATTGTGTTTTGATGACCGGAGACGAATTGTCCAAAGAGGCGCGCCGCCGATTGGAAACCATGTGCAGAACGAATGACGGATTTGAACTTGCAGAGGTGGACATGGAGTTGCGAGGACCGGGTGATTTGATGGGAACCCAGCAATCGGGCATTCCCGATTTGAAAATGGCAGACTTGATGCGCGACAGAGAAATACTCACCACGGCGCGGTACATCGGTAATCGTATTTTAGAAGAGGACAGCAATCTGGTCAAGCCAGAACACGCTATCCTCAAAGCGGCGTTGATACGTGCGCGCGAGGGCCGGACAAACTGGAGTAGAATCTCCTGAACTTCACGGCATGGCTCATCGAAGAATTTGGTCCACCTTCATTGTTGTTGTAGCGAGTTGTTTGAGTGCGTGGTGGGTCATGGATCGCAAAGTTGAACAAAGGCAATTGCTGAACCCGGGGGCTCTGGCATCGGATCATTTCACGCATTGGGAGTATCCTGCAATGCTCCCATCGGGAATGACTGTAGAAGCGGATCATTCGCTTCCGGCCTTTCTTTTTGCCTCGGGAATGGACTCCGCTTCGTTCATTTGGTTCGTTTCGTCAGCGCCAGTTTTTGTACCGTCTCGGTATGCTCAGCAGCGTTGGGGAGGAGGCTGGCTGATTGGGGAAGACTTGGACCAATGGGAAGAGAATCCTGGCGAAATGGCGGCGCACTGGGCGCCTCGTTCACCGGGGAAAAACACGATGACGCGTTTGCCCAGTGGTGAACTCAAATCAAGGCATTGGATGCCGAATGAGGACGATCGAAGAATGAGCACTTCCTGGGTCGCTTCTCAGGTCGCCCCGCTCGCCCCGCTTTCCCCTTTTTGGACCCAGTGGTTTGCAAACATTGCGGACAATTCCAAGGGTGCCTGGCAACGAGCAAGGGTGGGTGCCGCGCCCGCGGCATCCTCTTGGATGGGGCATGATTCCCTTGTGCAACTGACCGATGGAAGTTGGATCGTGGCGGAGGGAGCGAATGGCAGCTGGATGGTGGGAATTGAAATGGCAGATTCTTCGCGATCGGTCGGAGCGAATGCGCACTGGCGCGCGGGCGTTCAACTTTTTTCTTCTGCAGGTGACTCACTGGTTTGGGAGGACATCGGTTTTCCAAATGGCCAGGTTCAAGAGCGGAGCAAAGCCCAGGTCGATGCTGATTTTGGATCGTGGGAACAAGGTCGAAAACAATGGGGAATCCACGCAGAAGGCGATAGAATTGTATGGCGGAAGGATCCCACGAACATGGCTCCGACACCCACCGCGGATGCACGGATCATTTCGGTCTCTGGGCCCCGCTCGCGGGAACAGGATGCCGGTCGATTGGGAACGGTTAGAAACCACCGAACGGACCAAGTGATGAATCTGATGTGGGAACCGCCTGCAGTGGTGGCTCGCGCAAGCGATGGTTCTGCAGTCTGGAGTTTTGAGGTGGATGCGATGGCGGCGCCAACGGTTTGGGAAGTTGACTTGTTCCGAAATCGCAAGTACCAGGCTGTAATTGCCACCGGACAAAAAGTACATCTCGTTGATGTGCTCGGTCGAGAGGTGAAAGGGTTCCCGAAGCGCTGGTCGCGCGGTTTTTCAGCAGTTGCGGTGTTTGATTATGACCGGAATCGGCAGTACAGGTTCTTGATGGCAGCACCCAACGGTGCGTTGTTCAACTTTCGGCGCGAAGGTGAGCGGACACCAGGTTGGAATTTCACGGCTCGTCCGGGGCGTTACATTACATCGCTTGCGCACATTCGCGTCGCGAATAAGGACTACATATTTGCGGGCCAGGATGATGATTCCGTGCGATTTTTGAAACGCTCAGGAGAAGACCGATTTGACTCTCCCCTTCAATTCCCTTCGGGTCAGCCTGTTGTTTTTCGTTTGGGAGCGTCCCTCGCGTCCTCTACCGTCTTGTTTTTGGATTCAACGGGATTGCTGCAGGAACGAACGATTGGAAATAACGAGCCGACAGGGATGAATGGAATGACAAGGGGACAGGCTGTGTCGCTCGAGGACAGAACAGGGGATGGAATCCCAGAAGTGGTCGTGCAGATCGAAGGCGGTGAAGAGATATGGGACGCTCGCAATCAGCGAATTGACAGTGACTAAATCACTCAGTCAGCCAATATCGAACGGCTGATGACAATTTTTTGCACTTCACTCGTCCCTTCGTAGATCTGGGTGATTTTCGCGTCACGCATCAACCGCTCCACGTGGTATTCTTTTACGAATCCATAACCACCGTGGACTTGAACCGCTTCTACCGTTTGCTTCATGGCCACTTCGGAGGCATAAAGTTTGGCCATGCTTGATGCCAAATCATAATCTTCGCCGGCATCTTTCAAGGCGGCCGCTTTCCATACGAGCATCCGGGCCGCTTCAATTTGCGTGGCCATGTCAGCCAATTTAAAGGCGATGGCCTGGTGTTTATGGATGGGCTTCCCAAACGCTTCGCGTTCTTTGGAATAAGCCAAAGCCAACTCCAATGCACCAGAGGCGATTCCCAGCGCCTGAGCGGCGATTCCAATTCGCCCACCAGCAAGTGTCTTCATGGCAAATTTGAAGCCAAACCCATCCGCACCTATGCGGTTCTCCTTGGGAACTTTCACGTCTTGGAACATCAAAGTGTGCGTGTCAGACCCGCGAATTCCCATCTTGTCTTCTTTGGCCCCCACGATAAATCCAGGCATGTCCCGCTCCACAATCAACGCATTGATTCCCCGGTGTCCTTTGTCCACATCCGTCTGGGCAATCACGAGGTAAGTACTCGCAGAGTTTCCGTTGGTAATCCAGTTTTTGGTGCCATTGAGTAGGTAATGGTCGCCACAGTCAATCGCCGTTGTTGCCTGGGAGGTTGCATCTGAACCGGCCTCGGGTTCGCTCAAGCAAAAAGCCCCGATTTTCTGCCCCATTGCGAGGGGGCGAAGGAATTTTTGTTTTTGTTCTTCCGTGCCATATTCCTGCAGTCCATAGCAAACAAGTGAATTGTTGACACTTACACAAACACTCACCGAAGCATCAATTTTACTCAACTCTTCCATGGCGAGCACGTAACTCATCGTATCCATGCCACTGCCACCATATTGCTCATCCACCATCATTCCCATGAAGCCAAGCGCTCCAAGTTCGCGGATTTCTTCGGTGGCAAAACGTTGCGCATTGTCCCGCTCGATGATGGAGGGCTTCAATGTTTGTTGAGCAAAATCGCGAGCGGCATCGCGCACTGCGATTTGTTCTTCCGTGAGTTCGAGGTTCATTTCCTTGCTGCTTTCGGATTCGTCATTCTTTTTGGAGAAATTGCTCCATATTTCCGAAAACAAAGATAGGGCGTTCTGGATGGTCGGGTAAGGAGTTGAAATTCAGTAAAATGACAGATAACAGCATGGCAAAGGAGTATGTGGTTTTGGGCATGATGTCAGGCACTTCGCTCGATGGGTTGGACTTGTCCGTATCCAAATTCACCCAGGATGAGGCGTCTGGCAGCTGGGAGGGCGTGCTTCAATCGTACTGTTCTATTCCGATTCCTGCATCATGGCAAAACACGATCAGAATGTTGCCCTCGAGCTCGGCAGCGGAATGGCATCAAGCAGGTTTAGATTGGTCCGTTTGGTGCAGCGAATGTGTTCAGGGTGCCGTGGATATTGAATCCTTGGATTTGGTCGTTTTCTCTGGTCAAACGGTTTTTCATCGACCCCAATCGGGTTGGACCGGGCAATTGGGACATGGCGCAGCTTTGTATGCAGGGCTGGACTGCCGCGTTCCGGTGGTTTGTGACCTGAGGAGCCTCGATGTGGCATTGGGAGGGCAAGGCGCTCCGCTGGTTCCCGTTGCAGATGCGTTGCTTTTTCCTTCTTACGATGCCTGCCTCAACCTTGGAGGCTTTGCCAATGTGAGCCATGCTGGGCAACGAGATAGACAGAGAATCGCTTGGGACATTGGGCCTTGCAACTTGGTGCTGAATCAACTTGCAATGCGCGAGGGTAGGCCTTTTGATGAAGGTGGCCGGTGGGCTGCACAGGGCGTGGTTCAGTCAGAGTTGTGGAATCAATGGATGGCCATCCCGTATCATCAGGAACCGGCACCGAAGAGCCTTGGGACGGAGTGGCTTGAGTCGGTATTTTGGCCCATTTTGAACAGTTGGGAAATGGATCATTCTGTCCCTACATCTGATTTGCTGGCGACAGCCACGGCCTATATTGCATCTACGATTCGGGAATCTACAGGTGGAAAGTCGACCTTGGTGACAGGAGGAGGAGGGCATAATGCGACGCTGGTGAATAGACTCCAAGAAGCTGCTTCGGAGTTTGTCAGGGCCGATGCAATAAAAGTGGTTCTACCCGAAAAGGATCTCATCGATGGCAAAGAGGCGCATGCCTTTGGTTTTTTGGGATTGCTGCGCGCATTGGGCGTAAATAATGTGTGGAATTCCGCCACAGGTTCTTCCGCGGATCATTTGGGTGGTGCCATGTGGGGACATTTTGGCCATCGTGGGGCCTGAAGGAAGTATATTCGCACTCGCCAAAAGCAATGCAATGAACATGAAAGAGATGCTCCAGGCTTACGAAAAGCGTAGCCCCGAAATTGTTTTCGAATGGAACGATGCGGAGACCGATGCCCGTGGTTGGGTCGTGATCAATTCCCTCCGCGGCGGAGCTGCGGGTGGAGGAACGCGTATGCATCCCCGCTTGGACAAGGACGAAGTTATCAGTCTCGCCAAGACCATGGAGATCAAATTTACCGTGAGTGGTCCGCAGATAGGTGGAGCCAAATCCGGCATCGCCTTTGATCCCAATGACCCGCGCAAAGAAGATGTTTTGCGCCGTTGGTATGCCGCTGTCACTCCGCTTTTGAAGAGTTATTACGGCACCGGTGGCGATATGAACGTGGATGAGATCCATGAAGTGATTCCCATTACAGAAGACTGCGGAATCTGGCACCCACAAGAAGGGGTTTTCAACGGCCATTTCAAGGCCAAAACCACGGAAAAGGTGAAGCGGATTGGTCACCTGCGGCAAGGGGTTTCACAAGTGGTCGAGGACTTGGAGTTCATTCCGGAAAATTCCGGAACATCGAAATACCGAGTTGCTGATTTGATCACGGGTTACGGGGTGTCCGAGTCCGTCCGGCATTTTTACAAGACGTATGGCGGCGCGATCAAAGGCAAACGCGTGCTGGTACAGGGATGGGGCAATGTAGGTGCCGCCGCCGCTTTCTATTTGGCGCGGGAAGGTGCCCTCATCGTGGGAATCATCGATCGTGCTGGAGGCATCATTCGGCCCGAGGGGATATCGCTGCAGGAGATTACCGAGCTTTTTCAAACGAAAAAAGGCAATAGCTTACATGCGGACAACCTGCTCTCTTTTGAGCAGGTCAATGATCAAATTTGGGACGTAGCTGCTGAGGTTTTCTTGCCTTGTGCCGCTTCCCGACTTGTGACCCAAGACCAACTCGACCGCATGGTAGCATCGGGTGTGGAAGTCATTGCGAGCGGTGCGAATGTGCCTTTTGCAGATCGAGAAATATTTTACGGTCCAATCGCGGAAGCAGCAGACAAGCAGATCGCGGTGATTCCCGACTTTATCGCCAATTGTGGAATGGCGAGGGTCTTTGCGTATCTCATGAGTGATGCCAATGTTGAGATGTCCGATCAAGGCATTTTTCGCGACACATCCTCTACCATCCGTCAAGCGCTTGAGGCAACCCATGCCGAACGACCTGAGCAAACGTTGTTGGCCGCTACCGCCTTCCGAATTGCGTTGGAAAAACGCCTCGAATAATTCACAGTATTTTGATCCTTTCAAATCACCCGGACGGGCCGATGTCGTAATTTTCAGAACCGAAAACAGATAAAAATGGAGTTTATCGTACTGGCTATTTTCGTTATTGGCTACTTGTTCATTGCACTCGAGCACACCTTTCATGTGGATAAGGCCGCTAGTGCATTGCTCACCGGTACACTTTGTTGGGGATTATTTGTCATTGGAGTCCACGATGTTCCTAGTCATTTGGCCGAAGATTTTGCTTCTTTTAAAGCCCACTTCACAGGTGATTCCGCCATGGCGTTGCACACCTTCTTCGAGCATCGGCTGTTGCACCACATGGAAGACATCAGCTCAATTTTGTTTTTTCTTTTGGGAGCTATGACCATTGTGGAATTGGTGGATGCGCACGAAGGATTTGCTGTGATAACCGACCGCATCAAGACCTCAAATAAGGTTCGTCTGCTCTGGATCCTCGCCATCCTGACCTTCTTCTTTTCAGCTGTTTTGGACAACCTTACCACCTCCATTGTTATGGTTTCCCTGCTTCGAAAGCTGATTGATGACAAAGAGACCCGGTGGATGTTTGCCGGGGTTGTGGTGATTGCGGCGAATGCGGGTGGGGCCTGGTCTCCCATCGGTGACATCACGACCACCATGCTTTGGATTGGCAATCAACTTACGGCTGACGTGATTGTGACCAATTTAATTGTTCCTTCAATTGCTTGTTTGCTCGTGCCTCTTGGGATCTTGTCTTTCACCATGAAAGGCGAGATCAGTCGACCAGAAATCTCTTTGCATAAAGTAGATCCGACGACTGCGGGTGAGCGCAATCTCGTTTTCTTCATGGGGGTCGCCGGCTTGTTATTTGTCCCCGTATTCAAAACAGTGACGCATTTGCCCCCTTTTATGGGGATGATGCTTTCCTTGGGCGTGATGTGGGTAGTCACGGAAATCATCCACCGCTCAAAGAATCATGAGGAACGCAGTCAACTTTCGGTGATCGGTGTCTTGCGAAAAATCGATGCTGCGTCCGTCCTTTTTTTCTTGGGTATTTTGTTGGCTGTCGCAGCGCTACAAGAGATTGGTCACCTTATCAATGCGGCTTCTTGGTTGCGGGATTCGATGGGCAATGTTTATGCGATTAATGTGACCATTGGGTTTTTGTCTGCCATTGTAGACAATGTTCCACTCGTCGCGGCTTCGATGGGAATGTACGATGTGACTGCTGTGGGTGCTGCGGCCTCCGAATGGGAAGGGTACTTTGTGCAGAACGGCATCTTTTGGCAATTCTTGGCCTACTGCGCGGGTACGGGAGGAAGTGCCCTCATCATCGGCTCCGCTGCAGGTGTTGCGGTGATGGGCCTTGAACGCATCGATTTCGTCTGGTACCTCAAGAAAATCAGCCTTTTAGCAATCTCTGGTTACCTGGCCGGTGCGTTGGTTTTTTGGTTGATGTTTCGCTAGTCTTCTGCTGGTCAAGGAACCGTTTTGTGAACCGTTACCGGTCGAAAATTGGTTGGAGGTGGTGCGTTGAAGCCCAATAATTGATTGAACTTTCTCGTTTCAATCTAGGCACACAACTGACCCACTACATGAACAACTTTTTGATCCTTCAGACGCTGACCACCGGAGCCAGTGAAGCACAAGCCATGAACGAATTGGCCGCTTCAGATGGCATTCAGCAAGTCGATGTCAGTATTTTGGAACTGCTTCTCGAAGGCGGTATTTACATCATGGCCCCACTTGCACTGATGTCCATGATCGCCATTTACGTATTCATTGAACGAACGTTGGCCATTCGCAAAGCGGAAAAGGTCACACCGGATTTCATGGACAAAATCCGAGATTACATCAGCCAGGGTAGCTTCGAAAGTGCACGCAATTTGTGCCAGGACTCAGACACGCCTATGGCTCGGATGCTGGACAAAGGAATCAGCCGCATTGGTAAGGATTTGAAAGACATCAGCGTAGCGATTGAGAACATCGGCAAGCTGGAGCTTTACAATTTAGAGAAAAACCTAAGCTCGTTGGCCACGGTGGCTGGCGCAGCGCCGATGGTTGGTTTCTTGGGGACGGTCATCGGTATGGTCAATGTATTCTTGGATATGGAAACGGCTGGAACGGTCCGGGTTGAGGATATATCAAGCGGAACCAAGCAGGCCATGATCACCACGATTGTGGGTTTGATTGTTGGAATCATCGCCTACATGGCCTACAACAACCTCGTGAGCAAGGTGAGCAAGGTGGTGCACAAGATGGAGGCTACGAGCATTGAATTCATTGACATTTTGGAAGAACCTGCCGCATGAATCTCGGACAACGCAATAAAATCAGTGTGACTGGGAATATGTCATCCATGACCGACCTGGTTTTTCTGTTGCTCATATTCTTCATCATCCTTTCGACTTTGGTGAGCAATGGGGTGAACGTCGAATTGCCACAGGCCAAAGGCACCAATTCAGTGACGGCCAAAATGACGGTGAGCATTAAGCCCGATGGGACATATTACCTGAATGGCGGCCAAGTATCGTACGAAGATTTGGAACCGGCATTGCGCGTGCGAATGGCGGATGACGCTGATCCCGTGCTGTACTTGCAAGTGGATGAACAAGTGCCGACAGGTAAGACCGTTGAACTTATTGGGATGGCCAAGTCCAATGAATGGAAGGTCATGTTGGGAGCATCACCAAAAAAATAAGGTCAAAATGAATGCAGGAATGGAATTGCGGCGACTGGAGGTCGAGAAAAGCAACCGCCGAAAAGCGGGCTTGCTGACGTCGGTTATCTTCATCGCCGTGCTTATTCTCTGCTTTTTTCTGACGGCCTTTACGATGTCAATCCCATCGCCGGGTGAGCAATATGTCGCCGTTGGATTTGCGGACTTGGGAGACACAGAAGAGGCGAGTGGCGACACAGAATCAGAGGCGCCTTCCGAAATTGTTCAAGAGGCCGTTCAACCTGAAACCGCTTCGACGGAAACGGTCGAGTCCACGAATGCAGAAGAAGTGGTGACCCAAGCATCATCCGAGGTGTCTGCCCCGTCACAACCCGATCCGGTGAAAGAACCTGAACCTGAACCCGACCCTGAACCTACGGTTTCATCAGCTTTGGCGAATGCTTTCAATACGCTGGCATCAAGCGGAGGCGGTGGGTCTGAAGGGGAATCCGAGACGGGAACGGGCAACGAGGGAAAAGACGATGGCCGAATCGATGGCCGCGGGGTGGTAAGCGGTGACAATGGCGATTGGTCGCTTGAAGGCGGAGAACGAATTGGTAAGCCCATGCTGGATGAGAATCCCCGCATTGAAGGCGTCGTGCGGGTGGACATCATTGTGGACAAGGCTGGGAATGTTACCTCGGCCATTTACGATGGGAAGTACTCTACCATATCGGATTCAGAGCATATTGCACTCGCCCTTCGCGCGGCGAAGACAGCGAAATTTACTCCCAATCAAACCATGCCGCTCCGGCGGGGATTTTTGAACATCCGATTCGAATTGGAATGACCTTTCAAGAGGCAATGTCCTGGCTCTTTGAGCAATTGCCAATGTACCAACGGCAGGGGGCAGCGGCGTACAAAACAGATCTTGATGGGACTTGGGCCGTGCTAGAAAGCATGGGGCGTCCCGACTTGAAACTTCCGAATGTCATTCACGTCGCGGGTACCAATGGGAAAGGATCCGTGTGCCAGGCCGTTCATAATGCCCTGGTGGATCAGGGATTCAAAGTTGGGTTGTTCACCTCACCGCACTTGCATGATTTTCGAGAGCGTATGCGGGTGAATGGTGCTATGCCCTCGGAAGACTGGGTGGTCGATTTTGTCACGGTGCAGCGAAAGGAGTTCGAAAGGCTGGATTTGAAACCGTCTTTTTTTGAATGGACGTTTGGAATGGCCATGTGCTATTTTTCTGCATGCCAGGTGGATTTGGTGGTATTGGAGACGGGCATGGGAGGGCGCCTGGACAGCACGAACATCTTCCCTCGACCTCTGGTGACGGCAATTACCAATATTGGATTGGATCATACCCAGTTTCTTGGAAATGATATCCGCACCATTGCCAAGGAAAAGGCAGGAATCATCAAAGATGGTTGCCCGGTGGTGGTGGGGAGAATGCGTCCGGAAGCCCAATCGGTGATTTTGGGACAAGCCTTGAAACAAGGGGCTGAGTTTCATTACGCGCCCGAAGCAATTGCAGATGCGAAACTGGGTCCAAATTGGCCGGAAAATCGGGCCACGGCACACCAGATTTTAACGGTTTTGCGAAGTCAAACGGGATGGGGCGACGTGGATGTTCCTGCCCAACAGAAACTGTCCAAGGCCGGACATTTGGGGCGCTGGCAATGGCTGCAGATCCCGAATAAGTCTCCCGGGATTCTGGTGGATTGTGCGCACAACGAGGATGGTTTGAAGCGCACAGTTTCCGCTCTTGAGGAATTGCAATATGATGCGCTGCACTTGGTTCTGGGGGTTGTTGGCGACAAGGAACTTGAACCGGTTTGGAAATGGCTTCCTGCCCGAGCTCATTTCCACTTTTGCGCCGCGAATATTCCCCGGGCACTGCCGGTGGATGAGTTGACAGCGGCAGCGGCAAAAGCGGGTCGGGCCGGAAAACCTTATGAAACCGTCGCTCATGCAGTTTTGGGGGCACAATCCCAGGCGGCCCCAAGCGATTTGATTGTTGTTCTGGGGAGCATTTTTGTAGCGGCAGAGGCGCTGCGCACCTTTGATTAAAAAAGGGCTTTGCCGGTCATGGCTGCGGGCTGATCGATGCCCATCAGCTTGAGAACCGTTGGCGCTACGTCAGCCAATTTACCGTCGTGGAGTGGCTGTGCTTCCGTTGAAAGAATTACGACGGGGACGGGATTGGTGGTGTGTGCGGTGTGTGGCGCTCCATCGGGATGACGTGCATAGTCGGCATTGCCGTGATCGGCGATGATGATGAATTGGTAACCGTTTGAACGTCCGGTGTCGACGACCTCCTTCAGACACGCATCAGTCGTTTCTACGGCACTGACAATGGCATCAAAAACGCCTGTATGACCCACCATATCCGGATTTGCGAAATTCAAGCACACAAAGTCCGGAGCTTCATCAGCTGATTTGGCCATTTCCGGGACAATCAGCCCGACGATTTCATGTGCAGACATTTCAGGCTGTAAATCGTACGTTGCAACTTTGGGGCTATGCGCCATCAGGCGTTTCTCACCTGTGAAGGGTTCTTCTCGTCCACCGTTGAAGAAGAAGGTTACGTGTGGATACTTCTCTGTTTCTGCGATTCGAACTTGTGTCTTGCCCGCATGGGAGATGGTTTCACCGAGCGTGCCTTCCAGGTTGGGCTTGTCATAAATGACATGAACGCCTTCGAATGAATCATCGTAATTGGTCATGGTGACATAATGCAGCGCGAGGGCACGGGTGCCATGCTCGGGCATGTCTTGCTGGGTCAGTGCGTGGGTGATTTCTCGGCAACGGTCCGTTCGAAAATTGAAACAGATTACTACATCGTTTTCCTTGATGGCTTCGGGTTTCCCTACGACGAAGGGTCGGATGAATTCATCGGTGATTCCTTCGTTATAATGGGCTTGAATTCCTTCCGACGCGGACTCGAATCGTTCTCCTTCGGATCGCACCAAGGTTGCGTAGGATTGAGAAATCCGTTCCCATCGGTTGTCTCGATCCATCGAATAATAACGCCCGTGAACGGTTGCTACCCGCCCACCTGTTTCTGCCAACACTTCTTCTAAGTCGTGCATGTAGGAAAGGGCTTTTTGCGGAGAAGTGTCCCGTCCATCCGTGAATGCATGGATGGCGAAATCGTTCAGGCCCCGGGCTGCTGCAGCACGACAGAGCGCATGGAGATGTGCTTGTTGGGAATGAACACCACCTTGTGAAACGAGTCCCATAAAATGCAATTGGCCACCTCCGCTGATGGCCTGATCAAAGGCCGCATTCAGTGCTTCTTCTTTTTGAAAGGAATCATCGGCGATAGCCCGATTGATGCGCAGAAGGTCCTGGTAGACGACGCGGCCAGCGCCGATGTTCATGTGGCCGACCTCGCTATTCCCCATCTGGCCTTTGGGCAAACCCACAAATTCGCCGTCCGTTCGCAACGTTGCTTGTGGTTGAGAGGCTAGTAACTCATCCATGAACGGTGTGCGAGCGGCAGCGATAGCATTGCTATCATCAGGCGAGCCAATTCCCCAGCCATCCAGGATGATCAACGCGCATTTTTGGTCCTTTTTCATGGGTTTCAATTGGATTTTGGAATCCAGGTTGCGATTCGTGAGCCTCCGCGTTCGTTTGATTCAATGTGCAGTTTGCCCTTGTGCATTTTCAATATTTGATCGGCGAGGTAGAGACCCAGTCCAGTTCCCGAGGTCTCTGAATCCTTGAGGCGCTCGAACTTTCGCAAGACATTTTCTCGCTGATCGAAGGGAATGCCGGTTCCTCCGTCATCAAAAACAACAGAAAGCCCCGCGTCACTCTCCGAAAGGACAATGGATACAGGCTCTGAAGAAGGGCTATACTTCAACGCATTTTCAAGCAAATTTCCCCAAGCGAGTGCCAGCGCATCCGCATCTCCCTCCATCTGTGCGCCCGCATCGCAATCATTTTTCAATTCAATGATACGCCCTTGATAAGGGCCCACCTGATGACGATGCATCACACGCGTGACCACTTCTTCTGCATCGAATAAAACCTTTGTCATCTCTTTGCCAGAGATCAGTCGGTTGTTCTGAAGGATGTTTTCTACCCGTTGCTCCAGTCGTGTCAAGCCAGCTTGCGCATCGTCGAGCAGGAGCTTTTTCGTTTTTTCATCCCATTCGTGCTTTTTCAACGAGTCAATCGCGATTTGGCTCCCTGCAATAGGAGTCTTCAGTTCGTGGGTAACGGCCAATAGAAAATGGCGTTCTTTCTGGGCCTGTTCCATTTCGCGTTTGATGCTCCGCCAAATCACAATAAACCCAAGGCTCAAGAGCCCGAAAAACACCAATCCTTCGCCAATGATCATGCGGATTGCTTGATTCAGTTTTTCGTCGGTGGCATCGTTCAATTCAAAAATTTGACGCTGCTGCCGGACGAGAAGACTTGCCCACCAAAGAAATTGGAGGAGAATATAGGCGCCCAGCAATGCCGTGAGCCATCCCCTTTTTCCCATGCTCGAGCGTTTTTTTCTCATGGGTGCAAAGCTAATTCAACCCTTTAACTCTTGGAAGTATTTAGAAACGAATGCGGTGGAATTCTCGTGCCAAGCTTGGATTTGCCGTGAGGAGTCCCCATTCATAGAAGTCAACACGTAAGCTCCAGCGATTTTCTTGGATCAATTCGTCCCATGCTGCTTCCATGTCCCGAGACCAATGAATATCGTCGCACACAATGACGCCTTTTTCAGAGAGGCAGGGCGCTAATTCGTTTACGTATCGCATGAGTGCGGCTCCTCGGTGGTTTCCATCGATGAAGATCAAGTCGTATTGCAGGGGAGGGAGGGAAGGCAGCACGTCATCGAAATCACCTACGATGCTGGTCACATTCTGAACGTTGAGGCGTCGCCAGATGTCTTCTGCATGACCTGCGAGCGCTGGATTGCCTTCAATCGTTGTAACGGATGTGGCATGTTTGCCAAGGTAAGCAGTGGTAATGCCGAGGCAGGTGCCCAGTTCGAGGACTACCGCAGTCTCCAGATAACTCGCAAGGCCAGCAAGCGCTCGTGCATGGCGAGGCCGCTTGAGCGCACTTTGGGCGATTTCGGCCACGGTTCGTGCTTTGGATTGTGAACCAGCTCCTAGGTCGAGCATTGGCACTTCATTCTGGTCCTTCAGCAATCGACTGCGTTCTCGCTCAATCTCTGGCCACGAGATTGACGCGCCTCGCATGGATTGAAGCAATGAAAACAGCCACGGGCTGTGTATCCTTCTCCAAGACACGGAGTGCATTCGCCAATTGAGCCAACTCTTGATTCGATGGAGGAGCACATTTTTCACTTTGTCAAAAATAAGCGTGTCGAGGATGTTTATTTTGATTTATCTTTGGCGCCCCGTAAGGGCGATTAGCTCAGTTGGTTTAGAGCACCTCGTTTACACCGAGGGGGTCGGGAGTTCGAGTCTCTCATCGCCCACACATCATTGAAAAGCCTGCTCATTGGAGTGGGCTTTTTTAATGCCCTTTGTTTCGGTGAAAGCGTCACAGCGAAGTTTCCATTCCGTGCTTCGGTGAAACGAATCGAATGGTACTGTCATTTCGCTGTTCAAACTTGATTTTGAAAGTGCTGGGAATTTCGAAGGCTTCCATCTTTGGGATGCTGTCCACATGGCCATTGTCGCCGAATCCTTCCGGGCATTCTTCTCGCGCAGACGCGCAGTGTGCGATGCCTTTGGTGAGATCGATTTCCCATTCTACTTTCTCATCGCAAAAGGAACCCCAATAGGACCGGTGCTCACTGAGAATGATATCCTCTCCGTCAAAGCGATACCCATCTTCCATGGACCAGCGCCAATTGCTGCCCCCGTAATGTGAAATGAAAAGCACTTGATCTTGGATCCCGATGTCATCGAATGGATCGCCAAGAACGCCGCCTTCTTCACTGTTTAAAATCGGAGCTTCGGAAAATTTCCAAAGCATCCACTTCCCTTGTTGTTTTTGAAAAATGACGACCAGCCGCTCTCGGGCACCATCGATGATTTTGGGTGTTTCGACGGCGGCAACAAATTCATCGGATCCGTCACCGTTTAAATCCCCCAAATCGTGCTCCAAAATGTCGATGGAGCTAGCTCCAATTTGTTGGGACATCATGGCTGACGACGGTCCCACATAAACCAATTCTTCATGGGTAACCCGTCGCTGTGCCAAGGAGTGTTGAGCGGTATTTGCAAGCATCACAATGGCGATGCCCGTAACGAGGGATGCGCGCATCAACGTCGCTCACGCATGATGGTCAGCGCGCCGTGGAATCGTTCGCCGTCCGATCGATAGAGAATGTAAAAGTAGGAGCCGTCCGATACGGGCGTTCCGTTGAGGCGACCATCCCAGCCGCCTTTGTAATCCTCATCCTGGAAAATAACAGTACCCCAACGGTTGTAAATCTCCAAGCGCGAGTTCGGAAATCCTTCAATTCCCGGGATGCGGAAAAAGTCATTCATGCCGTCATTATTGGGCGAGAAGACATTGGGAATTTCGGTGTCACAGGCGATTACGTCAATGCCAAATGTGGCTTGCAAACCACAAAGGTCCACCACCGTTACTTCCATGCTATTTTGTTGCAAAGAGGCTTGGAAATTGCCGGATGGGCCGATGAAGGTGACCAACGTATCAAGCGCCGCGTCCACCGCCACCCAGGTCGAATCTTGCGGATAGCCTTGTTCGTTGTAATTGTAGTATTGCCAAACATAAAAGGTGTAATTGCCTTCCCAGTTCCCTGCGATATTTTCTTGGCCGGTGCCGCCCAATAAATTGAGGTCCCCTTGAATGCCAAGGCACAATTCCGCATCCGTTCCGGTGATGGGGTCGTAAACAGGAACTTCAACATCGACCTCGAATTCGTCTTCAACACCGCATGCATCGGTTACTGTCAAGGTCACCGTCTGGCTCGATTCGATATTGATTGTTTCTGTTTCATCGTTTCCACCACTCGACCAGTCATAGCTGAAGGGTCCAGCTCCGGTCGATATTCCTGACTCAAGAACAATGTCGTCTCCAGCGCACAGCGGCACGTTCACTTGTTCTGCATAGACAATCAACTCAGGAGGCAATGTGTACGTAACGGTGGCATCAACCTCATTCCCGCAGACATCCGTCACGGTAACAATCGCTGCGCCTGGGGTCTCCGTCTGAACGACATTCACAGACAGTGTATCCGTCGCCCCCGTATTCCATTCATACTGATAAGGCCCATACCCGGAAATGGGCGTGACTTCGAGCACGGCTTCGCCATTGCAGATTCCCACGGGATTGGCATAGTCCAATTCGGTGGGCTCGAAGTCTTCAATGAGCAAGGTGGATTCTCGGTAAATGCTGTCACCACAAAGGTTGACATAGAGGTAGGAGATGATGACGGTTTCCGTTCCTTCCGCTTCGGCATCAGCATTTACGTTGAGCGGAATGTCCACGGTGTACTCGCCTACTTCCATGATGACCTCCGGATCAATTTCTTCGTAATCCGTCCCGTTGGTGGCGGTTCCTCCGATCGTGATGAGCAGGGTGTCTTCGACGCTCGCATCCGGACGCACTACTTGAAAAATGGCATCATTACAGGATTCTACTACGGTTGTGTCACCTCCAAAAATGATGTTTCCAGAAATGGAGGCGCTTGCTGTGAGATCGAACGCATTGGAACTGAATGAGCCCTCTTCCAAGATGACAATGGATTCCAGGGCGGTATCACTTCCATCGGCAATGGCGAGTTTGATGTGGTAGGTTTCACCGCACTGCACTGAGGCCTCTGCCGTGAACGATTGAGTGTAGCCGAGGATGCAAAGGTCC
>Ga0209425_10000601_pt1 | contig 43750 bp, 43 predicted proteins | sample COG_05_FD_184749 | JGI IMG/M metagenome (GOLD analysis project Ga0209425, IMG submission 184749) | Pelagic Microbial community sample from North Sea - COGITO 998_met_05 (SPAdes) (version 2) | ecosystem: Environmental > Aquatic > Marine > Neritic zone/Coastal water | place: Helgoland, sampling...
TGGCGTCTACATCATCCACGTCGAAGTCCCGGGCATCGGCGATAAAACACTCAAATGGTTCGGCATCATGCGCCCAACCGATTTGGACAACTTCTGATTTGATTCCGAATTCACCATGAAGAATATCCAACACACCATCCTCGCATCCGTTGCTATTGCAGCGTGCATGATGTTTTCCACTGCAGCCACTGCAGGGAATCCCGATCGAGCCGGCTCTGCCGGTGCCGGTCAATTGCTCATCAACCCATGGGCGCAATCCAACGGCATGGCCGGAACCAACATGGCCATTACGGCTGGATTGGAAGGTTCTTTCCTCAATGCCGCCGGACTGGCATTCGTAAACCAAACGGAGTTGCGCTTCGCCAACACCCAGTACCTGTCCGGATCGGGCATCTCGCTGAACACGATCGGTTTTGCGACCTCCGTCGGTGACGGAAGCGTTTTGGGCTTGACCGTAATGACCATGGGGTTCGGCGACATTCCAATCACCACAGAAAACCTCCCGGAAGGCGGGATTGGTACATTTTCTCCAGCGTTCTCGAACATCGGAGTGACCTACGCAAAAGCATTTTCCAACTCCATTTATGGCGGAATGACCGTGCGTATTGTTGGTGAATCCATCTCAAACGTTCGGTCCTCTGGTGTCTGCTTTGATGCCGGGATTCGCTACAAATCGGGTGACAAGCTCAACTTTGGCATTGCATTGCGCAACGTCGGTGCTCCCATGCGTTATGCCGGCGACGGTCTCACTGTCACCGCCACACCGCAAGGAACCGCCACATCCTTGACCATGTTGCAACGAAGCGAGCGGTATGAGCTTCCTTCTTTGGTCAACATCGGCTTCGGTTATGAAGTCTACACCAATGGAGCAGTCAATGCTACACTCACGGGACAATTCATCTCCAACTCATTCACCAAAGATCAATTCGGAGGCGGCTTGGAAGTGAACCTCGGTGAGAACTTTACCGTTCGCGGAGGTTACCTCTGGGAAGACGGAGTAGGCACGGAGGATCGTTTGACTACCGCATTCACCGGTCCATCTGCTGGATTTTCGTTGAAGGTTCCTGCCAACAGCGAAGGTGCAGTCATCGGTATTGATTACAGCTACCGCACGACCAATCCATTCAACGGAAACCACAGCATCGGCGTTCACCTGGCGATCTGATTGATCAGACCATTCCATCCGTGAGAAGGCTTCACAAGTGCTTCACGGCTGATTTTTATATCTTTGCGTTAGAAGAAAGCTCGATTCGGTTCGGGTTTTCTTTTTTTTGCGCTGGCCGGTAAGGCCCCTTTTCCATCCACTGCCCGCACGGGAATCAATCCAAGACCATGTCGAACATCTCCTATTTCACCAAAGAAGGATTGCAAAATCTGAAGGACGAAGTCCACCAATTGGAAACGGTTGAACGGCCAAAAATTTCAGGACAAATCGCCGAAGCACGTGACAAGGGCGACTTGAGCGAAAATGCAGAGTACGATGCCGCGAAAGAGGCACAAGGACTTCTGGAGGCCAAAATTTCGAAGCTCAAAAACACCCTTGCCAGCGCCCGCCTCGTGGACGACTCACAAATCGATGATTCCAAAGTCTACATCTTGAGCACGGTACGCATCAAAAACATGAAGAACAACGCCGAGGTTACGTACACCTTGGTCGCGGAGAATGAGGCAAATTTGGCCCTCAAGAAAATTTCCATCGATTCGCCCATCGGCAAGGGGCTGCTCGGCAAAGCGGTCGGTGAAATCGCGGAAGTACAGGTCCCCGCGGGATTGATTCCGTTCGAGGTGCTGGAAATTAGCCGAAACTCCTGATCGAATCGGGTATGGCCAGCATCTTCAGTAAAATCATCGCAGGAGAGATTCCCTGCCATCGCATTGCCGAGAATGATGAGTTTCTCGCTTTTCTAGATATCAATCCCTTGGCGGAAGGACACACGTTGGTCATTCCGAAAACGGAGGTTGACTACTTTTTTGATCTCGATGCCGGATTGCTCTCCCGCATCAATCTTTTTGCCCGGGACGTCGCCCAAAAAATTGAAACTGCCATTCCGTGCAAACGCGTTGGGGTTGCCGTGATTGGGTTGGAAGTGCCGCACGCACACATGCACTTGATTCCGCTGCAGAACGTTGCGGACATCAATTTTGAACGGCCCAAACTGACCTTTACAGCTGATGAACTTGCGGCAACTGCCGAGCGCATCAAACGAGCCTAGTACGCTTGATGCTCGCTTCCCTCACTCCACGTAACCGTCCAATATGGCGGTCCAGACGCTGAGGATTCCTTCGTCATTCCGAGTCCAAATGGGACGGACCACGCCATCATAGGCACTGATGTTGTTGTAATCCCCAAAGAACTGTTTGGGGTTGGGCCGAAAAGACTTCGTGCTCACCTTCAGGTTTTTCCACGTGTCTCCCCCATCGTAGGAAGAAGCTACGTAGACTTCCGTATTCCATGATGGCTTCATGCGAACATCCGGGAACCGCTTAATCGCATCGCGGCGATCGTAAAAAACGATATGGATGTGGCCTGTAGCATCGTCGACATCCATCCACGTGAAAAATTGCTGTGCTCCCGCAGGATCATCATTCACGCGAATGGGCTCCGTCCAAGAATTCCCTTGATCGTCCGAATAGACGAGCCACACATCGTTGTCATCCGGTCCGTTGCGATCGTCCGTCCAATTCACGTAAATCCGACCTTGGTGCGGCCCTGAACTTCGATCAACCCGCGTCACAGGCATCCCATTGGCTCGTCCCACCCCGCGTATCTTTTGGTCCCATCCCCCTTGAATTTCCGTTACACGCAAATCCTTTTCGAGCCAAGTCACGCCGCCATCCGAGCTGCGGTCCAGCCAAATGGTGTCGGCAAGGGCCCATGCGACGTACATCGTTCCGTCGAGCGCAATGTCTGGAACAGCACCTTCCACCGTCAGGTCTCCGTCCGCGCAGTCTCCGGCGATTTCATTGATGCGAACCGGATCGGACCACTTTTTTGCACGGCGATTGGATGTGCTGCATAGGATCTGCGATTCGTCGCTGGCGAGCGGACTGCCATACAAGTCGAATTGTGTCCAGCACATCAACAAAGTGGAGCCATCGGTGGAAACGGCGGACCATTCTTTGTCTTGGTCTTTCGTTCCATTGAGGCCTACTCCCGCTCCTGCATTCCAGCGCTTGCCTTTGCGCCGGGACCGCTGGACGACAATGCGATCCAACAACGCCTCACTGGACCAAGCTTGGCCATCGGGGTTGGACAGGTGCAAGTAATAGAAATCTCCTTTGGAGGAGCCCACAATGCACGGGTCGCCAAAAACACCAAATTTCGAGTTGAGTTGATCCGTTTTCCACGTATAGCCGCCATCTGTGGACAAGTGAACATTGTCCAAAATCGAACCCGCCACCATCACCTCTGTCGATTTGGGGCTCACCGCAATGGACGGTTCGCACGGCTGGTACTTGTCTTCGGCTCCTTTGTAGATGAGGATATTCTCTGGTGGTCGTTGCGCCACACTTATCATAGAAATCGAAAGAAAACACAGCGTCGCGATGCCCCGAAAGAAGCGATGGAAATCACTCTGCATTTTCCTTGGTTTGTTGCGGTTGCAAACCCTGCTGGACTTCTTGTAAGGTGGCTTTCATCGTGGTCAATTCTGTCATCAACGCTTGTTGAATTTCCAAAATCGCCTCATCGCTCATTCCTTCTAAAGTGGCGCCAGCGCCGTGGTCGTGGTCGTGTCCGTGGTCGTGATCATGGTCGTGGTCACATGTGGCGCCTGGCAGCGGCACCACCGTGGATTCCCAATCGTGAAAACGGAGGTCCAGAACATCCAGTTCGCTTTCGACGCGGGCCAATTGCAGGGCGAATAAGGAGTCCCCTTTCTCAAGGCTAGATGCTATTCGAGCTTCGGCGTCACCCATAGTCAATTGCAGTTCATCGTGCAATTCAGCCGCAAGACGGTCCAATTGTTCGTGGATTTTTTGCGCCTCTTGAATGCTGGCACTTGGCGCAGGTTCACCGCAGCCCATCCAAATAAAGACTGTCAAGCACGCAGCGGTGCTCATCATCAGTAAGTTTTCAATTCGCATGATCAATGTTTTTCAGTTTGAGAATCGTCCATTGTAAGAGCGGTCGGAACGGGGTCATAGCCCGGTTCACTCCACGGATGGCAACGTGAGATACGCTTGGCTGCCAACCACCCGCCTTTCCACGGACCAAAGCGTTCTATCGCTTCGCTCGCGTAAGCAGAACAAGTGGGTTGGAAGCGGCAATTGGCCCCCAACAAGGGACTCAAGACCCATTGGTACAATCGAATCAAGACCAACATCAATGCGCGCATCATGGTCGCAATTTACGCCGTTAAAATGGCATGCGCTGAATGGCCATGCCCACGGCCAAGGTTCCTGTGACGGCGCATACAAAAACCTGTTGTTCGCGCTGGGTCACGCCGACGGCCTTCAAAAGCGTCGCACTGGCCAGGCACACCATCAAGATGAGCAACTGGCCTGCTTCAACCCCCAAATTGAAACGCAACAAGGGCATCACAATGGATTCCCCATCCTCGCGCATCATGCGAAAGAATGAACTGAATCCCAAGCCATGGATCAATCCGAAAATTACCGTGGTTGCATAAGTCAATCCATTGCCCCATGCATGGCGCTTGCCCGCCTCCCGGCGCAAATTCCAAGCCGCCGTGAAAGCAATACTCACTGGGATTAAAAACTCAATCCAACGCCCATCCGCATGCACCCATCCCATGCCGGCAAGCAGCAATGTAATGCTATGCCCCACCGTGAACGCAGTCGCCAAAATCACCACGCGCCAGGCATCTTTCAAGTTCGCCCACGCCACCAGCGCCAGGAGAAACAACATGTGATCATAGCCGTCAAAATCCGTGATATGCTCGATTCCAAGGTAGAAATCATTCATGGCGCAACTTTCTGATATTCCGCCATGCGAAAGGCATGTTCATTCCGATCATTGGCTTCGTAGGAACCGATGTCCCCCATTTCTTTCCAGCCTTCCGTCAAAGCCGCCAAGTCAAAATACGTATCTCCCTCGGGTGCGGCATCGACGTGCGTGATGAGCAGTCGGTGCACATGGCCTTTGGCCATGCATTCCGCATAAATCTGCCCGCCGCCGATGATGAACAGTTCCTGTACCTTAAGCTGCTTCGCACGCTCGATTCCAGCCTCGAGCGAATGCTCGATCACCGCGCCAGGCGCTTCAAAGGAGGCATTGCGCGTGATGACGATGTTCGTGCGATTCGGCAAGGGCCGAAAGCGTTCTGGAATGGATTCGTAATTGCGTCGGCCCGTGAGCACCGCATGGCCTTTGGTTGTCTCCGAGAAAAACTTCATGTCATCCCGCAAGCGCCAGACCAAATCGTTGTCCCGACCAATTACTCCGTTGCTCGCAACCGCCACAATGATGGAAATGCGCATGTGTTCGTCCGAAAAAATTAAACAGAGACCGCTGCCTTGATGTGCGGCATCGGGTCGTAATTCTCCAACTTGAAGTCCTCGTAAGTGAAACCAAACAAGTCCTTCACATCGGGATTCATCCACATGGTGGGAAGTTTTCGAGGCTCGCGGGTCAATTGTTCGCGGGCTTGTTCCACATGGTTGGTGTAGAGGTGAACATCCCCGAAGGTGTGCACAAACTCCCCAGGTTCCAGATCGCATACCTGCGCCATCATCATGGTCAGCAAAGCATACGAGGAAATGTTAAAAGGAACGCCAAGAAACGTATCCGCTGAACGCTGGTAAAGCTGGCAGTTCAATTTGCCATTGTCCACATGAAATTGGAACAGGCAATGGCAAGGAGGCAACGCCATGTCATCAATGAAACTCGGGTTCCAAGCCGAGATCACGTGCCGACGTGAGTAGGGGTTATTTTTGATTTGATCCACCAACTTCACAATCTGATCCGTGTGGGAACCGTCCGGATTCGGCCAGCTGCGCCATTGGTACCCGTAAACTGGGCCCAGGTTTCCCGCCTCATCGGCCCATTCGTCCCAAATGCGAACGCCATTTTCCTTGAGGTAAGCAATGTTGGTGTCTCCCTTGAGAAACCAAAGCAGTTCATGGATGATGGAACGCAGGTGCAACTTCTTCGTCGTGAGCACTGGAAATCCTTCACTCAGGTCAAACCGCATTTGATACCCAAAACAGCCGATGGTCCCCGTCCCCGTGCGGTCCTCGCGCAACGCTCCATTCGTCAGAATATGATCCAATAAGTCCAAATATGCTCGCATGTACCGAAGGTATTTCAGATGCCCGAAGATTCAACCGCACGTTGAAACGACGTGGAAAAAGTGCTGGAATTTGGCCTCAACTGAAGTGGCGGCGCATCCAACTGAGCTTCGAATACTCCGCTACGGGTGTTCCCCACCGGTAAAGTGCGTTGATCAGCAACAAATGCGCGATGAGCGCTCCGTGCAATGGCAAGATGTACCACGGCCTCGGCAGATCCACGACAAAGGGATTGTCCGCCTTTGGCGCTTCCCACATGTACATGTAATTCGCTGTGATTTCAGAAGGGAAATAGGTGTTAAGCCACCAATTAAAGAGTCCCACCACTGTCGTCAACACAGCGACGGAAACATACGTCCACATCCACCCCCACTTGGGGAATCGAAATCCAAAAGAACGAGCCATGATGAGTGGCATGACCACAATCGCCGAGTGTTTGAAATAGTAATCCAACAGCACCAGCGGCGCATCGCCAATGGTCAATTGCGGCGTAAGCAGAGCGTGTACGCCTCCGATGGTCCCTGTAAACGCCGAAAACATGAACAATTTCTCATTCTTGAAGAAACAGTTCAGCCCCACCAAGGCGTAATTCACTCCACAGAGATGCAAGGGCAAATTGCGGTGCCACGACATGTCGTGCTTGGGGTTCAAAAAACCGTAAACCGGCATCACCATGTTGGCAATGATCAAGACCACACCTGCCCTCCGCAGGGCTATATCCCGAGCTTTTTCGTCCAACGATGCAAAGGTCCGCACGACCAAGATTCCCGCGAGGATACTTCCAATCATGAAAGCCCAATAACGGACTTCATTGGCGTGGATTACAACGTCGTAACTATTCAAAGGTTCAATTTAAATGGCTGTCCTAGCAATGATCGAGCGGCAATTTACAGCGCAAAAACTGATTTTAACCTGTCACATTCTGCGCACCCTCGTGGATCAGCGTCTGGGTTGGGAAAGCAAAATCCAAACTGGCTTCGTTGAAGCGCGTCAAAATTTCCAAATTGACCATTCCAGGTGTCAGGCACACATCGGCTTCCTTTCGGACGTAGTAAATGGCACTCACATTCAACGAAAAATCGCCAAATCCACTGAACCAAATGAGGGTGTCGTCTTCCGTTCCAATGTGCTTTTCAATGATCTCCGTGAGGATGGAAATTGCCTGCTCGATTTTCTCAGGCTTGGTATCGTATGTCAACCCCAAGTCCAGTCGAATCTTGCGCGCCGGTTCCGCCGTCACATTTTCCACGAGGCTGTCGGTGAATTTGTGGTTGGGAATGGTGACGATGCGACCTGCGAGGGTCTTAATCCGCGTACTCCGAATGCCAATCTCAGTCACCGTGCCGTCGACACCGGCCACCTGGACCCGATCACCAACCAAAAAGGGCTGATCGACGAAGACCGTGATGCCACCGAAGATATTCGCCACAAAATCTTTCGCCGCCAAGCCCATTGCCAAACCTCCAATTCCAACACCGGCCAATAGCGCAGCGACATCATAGCCCGCATTGTTGAGCGCCATGATGAAACCCAGAATCCACACCGTTGAACGCAAGGTTTTGCGCAAGATGGGCGCCACTTGGGACATCATTTGCGAAGCTGATTTCTCGGCAGCCCCTTCGAACAAATTTCCCAATACACTGTCCACCAGTCGCGCCGCCATCCACGTCACATTCAATGCCACAGCGATGGAAAATACGTGGTCCATGAATGCGTCGGTGTCAACTCCGAAATGCAGATGGTCGTAGCCAAACCACAATCCCAGCAACACAACGGACAAGGAAAGCGGTTCTTCCACTTGATCCACGATCATGTCATCCAATTTTGTCTCGCTTTTGGCGGCCAATGCCTTCATTCTCCGGCTAAACCAACGATAGACCAATCGACCCGTAATCACGCCGCCGAGCGCCCAAGCCAAGGCGATCAACCACTCCATGGTGGGATTGCCCAAAAATTCTGTGTCTAAAAATTCCATGGACCAAAAATGGCGCGAATATCTTTGCACCATGCAAAACGGTTCAAAAAACTCCCATGATTTCGGCGCATCATTCGGTCCTTCCTTACGCCTCGGCGTACTAGGGGGAGGGCAACTCGGTCGAATGATGATTCAATCCGCTGTGGATTTCGATGCGCGCGTCGAAGTAATGGACCCAAGTTCAGATGCTCCTTGCAGGCACCTTACGCCCCGATTTGTGCAAGGCGATTTGCAGAATGCGGACGATGTCGTAGCGTTCGGAGCAGAATTGGACGTAATCACCATTGAAATTGAGCATGTCTCCGTTGAAGGCCTGAAGACCTTAGAATCCCAGGGAGTTCGCGTAATCCCGAAACCCGACCACCTGGCGGTGATTCAAGACAAAGGCCTGCAAAAAGAATTTTTCGCCCAAAACGGGATTCCCACTTCACCCTTCCAATTGGTCGATGGCGCAGAAGGAGTTGAGCAAATGGGCCTGCCCATTGTCCAGAAGATGCGCAAAGGCGGTTACGACGGAAAAGGGGTCGTTCTCCTGAAGTCCAAATCGGACCTTCCCAAAGCATTTGACGTGCCTAGCGTCTTGGAACATGCGGTGGACATTGAAAAAGAACTGAGTGTCATCGTGGCAAGAAACAGCCAAGGAGAAACCCAATGCTTTCCAGTCGTCGAAGCAATTTTTGATCCCGTGGCCAACCTGGTCGATTACCTCATCGCACCCGCGGCCATCACTCCGCAGCAGGCACAAGATGCGGAATCGCTTGCCCGCCGCGTTGCCGAGGCCATGGATTTTGAGGGATTGCTGGCGGTAGAATTGTTTCTGGATCGGAAGGGGGATCTCTTGGTGAACGAACTTGCTCCGCGCACACACAACAGCGGTCATCACACCATCGAGGCCAACCGAACGTCACAATTTGAACAACACTTGCGGGCGGTCCTGGACCTTCCCCTTGGTGCCACGGATGCGCTGTTTGCCGCTTCGGCAATGGTGAACATTGTGGGCAGCGCTGCAGCGCACGGCACACCCATTTATACTGGACTCGAGGCTGCATTGAGCACCCCTGGCGTCCATCCGCACCTCTATGGGAAATCAGCCGTGAAACCTTTTCGAAAAATGGGCCACGTGACCATCACCGGACAAAGCCGATCAGAAGTTGAGCAATCGGTCATGCGCATTCGTGAACAATTGGCGGTGGATGGAAAAGCCTGAGCCACGCGATCGAACGGCTCAACATCCCCGTAATTTGAGCTAGAATCGCGCCCATGAACAAGCCTCAAGCACTGATCGTATTCACAGGTGGTTACTCTGGAGAAGCTGTTATCTCACGCAAATCCGCGGCCATGATCATGGCTCAGATTGACCGCACCCGATTCGAACCGGTATTGGTTCACATCAACCCCAAAGGCTGGTTTTTCGAAACGGAGGCCTCGGGTGAAAAAACCTCCACTACCTTGGATGATTTGGTTGGCGACCCGCGGAAATTCATCGGCGCTTTCATCATGGTCCACGGCACACCTGGAGAGGACGGCAAGCTTCAAACAATGCTGGACGCGGCAGGAATGCGCTACACCACTGGAGATGCAGATTGCATGGCCTTGACGTTCAATAAGGGACGGACCAACGCCTTGCTTCGGAATGAAAACATCGCGGTTGCACGCTCCGTGGAACTCGCACATACCGAGCCATGGGATGCCCATGAAATCAGTGAATCGGTGGGAATGCCCTGTTTTGTGAAACCCAACGAAACCGGATCCAGCATTGGCATTTCGCGGGCGGAGACGGTGGCCGAATTGGCAGGCGCAATCGCATTGGCTCGCTCGGTTAGTACCAGCGGCGTGCTCGTGGAATCGTTGCTTGAAGGCCGGGAATTCACCGTAGGCGTTGTGCCGGACGAACATGGAAAACCGACCGTGCTTCCGGTAACGGAAATCACGACGGAAAGAAGTTTTTTTGATTACGAGGCGAAATACCAAGGGGCATCGCAAGAAACCACACCAGCGCTCATCCCCAAAGAACAGAGCGATGCACTGCAAGCCCAAGCCCTGGCTGTTTATCGCGCCACGCAGTGCCGGGGCATGGCGCGCGTTGACATGATTTGGACGGAACCCGGAGTCGCCTCCGTGATTGAAGTCAATGGCGTTCCCGGATTTTCGGAAGTCAGCATCATCCCCCAGCAGGCGGAGAAATCGGGTTTTACGAAGTCCAAATTGATTTCGAACATCATCGACAGCACCCTGCTTTCGGATTGAATTCGACCGAAGTCCTCAGAATCTTTCAAACACAAAGAAGGCCGCCCAAATGGACCGCCTTCCCCTGTTGAATGAAAAACAAATAAACTGTTGAAGCTAAACTTCAGAGGGGGATACGGAACACCTTTGAAAAGGTTGCACTCTTTCGGAAAAAATCAAGAACGAACCCGATTTCCTTGGTCCTCAATGAATGCTTTCCATCCGCTGTAACCGGCTTGCATCCGAGGAGAGGACAATTGGAAATGGTGGCACAACGCCACGGCCAATCCGTCCGTTGCATCCAATTCTTTGGGCAAATCGGACATGGGAATCTTCAACGTCCGGGCCACCATAGCGGCCACCTGTTCTTTGCTTGCAGCACCGGAGCCTGTGATGGACTGTTTGACTTTTCGCGGTGCATATTCCGCAATCGGAATGTCTCTGGACAGCGCTGCTGCCAGTGCTACGCCTTGAGCGCGCCCCAGCTTGAGCATGGATTGGACGTTCTTCCCGAAAAAAGGCGCTTCCACCGCCATGTGATCGGGCGCGTGGGTTTGGATCAGCGCGGAACACCGATCATAAATGCGCTTCAGCTTCACCGCGTGATCCTTGTACTTCGAGAGGTGCAAGGCGCCCATTTCGACCAATTCCACTGATTTTCCGCGCACGCAAATCACCCCATAGCCCATGATTGTAGTGCCGGGATCAATGCCGAGGATGATTTGTTCGACGGGTTTTTGCTTGGCGGTTGGTGACATCGCCCAACGAAGGTACATTTGGAAAAGCGTACCCCCACCGATGAAATCGCCCCGTTATCAACTGCCCCCTCGCAAATGGTTGGCTTGGATCACCTCCTTGCTCGCTGTTGCCGTGATTGTTTGGCAAGTTGGGCATCATCAAGCCCTTTCAATGCAATCGATCGATTGGGGCCAACTGTCCCCGAATCGCTGGTCGCTGCTCGCATTCGCCGCCTTGCTCGTTCCCGTCAATTGGGGCATCGAAGCCTTGAAGTGGCACGTGCTTTTGGAGCGAAAAAGATCTTCCATCGGACAGTCGTACCGGGAGGTGATTGTAGGAGCAACGTGGGGCTTTTTAACACCGAATCGCAGCGGAGATGCCGTCGCGCGGGTGGCGCTATTGCCCGCCGCGGATCGGGCCCGAGGGCTGCGGTCTTTCGGCTGGAGTGCCTGGTCGCAAGCCGGAATGACCTTGACGTTCGGAGCCCTGGCCTGGATATGGATTTTGAATGTCCCTTTGAAACCGAGCGGAATTTCAGCCAACGGAATTTTGGGGCTGCAATCGCACGGGGGAATGGGTGCGTTGGAAATTGTTCCTTGGATCGCTTTTGCGGGCACCATCGGCTGGTGGTCCTTGGGATGGGCAAACAATCGATTTGGTCAAAAGATGATGATGCGATTGGGAAAACGCATCCGACTTCCCCATTGGCTCCACGCACAAAGTGCCGATTCAGCGGCGATGACTCGCTCCCATTTGCCGCTCATTCTGATGCTCAGCGCTTTGCGGTATGGCGTTTTTGCCTGTCAATTTGTGCTCGGACTCATGGCCTACGGTTTCAACGGCTTCCCTGAAATGATCGGTGCTGTCGCATTGGTGTATTGGGGAAACATGATCATTCCAACCGCAGCGTTGGCCGAAATGGGCATTCGAGAAGCGCTGATTGTCCTGGTGATCCAACCCCAACCGGAAATGGTTGTCCCCCTCATAACCGGAACGTTTGCCATCTGGATGCTCAACCTGGTATTGCCCGCCTTGTTAGGAGCGATCATCGGCACACCTTCAATGAATGCGACCCATGAACATTGAATTTGGACTTGAATCGTGGCTTGCGGCATTGGCATGGGCCATGCTGGCTTTGCACTTCCTTTGCCTTGGCCGGTATGCCATGTCCATCTGGTCTTGGGTCCGGCGGCTGCCTGTTTCAGCGGCCGCAGGTGACATCGCCAAATTTGATTCCCTTTCTGCACCGTTGATCACCGTGGTGATTCCATGCCGAAATGAGGCAGAATCGCTGCCATTTCTGCTCGAAGACCTTGGCCAGCAAACCGTTCCTTTGGCACTTTTGGTCATCGATGACCACAGCACCGATGGAACCAAAAACGTCGCGGAAGCGGCAGGTGTAAGGTGCATCAAGAACCCTGGAGAAGGTAAAAAGGCAGCCTTGCGGCAAGCCCACAGCCAAATCAAAACGCCATGGATGGCCACGTTGGATGCCGATGTGCGCATTGGGAAAGACTGGGCGTTGTCCATGGAGCACTCCATCAACCAATCGACCTCATCAGCGGTTGGAGCCATTCTTGGAACAGTTCGTCTAAACGCAACTCCAGAATCTGCATGGGAACGTTTTCAAGCACTCGAGTACGGGTGCCTCATGGCGTGGATTGAAGGCGGAGTCTGCGCCGAAAAACTCGCCATGGGCAGCGGTGCAAACAGCGTATACCGGACGTCAACCTACCCCGCGGAAAGCTTGAATGAGGCCCAAGCCTCTGGAGACGATGCCTATGCGCTTCTCGCCATCAAAAAGCATGGTAGCCCTATCGCATGGAATTCGGACCCACAGGCTTTTGCCACAACGCAGCCCGTTCAGAATTGGACTGAACTGTGGAACCAGCGAGCGCGTTGGGCATCCAAAACGCACGACCAAGCCGATGGTGAAACCAAATCTGTGGGACAGCTCATCGCCGCCGTAGAACTGACATTCCTTTTTGCGCTGCTGGGCACAATTTCATCGAGCGATGTTGGTTTTCTCTGGATTTTGGTGGCGGCAATATTGAAAATCCTGCTCAATCAACCCTTGATTTCCCGCGCGGCGCGGCGGTACAAATTGACCATGAAATCCACCGATGTACTCTTCTTCCCTTGGCGATACGCCGCATTGGTTTGGGGCGCATGGTGGCAACTCCTGCGGGGCAACGTCAAATGGAAAGGCCGTCAATTGTAAATTGGACGCAATTCGCAATGCCACTCAGCCGCTCAGCTTCGCTCTAGAACCATGAATTCCGACGCCCAACCATCCCGCATGTTCGGGGCCTTCCGAAATCATCGTCCGGCGCTGATTGGATTGATCTGGATTTCGCTTCTTGCAATGGTAGCCATCGCCGGTCCTTTCATTCGCCCGGACGCATCGCACCACGCCAATGCACAAGACTTGGACCAGGCTCTTTTGGAGCCCGGATCAACCGTTGCTTTGGAGGACGGCACCACGATGCGGCATTGGCTCGGAACCGACCGTTACGGCAGAGACGTTCTCAGCCGACTCATGGCCGGCTCTGCCATTAGCCTGGGCGTGGGATTATCGGCTGTATTGATTTCACTGTTGATTGGGATTTTGCTCGGCGCCTGGGCCGGATACCGCGGCGGACGTGTCGACGCATTCGTGAGTTGGTGGGTCCAAGTGATCTGGACCTTGCCCACGCTGCTCATGGTGCTCGCCATCACCTTGGCATTCGGCAAAGGATTGTGGCAGGTATTCCTCGCCATCGGCCTGACCATGTGGGTCGATGTCGCGCGCGTCGTTCGCGGGCAATTCATGTCGCTCCGCGAAATGGAATTCATCGAGGCGGCTCAAGCCATCGGGTATTCTGATTTACGGATCATGTTTCGGCACATGTTGCCCAACGCTTTAGGGCCCATTATCGTCATTGCGGCGGCCAATTTCGCTGCGGCCATTCTCATCGAATCCGGCCTGAGTTTTCTTGGCTATGGTGCCCAAATCCCCATTCCAAGTTGGGGCAATATCGTGCAGGAACATTACCACCTCATCACTGGCCGTCACGCCTGGCTTGCGATTGCGCCCGGCGCTTTGATCGTGAGCGTCGTGTTGGCTTTCACCTTCATCGGCGATGGCCTCCGCGAATGGCACGGTCAACAGTCATTATGAATGAATCCGATTTACCTTTGCCTTCCATGGAAAACGCAAACACAAAAATCTACGTGGCTGGACATCGCGGCATGGTAGGTTCTGCCATTGTTCGCAACCTCCAGGCCAAAGGCTTTGAAAACATCATCACACGGTCAAGGAGTGAACTGGACCTGACCAACCAAGCAGCGGTGCAGGCTTTTTTTCAAACCGAACAACCGGATCATGTGTACCTCGCGGCTGCCAAAGTCGGCGGAATTCACGCCAACAATGTCTATCGCGGGCAGTTTTTGTACGAAAACCTCATGATTGAGGCCAACATCATTCATGCCGCTTGGGAATGCAAGGTGGACAAATTGCTCTTCTTGGGATCAAGTTGCATTTACCCCAAAATGGCACCGCAGCCTTTGACGGAAGATGCATTGCTCACCGGTCCACTGGAACCCACGAATGAGCCTTATGCCATCGCCAAAATCGCGGGTATCAAACTCTGCGAAACCTACCGGGATCAATATGGCGCCAACTTCATCAGCGCCATGCCCACCAACCTATACGGTCCCGGAGACAATTATGATTTGGAAACCAGCCATGTGTTACCGGCACTGATTCGCAAAATTCACACGGCCAAAATGACAGGGGCTCCGTCGGTCCCTCTCTGGGGCACCGGTTCTCCCAAACGGGAGTTTCTGCACGCGGACGATCTCGCAGAAGCGTGCGTTCACTTGATGCACGATTATGACGGAACAGATTGGGTCAATGTTGGAACCGGCTCAGACTTGAGCATCCGAGAACTAGCGGAGATGATTTGCTCCATTGTGGGCTATTCGGGGGAACTCGACTGGGACACTTCAAAGCCCGACGGCCCGCCTCGAAAACTCATGAACGTGAGCAGGATCAATTCATTGGGATGGAAGGCTAAAATCGGCCTTCGTGAAGGAAATGAGGAGGTTTACCGCGATGTCAAAGACTCCTTCGAATGAATAAGAACCGCATCAAGTCCCATGCCCTGCTCGTTGGATTTGGTTTGGCTCTTCTCTTTCGTGTGCCTCTTCATGCTCAAGTGGTTCAGGATAGCACCGGCCACATCCCGGCGCTCAGGACCCACATTGTCCCGCATTCTGATGCCGCTACTTGGTGGCAGCGGGTTGGCGAGCAGCATTTGCTCGATTTTTCAGAAGCACCCAACAAAATTGTAGTCGATCCGATCGTTCAAGTAATGGCCGGAGTCATTCAAATCGACGGCGACGAGCCCGGGACACAAACCATTTGGGACAACATCCGAGGAGCGCGATTCCAAGCCGAACTGGATGGGCAATTTCACATCGGTGGGGAATTGCTCGAACGACAAGGAGTGGCAGAACCCCTGCTCGGTCTCTGGGCCGTTCAAAATAGAATTCCCGGATGGGGACGTTCCAAATTGGGTCGAAGCAGTGGTTGGAACACGGTTGACCAAGCCTACTACGACGTGTCACGGGCGCGTGGATGGACAGGTTGGAGCAATGGCGTTTGGAGCGCCGATGCCGGAATTGATGCCCTGCATTTTGGGGCAGGACGTACGAGCGCCTTGATTTCCAAAACGTCCGCTCCGGCTCCTTATTCACGCATTGGATTCGACCAGAAGCACCACCGCACAGAATTCACCATCTCCCAGTGGCTGTCCGACGAACGAGGTCCCATGGGCGAAACAGCCGAATCGCTGCTCAATCGATCCCACATCTTCACCCTTCAACACGCGTGGAATCCCAAACCCAAATGGCTGCTGCAAGGCGCCTATCAATTCATTCGAGAGAAATCGACTTTTATCGCTGATTCCGGCTGGTCATCACTGGGACTTATCGAAGGTGATGAGTACCGCGCTCTGCGGCATGTGATTGGCCTCGAAAGTCAATACCATTTCACCTTCCTCGCCACCGGCCAAGGGGTGGTTTACGTGCAACAGTCTTTTGATTTAGGGGGTGCCGCACGGCGTGTACTGGGCAGCGAAGACGAGCATCGCTCGATGCACGCCTTGACATCTGTGGCAGGGCTCCGGCTCAATGCTTCGAAGTTTGAGCTGTTGATCGAGGCGTACCAGCGGTCTGAAGCGACCTGTTCCACTTGCTTTGAATATCGAGGAATCGGACCGGATCTGGCAGGTCCGAAGCTGGCTTCCCTCAACCATGCTGGGATGTCCGTGCACGGTATTTGGTCCGAATCATTGCGCATTCAGGGGAGTGCCCAACTTGCGCCACGTTGGAACATTGCCCTCATCTGTGAACAAAACAATGCCGCGGCATGGGCGCAACTTCAGAGCCGTTTCACCATTCAACCCACTTGGCCCATGGAGCTTTTCTGCAATGTTGGAAAGGCAGTTGGACGTCTCGATTTAGCATCCAATTACCAATGGTGTTCCTTTGGAATTCATGCCGCGGTTGCAGGCTGGCAGTGAAAACCGCATCCCCTCGGTTTCCTCCAAACCCCTTTGTTCACATTTTTCGCATTACAATTATAATTAAGTTATAAAAAAAAGCATCTATTTTTTTGTAATTTGCAGTCATTATGTTGTCACTCGTCGTAGTTACTGCTTTTTTCGTCACCATTTTTGGCATGCCCAACCTCATTAAGGTTGCAAAGTTGAAGCGCCTGGTTGATGACCCTGAAGATCCCCGAAAAATCCACCACCGAAGCGTTCCAACCATTGGTGGTGTCATGATCTATTTTGTCATCCTGACGAACGGGTTCTTTTGGCTGTCCCTCGGTGAAACGCCAAGCCGCGAATCCTTCCAGCAATACTCTGTTCTTTTGACGTGCATGACCGTGGTATTTACCATGGGCTTGAAAGATGATCTGATCGGGATGTCCGCTTCAAAGAAACTGATTGTCCATTTGATCGCGGGAGCATTGCTCGTAACGGTTGGAGGTTTTCGGATCGAAGGCTTTGGCGGCCTCTTCGGCATTGAAGAAATGCCCGAAACCATTTCAACGATATTCTCATTGTTTGTCTATATCGTGATTGTCAACGCATGGAACCTCATCGACGGCATCGACGGCCTTGCGGGGGGGTACTCAGCAATAGCCATGGCTGCATTTTCTGCTTGGTTTCTCTTGACTGGTCAAATTCCAGCCGCCATTCTTTCTTTGACGATATTGGGAGCCACACTTGGGTTTTTGGTTTTCAATTTCGCTCCCGCTCGAATCTTCTTGGGGGATTGCGGATCGCTCGTCCTCGGAGTTGTTGGATATGCCCTCGCAACGAATGTGATCCAGACCCCAGGAGAGGCAATTCCTGAAGTGTTTTCCCAATTGTCCCGGCCCACCCTGGCCATGGCTATTCTCGCATATCCCCTGGTGGATACGCTGCGCGTTTTCTTCTTGCGCGCCATTCGCGGCATCTCTCCTTTTCATCCTGATCAAAATCACATGCACCACCGGCTCATGATGAAATACAAGAGCCACCGAAAAACCGCCATTTTCGTCTATTTCTACTCTTTTGTTTTCATTGGACTCGCTTTCTCAAGACCCTTTCTATTCCCGAACCTCGGAGAAGAGGGAATGTTTTTTGGTTTGCTTCTGCTTTCTTTTCTTTGGTTTTTGCCCATCCTGAGACAAACACGTGACGCTCATCATAAAAATGTCAAACGGCAGGATACTTTGTTGCAAAAGTCAAAAAAAAAGTCGCAGCCAGATAAACCTGGGTCGGCAGGAACGACCGCATTGTCAGGGTCGTAACTTAGCCCAATGCGCGCTCGGTTCTTCATCAAACCCGTCCCATCCGCTTCCAAAAGACTGAATATTTGGGTGCTTCTCACCCTTTCGTTTGGTTTTCTTCATGCCCAAGAACTGGAAAGCGAACGCTGGAAAATCGGACCCTTGGAAGATGACTGTCCTTCCATTTGGCCATTGGCCAGCGCAACCAATTGGCAGCGCCCTCCCGACACAACCCTTTGGTACGGCGACTCAGCGATCGGAATCCGGGCTTTCGCATCGGGTCAGTTCAGCCCCAATGTCCGCGCCATTGGGAATGGAACGGCTCGATCCGTTGCTGAAGGTCTTGGGTGGAAAACAGGCATGGAATTGGCGGGACATTGGAAGCGGTTCTCGTGGCATGGCGTGCTGGACCATTGGCGATTGAGCAACGTGAGTGAACCCGATTGGAATCAAGCGTGGCAATGGGCAACATGGGACGGAATCGGCTGGGCCTGGAATCCCAACCCCAGTGATATCGCTCTGGTCCGCGGAACCGGACACCTCAATTTTGTAGTTTCTCCTTCGATTCAGCTTGAAGTAGGACAAGGCCAGCACCACTGGGGCAAAGGCTGGCGATCGTTATGGATTGACCGGCAAGCAGCATCCCTCCCCTATGCGCGCTTGCACGCAGATGCGGGGAAGGTCCAATACACACACCTGATCGGCCGTACGACGCACCGCACGGTTGGAAGCCCCTCAGATTTCATAGGAGCACAAGACCGAAGTCCGGGGACCTATGCCATTCGTCGACCGGCCTGGTTTGCCGCGCACTTGGTGGAAGTTGATCTCGGACGAGGCTGGAGCGGAGAATTGTATGGCGCAGTGAGCTATCTGGCAAATGACTCCGGCTATGATCAACGATTTGAAGTCCCCTATGCCTTGCCGTTCATCGCCTTTCGACCGACTGAGTATGCGCTTGGCTCCGCAGATAACGCCTTGCTCGGGGCAGCGCTTTCGTGGAACCAATCGACCCCTACCGGAACGTGGCGCTTGTACGGTCAGATCCTCCTGGACGAACTCGTCATATCCGAAATGCGCTCCGACGATCAATGGTGGGCAAACAAATGGGGGGCATTGGGCTCCATTCATTATGGAAGTGCCGACGAACATTGGGATGTAGTGGTGGAAGCCGCAGCCATTCGGCCATACACCTACTCACATGCTTCGCAAGTGCAATCTTGGACACACAACCGCCAGCCGCTTGCCCATCCTGCCGGGAGTAATTTTGCCGAGTTAAGAAGCCACATAGTTTGGAGCTCGGGAAGATTCCGATTGCACCTTGGTGCGTTGGTTAGGAGGCAGGCCATCGATGAACCCGTTGATTTGGGAAAAGAACCGGCTGTTTCCATTGGATCCGATCCGTTGCTTTCCTACATCACACGGCCCTCCAATTATGGGGTAGAATGGTTTTTTGCCGGTGATGGACAAGCGGGCGAGACCGATATCGTCAACCAGTTTCAAACCTGGGCGGATTTGGGGTACCGCATTCCAAAGTTGGATGGACAAGAATTCTTCATCCGGAGTACGCAAAACAACTTGAACGGATCCCTGCAGCGATCCACTTGGTGGCGGGTGGAAATGGGAATTCGGCTGCGTCGGGTGCTTGAGGAGCGGAATTGGTGACCCAATATCCGCTGACGGGATGTAATTTTGCACGCCCAAGTCAACACCAGACGATTCATCCATGAACGAACGCATCAAAGACATCGCCTCGCTTTTCAAAGTCCGCCTCGGATTTTTTGTCGTGGTCTCCGCCATTCTAGGATGGTTCATGGCCGTGGAAAGCATGGACATTCGCAGCTTTTTGATGCTCACCATTGGCGGCTATCTGCTCACCGGCGCATCGAATGGGCTGAATCAAATCATTGAAAAACGCGTGGATGGATTGATGAGCAGAACCGCAGATCGTCCACTTCCAACCGGCCGAATGGGGACGGGTGCGGCATTGGCATACAGCATCATAGCGGGAGCCATTGGCCTGGGTTGTCTTTTTGGGCTCAATCCGTTAAGTGGTTGGCTCGGTGTTGCAGCATTGGTGTCCTATGCATTTATTTACACGCCACTCAAAGCCAAAACAACCATGAGCGTGTTTGTGGGAGCCATTCCCGGAGCACTCCCGCCGATGATCGGATACGTTGCTGCAACGGGTGATTTTGGAATTGAACCTGGAACCCTTTTTGCTGTTCAATTCATGTGGCAATTCCCCCATTTTTGGGCCATCGCTTGGTTGGCCCACGACGATTATCAGAAAGCAGGATACTTCATGCTTCCCTTCCGAGCAGGAAGGACCAAGCGAAGTGCGTGGCAGATTTTTGTCTACACATTGTTTTGCATCCCAGCCTCTCTCTTGCCTTGGGCGCTCCCAACAGGCGACCCGATGGTGGGCAATATTGCACTGATCGTGGCCATTTTGAGCGGTCTGCTTTTTGCCGTCCCCGCCTATCGGCTGCATCAAACCTTGGACATGAAACATGCCCGGACGTTGATGTTCGCCTCCTTTGCTTACCTGCCAATCGTGCAACTTGCCTTCGTTTTGGATAAGATTTGATGAAACCATGAACGATACTTCTACCGAAAAAACCAACCCGAAGATGAACGTTTTCGAGGGGCTAGACCCCAAGATTCGAGAGCGAACGAAGAAGATGCTGATGTATTTCATCGTTTTCGCTATCGTCATGTTGTTTGCGGGATTCACCAGTGCCTACATCGTCTCCAACATGGGACAATTTTGGGTGCATGTGTCTCCTACGCCTGCTTTTTGGGTTTCCAATGCACTGCTCGTCCTTTCCTCTGCTGCATTGTGGTGGGCGGTGAGGTCCATGCGATCCGCTCAAAAAACGAACGCAATCATTGGATTGGGCTTGACTTTGGCCATGGGCATTGGTTTTACCGTGAGCCAGGCCGAAGGCTGGAAACGTTTGGCGGAAATGGGAATGGGTTGGACAATCAGCGAGCATGAATCGGGCGCTGAGACCTACCGTTGGAACAGCATTGAAGCCATGATGGAGGGTCCTGCGGTCTACGGAGAAGATTACGTGGTGTATCGAAACGGACTTCCATTGGTATACAGCTCGGAGCGGGAAGAATTTTATGCAGCCAATGACGCCTTGATGGTTCGCCCCATTACACGGGACGTTGCCCGCACTTCCAACTCGGGTGGCGGCTACCTGTGGGCCCTGATCGCGGTGCACATTTTGCACTTGACATTTGGCTTCATCTACTTGATTGTAAATGGAATACGAGTTTACCAAGGGGTGATTCACGGCGGAGACGTGGTGCGGCTTGAGTCCCTCAGCATCTATTGGCACTTCATGGGAGCACTTTGGCTTTACTTGTTCGCCTTCCTCTTCTACTACCACTAAGGGAGAGCTGGAATCAGGCCTTTCTTGCCTGGAGCATTGCACCGTTTGATTTCGATTGCCCTCGGAACGTGCTTTTTTGCCGTTGATTGCATAAATTTGCCGCCAAATTCGAACCATGGGCGGAGAAGCAACAAAATCGATTTCGAAAGAGGAACTCTGGGGAGGTGGTCAATCTCCTTTCAGCGTGAGTTACGGTAAAATGATGATGTGGTACTTCCTCGTTTCAGACGCTTTGACGTTTGGAGGATTGCTTACCGCTTACGGATTTGTCCGAGCGAGCAGCACGGACGCTTGGCCCATTGGAGAGCAGGTGTTCCGTTCATTGCCTGGTTTGGATGGCGAATATCCGCTCATTTATGTGGCCCTGATGACCTTCATCTTGATTGTATCGTCGGTAACCATGGTTTTGGCCGTTGAGGCCGGACACCGCAACGACAAGAGCGGAGTTGTCAAATGGTTGGGCTTGACCATCATTGGTGGATTCTTCTTCTTGGGATCTCAAGCTTGGGAGTGGTCGCACTTCATCCACGGCAGCGGAGGCACTTACCTGCTCGCAGAAAACGTAACGGTCACCGCCGACAATGGCCAAACGTTCAACTTGAACAAAGGGGATGCTGTCTACATGGACCATCACTTCGGCCACCTCGCTGAGCCTTGGCTCGAGGGAGACCCACTGGTAACATTGCAAGACAGCGACCACGGCGTCAAGCTTGTGCAGAACGGAGAACACACGCATGAAGCCGAGCTCCACTCGCTCACCATTAACAAATACATCGAAAATGAATCGCACGTAAGCGGCGATGAAGCGATGAAATTGTGGAATGCGCGCTCGGAATCCTTTGCGTTCGGCGCAAACATGCATGACAACGAATATGCCGTCCAGCAAGCGTATGCAAACTTCTTTTTCTTCATCACGGGTTTTCACGGTTTCCACGTATTCTCGGGTGTAGTCATCAACATCATCATTTTCTTCATGGCCTACCGCGGCGTATTCGAACGCCGAAAGCACTATGAAATGGTGGAGAAAATTGGTCTCTACTGGCACTTCGTTGACCTCGTTTGGGTCTTCGTATTTACATTCTTTTACCTCATCTGATTCTGCGCTGCGCACGGATAACCTTCTAATTCTAAAGACATGGAACGCGACGATCTCATAGTGAACGACAGCTACGCATTGAATGCTCACCACAGCGAGGAAGAGGGCGCTGCCATTCGAAAAAACGTTTGGAAGGTAACCGCCATCTTGACCTTCTTGACCACTGCAGAAGTCTTCATGGGAATCTACTTCAAACGAGCAGAGACGTTCACCTGGAGCATGATCAAGTGGACGTTTGTGATTTTGACCCTCGTGAAGGCAGCGTATATCGTTCTCGTGTTTATGCACTTAGGGGATGAGCGACCCAACCTCAAAAAAGTTGTTTTGGCACCGTACATGCTATTCATTGGATACTTACTCTTCATAGCCATCTCGGAAGGATTTGGCCACTTGAGCAACTCCACCCTGTTTCACTGATTTCAATCAGCATGTGAACTTCGCCCTTGTTAAAAGGGTTTGATTCTTGTGAAACATCGGCGCTCCAATACCATTCGGAAATACGTTTACCTCCTGAGCATTATGCTCGGCCTGCCGTTGACGGGTCTGCTGATTTTGGGAATTGATGGAGACCATCATTTCAACACCCTTCCTTATTACACCGAAGAGGGCACTTTAGACGAATGGTCCGAGCAGGCCCAGCGCATCGAACCGTTTTCCTTGATCAATCAAAACGGAGAAGCTTTCGACTCCGAAAAATTGAACGGTAAAGTCTGGATTGCCGCCTTTTTCCCCACCAATGCGCCGCACGTTGCCCAGTTTACCAAGCAATTGCTCTGGCCAAATTTTCGGTACCGAGACGAAAGTGATATCATGACGGTATGCTTCACTTTGGACGCTGCCTACGACCAGCCAGAAGTGCTGAAAAAGTACGTTGATCGCAACACCCGATACAATGGTTTTTCAGACAAGTGGCAATTTCTGACAGGCGACCAAACGCAGATCGATGCCATTGTGCGGGAGTCATTTATGATCCAACGCGACGAGGCTGAGCCCAATAACATTGCAACGCTCTGGTTGGTGGATGGAGCCGGCTACCTGCGCGGTGTTTACCATGCGGCTTCAGAAGATGCGATCAAAGATGCCGTGGAAGACATTGCGCTGCTGCAAAAGGAAATGGATGAAGCGGCATATGAACGCAAGAAAGCGCTGGCAAGGCTCATTGACGAATCGCCCCTACCCGTTCTAGGGCCTCCGGGACATACCGTTCCCGCCTTTGCTTTGACAGGGGCCAACGGCTCCGAATTCTCCCACCGCAACGTCCAGGGTCGTCTGCGAATCGTAGACTTCTTTTTCACCCGCTGCCCTACCATTTGCCCGATCATGTCGAGCCAAATGGCGCGGCTCCAGGCCCAAGTGATCGACCGCGGAATGCAAAATGACATTCTCCTCTTGAGTCATTCGGTAGATCCCGAGCATGATACCCCTCAAATGCTGCAGGAATACGGCCAGAAGTTGGGAAGGAACCCTGCCGTTTGGGAAATGCTAACGGGAGAAAAAGAAGCGATCTATGACCTGGCGCGAAACGGCTATTTTCTCACAGCCATAGAGAGCGATACGGCAGCCGGTGGAATTTTCCATAGCGACATCTTCGCATTGATCGATGCACAAGACCAAATCCGAGGCTATTACGACGGCACAAGCACCGAAGAAGTCGACCAACTCATGGCAGATGCCTACCGGCTTTGGATCCAACCGGAAACCAATCCTTGACGACCCAATGGAAAACGAACGCAACATCAAACGATTCATTTGGACGATGGCGGTGGTAATCCCTACCGCGGTCGCTCTGCTATTTTTGATTCCCCCCGTTGAGAACCTCTCGGACGAAGTCAAAGCATCCCTTTATTTACTACCCAAGCTGAACGCTTACTTCAACGGCACGGCCTTTCTGTGCCTCATCGGTGCATTCATCGCAATTAAAAACAAGAACATCAAGGTGCACCGTGCGTTTACGACGACGGCCTTGGTCCTGAGCATGTTGTTTTTGGTCAGTTATGTTGCCTTTCACTTGACCACCGAATCCACCAAATTCGGAGGGGAAGGGTGGATTCGAACGGTGTACTTCATCATCTTGATTTCGCATATCCTCTTGTCTACTGGCATCATTCCTCTGGTCCTTTTCACGTATGTCAGAGGACTGGGAATGCAAGTGGAAAAGCATCGCAAAATCGCAAAGATCACATGGCCCATTTGGTTGTACGTGACCGCCACCGGCGTCATCGTTTACTGGATGATTTCCCCGTATTACCCACACTGAAGCCATCCCTCCTATCCTGATGAACGCCAAGATTTTCTGCAAGCGCACCAGCGTATTTCTCTTTGCTATTGTGCTCCTTGCTATGGCCTCGCCCGCCGATGCGCAATGCGTGATGTGCAAAGCAGTTGCCGAAGACAGCGCCGCTGACGGCGGACTGGGTGCAGGGCTGAACAAGGGCATTCTCTACCTCATGGCGGTGCCTTACATTTTGTTGTCCGCCCTTTTTTTCGTAATTTATAGGAAGTGGAAGGAAGATTCTACTTCTTAAACATGCGAACAAAATCACCCTCAAGCGCTTTCCGCTTTCCCTCGGCACTTTCTGTCGCACGACGCATGTTCTCTTTCCTCAGCGCCATGGCGCTGGCCATAAGTCTCTTCGCACAATTTACGGTCGAACGCAGTCCCTGGCTAGACGCAGGGTCGGTGACAGATGATCTGGTGAATCAGACATGGTCCGTCAAAGATGCCGAAAGCAATCGCTCGTTGGATGTAGAGCTTACAGTAGAAGGATTGAATCCGCGCAAACCCGTTTCTGTGCGCATTCAAAAGGACACCATGCTCAAGCTACAATCACAACGCCGCTACACCCGCATCTGTGTTGAGCCCGATTACATGCTGTTCAGCGATCGCATTTATGCAAATCCCGATGTGCTGCATGACACATTGCGGCTGGCGCCCCTCGCTGTTGGTTTGGAAGTTGAATTGGAACCCATTGTTTTTTACCCGGGCACCAATGATTTGTACTTTTCTTCTATCCCCATCCTCGAAGCGCTGTTGACTTTTGTTGAGGTGAACCCAACCATTGCCATCGCCATTCAGAGCAACCTCGGCTACGAAAGTGCCTTTGAAGATGCCGATATGGCACGTCGAGCGCGCGCTCGAGCAGTCTTTGAGTATTTGGTCAGTTCCGGGGTGAATCCCAATCGATTGGCCATTGATCCACTGGAAGACGAATATGCGAAGCTGGAGGCGCCGCAATCCATTGAAGAGGCGGAAGCGGCGCAGCGGATCACCGTTCGGGTTACCAATTATTGAAAAAATGGCGCATGGTGGCTGCATTGCTTTATTTTTGGCTATGCTCAGACGTTACTCCGACAGTCCGGTCGCTTTCATTGCACTCTTCTTAGTTGCAGCAGGCCTCACTCTTCCTCAAGCCAGCTCCGCGCAAAAGACTTGGTCGCTGCAGCAATGCCTCGACCATGCTTTCGAACACAACATCCAGATCAAGCTCGGCCAGCTGGGCGAAGTGAGCGCTGAGATTGGAACCCAATCAGCAATCGGGGCTTTTTTGCCCAATTTCAATGGAAATCTTTCGCACGGGTACAACTTTGGTCGAACCATTGATCCATTCACGAATCAATTCGTAGAATCTTCTGCCATCCGTTCCAACAGCTTTGGGCTCTCTACAGGAATGGTTCTTTTCAATGGGTTTCAGAACCACCTGAACCTGCAGCGCGCCAAACTCGCTCAAAAATCAGCCCTATCCAGCCGAGAAATCGCTGAAAACAATATCGTACTGACCATTGCAGGTGCCTACTTGAATGTATTGTTTCAGGAAGAGTTTGTCCGGGTTGCGGACTTGAACCGGGCGGCAACCGCTCGTCAAGTCGAACGAATGCAGAGTTTGGTAAACGCCGGAGCTGCAGCCGCATTCGATTTGTACGATGTCGAAGCCCAGCTCGCATCGGATGAAGCGACAATTGTCAGCACCCAAAATGCACTGAACCTGGCCAAGCTAAATCTGGTGCAGCTATTGCAACTGCCCGCATCGGAGGCAGACGGCTTTAAGGTGGTCCGACCTTCGGATGACGATTTGGAGCGCAACAATCTCCCACCCTCCCCAGAATCTGCTGTCGGTCACGCCTTGGCCTCCTTTCCGGAAATCGTTCAAGCGCAATACCAGGTGGAAGATGCAGGCATTGGTTTGAATCTCGCAAGGAGTGGGCGGTATCCCCGCATTTTTGCCAGCTACAACATCGGAACAGGTTATTCCGGTGCTTCTCGCACTGTAGACGGATCGCCAACCACCGAAGAAATTGTGCTGGGCTCGTTGGTCGTGGATGACAGCACGGCATACGACCTAGTCGCCCAGCAGGAAGTCTACCAATTCATCACGACGCCGTTTAGCGATCAAGTCAATCGGAATTACAACCAAAGTGTTTTCTTCTCGATGAGCATTCCAATTTTCAACAATTTTGGAGTCAAGTCCTCCGTCGAGCAAGCGGAAGTGAACGTGCTTCGTGCACAATACCAGTTGGAACAAGTGCGGCAAACGTTAACTGCAAACATTGAATCTGCTTGGGCCGACGCCCGCGCCGCGTCTCAAAATACCGTCGCACAAGAATCAGCCTTGGTGGCTTCGGAACGAGCGTTCAAGAATACGGAACAGCGCTACGAAGCAGGAGCAGCAACTGCCATTGATTATGCCGATGCGCGCACCCGACTGGACAATGCGCGCGTCAATGCGCTCCGCTCGAAATACGACCTCGCTTTCAAAAGCCGCATCCTCGACTTTTACATGGGCAAACCTCTGACGTTCCGATAACCCAACGCTATGAAGCTAAATAAAACTTTTTGGATCATTGTATCGGTCCTAATCGTAGTCTTGCTCGTCGCTGCAAAATGGTTTGGTGGCAGAACCGAGGCTACCACGGTCCAAATTGAGCAAGCAAACGTGCGCACCATTGTTGAACGCGTCTCTGCATCGGGGAAAATCCAACCCGAAGTCGAGGTCAACATCACGGCAGAAGTCAGCGGTCAGATCATCGCCTTGCCCGTGAAAGAGGGCGACCAGGTTGCCCAAGGAGACCTGCTTGTTCAAATCAATCCGGACCTCTACGAAGCTGCATTGAATCGCGCCAAGGCAGCAGCGAACAGCGCTCGGTCCAATTTGGCCTCAGCCCGCGCTCAGCGAGCCCAGGCCGATGCACAATTCTTTGCGTCGGAAAAAAGCTGGGAACGAACGCAAAAGCTATTCAGTGAGAACGTTTTGTCACAGGCTGATTTCGATGCGGCACAAGCCAATTTTCGCACTGCAGAGGCAACCCTCACTTCTGCCACCGAAACCATTCGCAGCGCAGAGTTCGCTATTTCCAGTGCAGAAGCTTCCGTCCAAGAGGCGCAAGACAACTTATCCCGAACCACGTTAGTCGCTCCCCAATCGGGAACAGTGACGGCATTGGTCAAGGAAATCGGAGAGAGCGTGCAGGGCAATGGCTTTACAGCCGGAGAAGTCGTGATGAAGGTTTCGGATTTATCCGTCATGGAGGTAGATGTGGAAGTCAACGAAAGTGATATTGTGCGCGTGAGCATGCAAGATGCCGCTGAAATTGAAGTAGATGCTTACCTCGAGGAAACGTTCAGCGGTGCGGTTACTGAAATTGGGAACACCGCATTAAATGCTGGACTCAATGGATTTGCCATGGATCAAGTGACGAATTTTTCGGTGAAGGTCCGATTGCAGCCGGAGAGTTATTCCGCAATGCTGGAGAACGAGGCATCGGTCAACATCTCGCCCTTTCGTCCTGGCATGAGTGCCAAAGTGGATATCCTGACGCGCCGAGCCGAAGACGTAATTTCGATTCCGATTCAATCCGTTTCTACGCGGGAGAAAGAAAACGATGAGGAAGAATCAGAATTGGGCGTGTTCATACTTGTCGACGGCATCGCCGAGTGGAAGGCGGTGGAAACGGGAATCCAAGACAACCGCTACATCGAAATCAAATCCGGACTCAACGAGTCGGACGAAGTCGTCATAGGCCCTTATCAAGCCGTTTCGCGCACGCTGTCCAATGGCGATGCTGTGGAGGTCCAAGAAGATTCGGAAAACGACGACGAATGACCTCCCAGCCCCTGATCCTTGCCCTCGAAACCTCCACGCTATCGTGCTCCGTTGCTCTTTTTCGTGGCGAACAACTCCTCGGGGCCAGGCAAATCAGTGAAGCACAGCACGTCCACGGCAAAGAATTACTTCCATTGATCGATGAAGTGCTCCGCGCCAATGAAATTACATCCACTGAACTGCAGGGCATTGCCGTTTCCGCAGGGCCAGGCAGTTATACTGGACTGCGGATCGGTGTTTCAACCGCGAAGGGAATCGCCCATGCCCACAACCTGCCGCTGATGGCATTCGACAGCCTTCACGTGCAAGCATGCGCTGCCGCAAGCGAACAAAATTGGACCGCAATCATCGCCGTGATGGACGCGCGCCGGGATGAAGTATACACCGCTAGCTTCGTTCCTGAAGCAGACGGACTCATTGTGGCTGACGCCACCCGAGCACTCATCCTTGAGTCAACCGCCGAGGCAGGTGACCTATTTCCTGTGATCAAAAATCTTGACGGGCTCGATTCTGTTTGTGTGATCGGAGATGCCGCGGAAAAAGCGGAGCGCTTGCTGGACACCCGCATGCCCAATTGCACCTTCACAACAGATTTTCCACAAGCGAAACACATGCACCAACTGGCCTTGGAGGCATACCGTGCGGGTTCATTTGAAGATGTGGCATATTTCGAACCGCGTTACCTCAAAGAATTCCAAGCGGGAACACCACGTGATCCATTGGGACTCAGAACATCTAGCGTCTCATGAAGTCCTCATTGAACCGCATCTTACTTTGTTTCCTCGTGCCGGTGATCTGCGTGCAATCGCGTTGCAATGAGCAGCAGCAGAATATACCCTATGTTCCTGTGGACTTCTCCATAAACGTGAACTTGCCCGCGTACATCGACCTGTCCGTTCCCAGCGGCCACGTGCTCGTCAATGGTGGCTCTCAGGGAATTGTGCTGTATCGCTACACCTTGGATCAATTTGTTGCCCTGGATCGCCATGCCACTGCTGACATTTCCTCAAATTGTCAAGTAGACGTAGCGGCGGATGGCTTGATTTTGACCGATCCCTGTGGAGATTCCGAATGGTTGATCATTGATGGTTCGGTGGTCTCGGGTTCTGCCACCTACCCGCTCCATCGTTACGGCACCCAGTGGGACCCCCCTATTCTGCGGGTATACAACCTCTAGCTTTTACCTAGGCAGCTTTCTTCTCCTCTACTCATTCTCCACCCGCATGCGCTCAATGAGGGAAGGAACCAACACAATGAATAAAGACGGAAGCGGGGACTGTAAGAATGCCAAAAACTCGTGCGCCACGCTGTAGCCCGACTTGCCCGGTACCAGCGCAATGAAAACGATCATAATTCCTCCTGCGAGGGCGTACATAACCACCAACCAAGGCCACCGTTCCAGATGCCCCGTGGTCTTGAGAAACAGCCCATCCAAGGCGAAAAAGACCACCAAAATAACAAGGCTCATCGCCCACTTCAATCTCCCCAGTTGCGTCCGACTCATGCCGTGAAACCCGGACCACGTTCCCTGCATGATGTAGTAATGAATGCGCCGCGGTTGCGGATGGTTCAGCCACCACTGCGCCCTCATTTCAGAAGGCATCGCTTCCAATTCGGGGTTTGCCTCCATGACCTGGGTGTAATGGTTCAATTGAATTTTCGCCTTTTCCTGGTAGAAGCCAAAAACCAACATCACCGCGAGAACCAGCAACCAAAAAGGCCGCTTGCGTGGAAGCATGGGCTTTGACACGCGCTTCACGGCGCTGGTGCGTTTTCGGCCATGGAACGCGTCAACCGTTTTCCCTCCCCTCCTTTCGCCGCGTAGAGGTACCACAACAAGAAAATGATACTGTACACAAACACCGTGAAGGTGTAATCGTGATTGAACGTCATGGCATCTTCTCCGAAATACAATTGAATCCAGAGCAAGCAAATGATTCGAAAGGCATTGGCCGCATGAATCACAGCAATTCCCAGCGGGATGAACCACACTTTTCGAAGCCAACGCCCGGGAAAGGATGCAACAAAAATCGCAAACAAAGCAAAAAGAACAACGCCATCGCACGAGGGCCCCACGATTACGCCTGCTGCGCCGGCGATTCCCACCCGGGTTCGGAACAGGCCATCAGTGGCCTGGAAGTAAGCATTGACCAAGTAGCCCAGCGATTCCATGACCCATTCCGTGCTGATGATCAGGTGTTGGGTCACGTATTCATCGAGCAGGGTAGCTGGCTTCAGGTATTCCTCGTACGTCAGGTGCCAAACGATATATCCGCCAAAACCAAAAACCAGAAAACGGAAAACGTCCGGTTGAGACCGGACGAATTCACTGATTTTTTGGATCCAACGCATTGCGAGGATCAATATCGGTACAAATCGGATTTAAATGGACCCTCTACAGGAACTCCGATGTAATCGGCTTGCTCGGTGGTGAGTTTCTCCAATTGCACATTGATTTTATCCAAATGCAATCGTGCCACCTCCTCATCCAAGTGCTTTGGCAAAGTGATGACTTCGTTTCCGTAGGCGTCAGTGTTGTTCCACAACTCCAATTGCGCCAGAACTTGGTTCGTGAAGGAATTGGACATCACGAAGCTCGGGTGACCCGTGGCACAACCCAAGTTGACCAAACGGCCTTCCGCCAGAACGATGATGTCATTGCCATTCACATTGTACAAGTCAACCTGTGGCTTGATGGTGTCTTTGGTATGCCCGTGATTTCCATTGAGCCAAGCCATGTCAATTTCATTATCGAAGTGACCAATGTTGCAAACGATGGCTTTGTCATTCATGGCTTCAAAGTGCTCCCCTGTGATGATGTCCTTGTTGCCCGTCGCGGTCACAATGATGTCACATTCTTTCACAGCATCCAGCATGCGTTTCACTTCGTATCCATCCATTGCCGCTTGAAGCGCACAAATCGGATCAATTTCAGTCACCATCACTCGGCAACCAGCGTTGCGAAGCGAGTCTGCGGTACCCTTACCAACATCGCCGTAACCTGCAACAACAGCAACCTTTCCAGCCATCATTACATCCGTCGCACGGCGAATCGCGTCAACAGCTGATTCACGGCAACCGTATTTGTTGTCAAACTTGGATTTTGTGACCGAATCGTTCACATTGATGGCAGGCATTGGCAACGTGCCATTCTTCATGCGGTCATACAAACGCAATACGCCTGTAGTTGTTTCCTCGGACAATCCTCTGATGCCTTCTGCCAATTCTGGGTACTCGTCCAAAACCATGTTGGTCAAATCCCCTCCATCGTCCAAGATCAAGTTCAATGGCTGGCGATCCGCACCAAAAAAGAGGGTTTGCTGAATGCACCACTCGAATTCCTCTTCGGTCATTCCCTTCCATGCGTATACCGGAATCCCTGCAGCAGCGATAGCAGCCGCAGCATGGTCTTGCGTAGAAAAAATGTTGCATGAAGACCAGGTTACATCCGCTCCCAACTCGACCAGCGTTTCAATCAATACCGCAGTTTGGATGGTCATGTGGAGGCAACCAGCAATGCGCGAACCCGCCAAAGGTTTTTCTGCGCCATATTTGTGACGCAACGTCATCAAGCCGGGCATTTCTGCTTCGGCCAGGCGAATTTCTTTTCTTCCCCATTCGGCCAAGCTGATGTCCTTTACTTTGTAAGGCAAATACTCTTTGGTCATTGTTGTGCTCATAATGCTCTGATTTCGAGTGCAAAAATACTCATTAATTCACAAATTACGAGGGATTTAACCCTTGTTCACGTCCTCCAATGCGCTTCCAATGCCCGAAATTCAAATTTTAATCCAATCATCTGTTCCTGAAACGGTCATCGCCCGGGTTTCGGCCACCGATGCAGAATTGATGAATTGGGCAAAGCGCCAAACGCGTTTTCCCGAGCGGGACATCACGGTGCTCTCCAACCACCGAAAATTGGAACACCGCGCCGTCGATGAGGCGATGCAGGCATTTCCCGATCAAGAACCAACTGCGTCCATCGTTCATGATGAGCATGGAAAGCCAAGGCTTGTGTCAAGCGAAAAATGCATCAGCATTTCACACCACACCCAAAACAATAGCTGCTGGGTGATGATCTGCTTGGGGGACCATCCGGTCGGGTGCGACATTGAACGGCCTCGGGCACAATTGACAGCGATAGCCGGTCGATTTTTAAGCAATCAAGAACAAAAAAATTTCAATACGACGCCAATTCTGTGCTGCGCATGGGGCATCAAAGAGAGCATGTTCAAGACCATCGGCCACGATGTTGATTTCAGAAAAGACCTGCGGATAGATGTTTTTCAATTTCCGAAAGAAGAGATTGCAGCAGCCGGCAACCCTGTGCAAATGGCAATGGAAGTCACCGGCACCGTAAAAGGCAAAAAATCGCGCTGGCAAATCTGGAAAGTGAACCCCTTGAATGAAGAAAATGATGGCGCTCCAGCTTTGTATGCCGTGGCGGGACCGCTGGAAGAATTGGAGCCGCAGGCACAATAGACTGTAATGATTCTACCTCAGGATTCTCCGAACCCATAGAGCCCCAAATTTGGAGCATGAAAAAAGGAGCAATGCTGCTCCTTTTTTTTCAATATCATGGTAGCCGCTTGGCGGCTGAATGGGCTTATCGCTCGATGCCTTTGTGGCGACGCTCGGAACTTACCGTCAACTTCTTTCGTCCCTTTTGGCGACGTGAGCTCAAGACGTTACGTCCATTAGCGGAAGACATGCGCTTGCGAAAACCGTGCTTGTTGCGGCGCTTGCGTACTGAGGGTTGGAAAGTCCTTTTCATTTCTCTTCATTATTTCAAGGATCGTCTCTGATCCTCGACCCAAAATCGGGAGTGCAAAGATAGTCACAGATTTCATGCGTCCAAACCCCTGGAGGGGAAAGATGCACGAATTTTCCGTTCTATCCGCCCAAAGAGGGCTTAATTTCGCACCTAGTCGGCTAGGTTCTCATTTCCCTCAACGTCAAAAACCAACCAAAATGCGCAAAGAAGTTCCCGAAAAGCGTTCATTCCGATGGAAAAATTGGAGGACAGTCCTGCGCATGGGCAGCTACCTCAAGCCGCACGCTTGGGGATACGCATTGGGTGTTATCATCATCAGTATCAGTGGTGTACTCACCTTAATGGTAACGAGGCTTTGGGGTCAATTGGGCGGGGTCGGCACTGCTTCAAGCATGAGCGATGGAGCTACCGATGCGGCACCCGATGCATCCTTGGCGTTTTTGCCATTCGACCTGAACGATTTGACCGAAATCGGTTGGTTAATCCTTATGGTACTTGGAGTCCAGGCCTTGCTGAGTTTTACCCGGGTCGTACTCTTCGCCAAAATGACCGAGGACATGATGTTGGCGATGCGCAAAGATGCCTTTGAAGCCATTGTGAGCATGCCAATGGGATTCTTTGACACGCGTCGGGTGGGCGATTTAAACAGCCGAGTATCCGCTGACATCACCTCGATACAAGACGTTTTCACCACGACACTTTCCGAATTGCTCCGGCAACTCATCATCATCATTGGTGGAATCTTGGCGTTGCTCTATTTTTCGGTGACGTTGACCTTATTGATGCTGGCAACGCTCCCGGTCATGATCATCGCCGCAATCTTGTTCGGCCGGTTCATTCGGAAATTATCCAAACGCACCCAAGATCAAGTCGCGGATTCAAATACCATCGTGCAAGAAACCCTAACCGGCATCATCAGTGTAAAGAGTTTTGCAAACGAGGCGTGGGAGCTGATCCGATACGTCCGAAGCATCCGAGACATCCGATCATTGGCAATGAAAGGAGCGATTTGGCGGGGCGCCTTCGGTTCGTTCATCATCCTTTTCATCTTCGGCGCCATCACATTGGTCATTTTTAAAGGGGCTGAGCTGATGACCACCGGTGGATTGGCCAGCGAACACTTCTTCACCTTCTTACTGATGACCGGACTAGTGGCCGGATCCATCGGTGGAATTGCAGCTCAATTCTCGGCGTTGCAACGCGGTTTGGGGGCCATCGAATCCTTGATGGAAATGATGGACGAGCCGCGTGAGGTTGTGGAGACGACTGAATCAAATGCACAACCCGATGTGACGCTCAAGGGAGACGTTATCTTCGAAAAAGTACACTTTCATTATCCCAACCGAGAAGATGTAACGGTGCTCAATGACATCAATTTACGCATCGCTCCCGGCGAGCGGGTGGCATTGGTCGGCGCATCAGGGGCGGGAAAGTCCACCATCGCCTCTCTTTTATTGCGTTTCCATGATCCGGTAACCGGAGAAGTGAGCATTGATGGCAAACCACTCAAAGCATTCCCGCTTTCCAGCCTGCGCAAACGCATGGCATTTGTTCCCCAAGAAGTCATTTTGTTCGGGGGCGACATTCGAACCAACATTGCCTACGGTCGATTTGACGCAACGGATGCCGAAATCGAAGAAGCGGCCCGCAAAGCGAACGCCTACGACTTCATCCAGTCTTTTCCGGAAGGACTGGACACATTAGTGGGAGAGCGCGGAGTGCAATTGTCCGGCGGCCAGCGCCAGCGGATTGCCATCGCTCGCGCCATCTTACGCGATCCTGATTTGTTGATTTTGGATGAGGCAACCAGCGCACTGGATGCTTCGAGCGAAAAAGAAGTGCAAATGGCGCTGGACACCCTCATGAGAGGCCGAAGCAGCCTCATCATTGCCCATCGACTGAGCACCATCAAGAGCGCGGACAAAATCGCCGTACTTTCCAACGGTTCCATCGTAGAACTGGGCCAACACGAGGACCTCCTCGCCCAAAAAGGACCCTACCATGCATTGGTCAAGAATCAGGAAGTGGGCTGACCTTGATGCTTTCAACGAAAGGTTGTATTTTTAGAGGTGAATATTAGAAACATGAAAAAGGCATTGGTCACGGGGATTACAGGGCAGGATGGGGCATATCTGACCGAACTTTTGCTTGAGAAAGGCTATGAAGTGCATGGTGTCAAGCGACGCTCTTCGCTGCTGAACACCGACCGCATTGATCACTTGTACCAAGACCCGCACGAAAAAAACCTTCGGCTCAAACTCCACTACGGGGACCTCACGGATTCCACCAACCTCATCCGCATCATCCAGGAAGTAAAACCCGACGAGATCTACAACCTCGCTGCGATGAGCCATGTAAAGGTCAGCTTCGACACTCCGGAATACACGGCTAATGCCGATGGAATTGGCACGCTACGCATTTTGGAAGCCATCCGGATCCTGAACCTCGAAAAGGAATGCCGATTTTACCAGGCCTCCACCTCAGAATTGTACGGGTTGGTACAGGAAACACCCCAAAGCGAAACCACTCCATTCTACCCACGAAGCCCCTATGGGGTGGCCAAATTGTATGGATTTTGGATTGTAAAAAATTACCGCGAATCCTATGGAATGCATGCGTCCAACGGCATTCTATTCAACCACGAAAGCCCGTTGCGCGGAGAGACGTTTGTTACCCGGAAGATTACCCGTGCGGTCGCACAAATCCATTTGGGTTTGCTGGACCAGATGTATTTGGGCAACCTCGATGCTCAGCGCGATTGGGGACACGCCAAGGATTACGTGGAAGGCATGTGGCGCATGCTCCAGCAAGACGAGCCGGATGATTACGTTTTGGCCACTGGACGCACCGTGACCATTCGTGAATTTGTAAACATGTCTTTTGCCGAGGTAGGACGCGAACTGGATTGGCAAGGTTCGGGAGTGGATGAAAAAGGAATCTGCAAAGAAACCGGCGAGGTATTGGTCAGTGTCGATCCCCGCTATTTCCGGCCTTCGGAAGTAGAATTGTTGGTCGGCGATGCTTCCAAGGCGAAGCGCGTCCTGGGTTGGGAGCCCACTTCAACCCTCGAGCAACTCTGCAGCGAAATGGTCAAGAGCGACATCGAATTGTTTAAACGAAACAAACTACTCAAGGACGGCGGGCACGAAGTGTTCAATCAATACGAGTGATTTCAACTCATTTTGAATGAAGTCCTTGGACGATTCTCAGATAATCCTTCGCCTGATGGGTTCTGAAATAGCTTGACAGCTTCTCCTCGCGATCTTCTTCGTCAAGATTGAAATCCATTCTTTTGACTTCTTGCCCCAATATGGCAGGAAATGACGCCACATCCTTCCTGTTGAATAGCCTGCCCGAATCAGTCTCATGAAGGATCCGATGCACATCCGACTCTTCTTCGCCCAAGTAGAAGATGCTCCGTGAGGCCCTGAGGTATTCAAACAGTTTTCCAGGAATATGGCCTGAATTATACTGCTTTGGCCCAGCCAAAAACAATCCATCGGCAGCTTGCTGGATGCCCGGTATTTCCTCCATTGACCGATTCCCGTGAAAGTGTATGAAAGAAAACGTTCGCTCAAGACGCTGCTGGTAATGCGGAGGAACAGACCCATAGAAGTCAAATTGAATCAACCGCACGCCAGGGGACGCATTGTGCGAAGCAACCGATTCTAAGAACGGTTCAATCTCATAAATATCAGTGAGCATACCCGTGTAGACTACACGGAAAACTTGCTCCAAGTCTGGCGCTTTTGGAGACAAAATATTACCGTCAATTCCATTGGGAATCACATGAAAGTCCTCGAGATTCCGATGCGAGACTTTTCCATGCAAAAGCGATTGAAACCCCCAACTCACCGTTGTGACCGCATTCGCCTTATCCAAGACACATCGCTCGAGACGGCGATCGATCTTTCGAGAGACCAAAGAATGACCCAGCTGCTCGTAATAAAATATGTCCGTCCACGGATCCCTGAAATCTGCGACCCACTTCACGTTGCTCTTGTGCGCCACACGCTTGCCAATCAACTGCACTGAGTGTGGGGGACTCGTTGTGATCATCGTATCAATGCCGTATGAATCGACGATTTCCAAAGCCTTCTTAACTGCTTGATTATTCCACGTTTTCCTTGGGTCAGGAATGAAAAGGTTGCTTCTGAGTCTCGTCAGCAAATTGACGCCTTTTTGCCCTTCGGTATTCAGCGAAAACCCCTGAGGCGGTATATGCTTTTTGAAGAGCTTCTTCGTGAGTTGAAAGGGATTCCAAGCACGGATTCTATGGACGGAAATTCTCGAGTCGACTGAATCCAATAACCCCGCGTCAATGGAGTGGTATTCCGCGGATTCCTTCTCTAAAGTCAAGACATGAACCTCAGCATTCAAGCCGGCAAACTGATTGGAAAGAGAAAGCCATCTTTTCACCGCGATACCACCGGCAGGCGGCCAGTAGTAGGTGATGATGAGGATTTTGGGGCTTTTTTCCATTCCGTTAAGGATATCTGACTTACTCCAACGTTGGGCTTTGGCTCCACGCTCCACTCAAGCGCAGCAATTCCACATCGGCCATTTGCCAGGCATTCAAGGCTTGAATCTGCTGTTGCTCAGCATTCATTCGTTGGATTTGAAATTCGCGAAAATCCAACGAGTTGATGGCTCCTGTTGCCAATCGTTCTGAAGCAATCTCAAGAACGCGAACACAATTTTCAGTGAGTTGCTCACTCACGGCATACGCGGCAGATGAAGCGGTCCAACGGGACCAAGCATCGGCAAGCAACCTCTCCACTTCCCGGTACTCGTCCAACGCTTGATTCTCAGCCATAGCGACTTGGATTTTCGCTTGCTGGATCGCCCTACGCGTGGCGCCTCCATTGAATAGATTGAAATTGAGGGAGATGTTTGTGGCTATATTGACCGTGCGGCCGTCCGCCGACAAGTCACCCGCACTGAATCGGCTGACTTGATCATTTTGACTCGCATTGAGCAAAAGAGTCGGACTCATACGAGCTTGCGCTTGCTGGACCCCTGTTCGGGCAATCTCCTGAGAAATCAAGGCATTTTGAATGGTTGTTGCGTTTGATAGTGCCCCATCCTTTATTTGGTCAATGTCCTCAATGTTTTCTGGGGCCATCAATGGCGATGAAAATGTCCAGGAACTGGAGGTCGCATCACCCATGAGGCGATTCAGTGATAGAACCGCCTGACGCACGTTGATGCCTTGTTGCATCCAGGCCAAACTATCCGTCAACACGGCATTCTCAAATTGCAGCTGGTCAAATGTCGTTGATGCTCCCGATGCCCTCCTTGCATCGATCCACGTCAATCGATCGCGGGACATTTGCATGGATGACGCCAGCACATCCCGCACCGCACGTTGAACCAAGACCGAATTGTAGGCCATGATGGTAGCGGCAATTGTTTGTTCAATCACCAGATTCACTTGGCCTTCTGCTTGTTCCTCGATGCGCTCCAATGCCCGCTTATTGGCAAACATGCCCATACCGTCAAAAAGCACCCAGTTCAGTTGACCCGCCACATTCACCGATTCACTTTCAATTCTTTCTTGGAGGAATGACGTAGGATTTTTTGATTGATCACTGATTGCACTCGCACCTGTCGCTGAAACACCCAATGTCGGCAATGCACCAGCCGCTCCCCAGGCATTCCCAATGGCAGCAACTTCTGCCTGTTGTTGAGCGAGTCGAATCCCCAAATTGTTCTGGAGCGAATGGGCTACAGCATCCTCCAAACTCAATGTCTGTTGAGCTTGCACTGCTGTAACGCTCATCAAAAACACGATGCAGATTCGCTGCAACCGCCGCAAAAATATGACCGATCGTTTAGGCATGTTTGCTGTCATTCTTCGAAAGATTGTTCTTCTCGGTTTGCCGGCTCACCCGCCTCCATAGACGGCCAATCGCCGCGCTTGATCCACACCCAACTGCGATGCAGCGGGTTGATCCATTGCAAGTAAATTGGAAGCAAGACTAAAATGATGACGGTCACGAACAGAAGACCAAACGCCACTGCGATGGCCATGGGAATTAGAAATTGGGCTTGAAAACTCTTGTTGAGCATCAAAGGTGCCAAGCCCGCAACCGTCGTAATTGAAGTCAAAACAATGGGCCTGAATCGGCTCATCCCTGCCTCCCAAATGGCCTTTTTGACGTGCATCCCATTCTTCAAATTCACATTGAAGGCCGCAACAAAAACGAGCGCGTCATTGACCAAAATTCCGATCAACGCAATCATACCCAGGATGGAAAAAAGACTGATCTGTGCGCCCAAGATCCAGTGTCCCAAGCTCACACCGATGAAACCAAATGGAATCAGACCAAAAACAGCCAAACCTTGCAATGGTGATCGAAAAGCAAGGATGATGATGAATAACATGAGCGCAAAAATCAAGGGCATGACCCGTTGAATGCTTTCCTGCGACTTGATCACTTCCCGATTTTGACCCTCATAGCTAGGCGTTATGCTCGGGTAACGCTGTAAAATTGCCGGCAACACATCTGCTTTGATCGCCGCATTGGCATCCGAAGCACTGACTTCTGGACCTGCAAGATCGGCGGATACCTGAACCTCACGCTGACCGTAGAGTCGGTTGATGGCACTGATTCCGCGGCCCACTTCTACCTCCGCAATTTCGGTCAGTGGTATTGAGTTCCCTGCGATGGAAAGCACTCGAAATGCCTGCAAATCACCAAGCGATTGGCGGTCCCGTTCATCCAATCTCACCCACACCCGGACTTCATCGCGGCCCTTTTGCAGCCGCTGTGCTTCAGCACCAAAGAAACTTTGTCGGATTTGAGCCATGACGGATTGATGTGTGAAACCCAATTGAAAAGCCCGAGGCTTCAATTGAATGGACACTTCTTGCATGCCTTTTTGGTTGTTGTCGATGACATCTTTGAGGTCTTCACGCTGGAGCATCGCCGCCTTGAGCTCTTGCGTAGCCGCCTCCAGTTCCCTTAAATTATTTCCCAACAGTGAAACCGAAACCGGTCGTCCAAACGGAGAGAAAGCTGCGAAGCTCAAGTTCTCTGCGCCAAACACAGTGCCCACGCGTTCGCGAATCATGCCCGAAATATCGGTCGACTGCACATTGCGTCGTTCGCCATCGAGCAACTGAACATTGAGAAGGCCGTTGAACATCGATGGACCAATTCTCTTGTCTACCGCCTGAATCACCTGCAAGCTATCGTCACGATCAGATGACAGCTCCTCATTGACCTGCCAAACGATGGCTTCTATGCGGTCCAATTCACTCTTTGTGATCTGCTCACGCGTGCCGGATTGCATGGTTAAATTGATGGACAAGTTGTCTCCTTCAATGAACGGGAAGAATGTCGTTTTGACCAATCCACTTCCGATCAAGCCAGGCACCGAGACCAAGAAAACCGACACAATGATGCAAAACATGACCCACGGTTGGTTGAGGCTGAAACGCAACACAGGCGCGTAGATCTTATCCCGCATGCCATTCATGATCTTGCGCATCAAGCGCTCAATCGCATTCGGTTCAAAGTTGCGCCGCAAGGCCTTCGAATGACCGATGTGCGCGGGCAAAATCAAGGCGCCTTCTACCAGTGAAAAGACCAACGTCAGAATAATGACCGTGGCCATGTCACCGAAAAAATCCCCGAGTTGTCCTTCAATGTAATAAAATGAGGAGAAGGCGACCACAGTGGTGATGATGGCCGCGAACACGGCGGGAAGCACCTCAAGCGTTCCATTGATGGTTGCCTCCATCCGGGATTCGCCGCGCTCGTAGTGCTGGTAAATATTTTCGGCAATGACAATTCCGTCATCGACCAAAATTCCAATGACCAAGATCATTCCAAACAACGAAATGACATTGATGGTAACCCCCAACGAACCGGCAAACAAAAACATGCCCATGAAGGAGACGGGAATCGCAAGCGCCACCCAAAAGGCCAATCGAATGTTCAGAAATAAGGCCAGAAACAAAATCACCAGAAAAAAACCAATGATGCCATTGTTCACCAGCAAATCTATGCGCTGATTGAGAACAGTGCTCGAATCTCGGATGACCTCAATGCGCGTCGCTGATCCTTTGTCATTGTACTGCTTGATGTACTCCCGCACGTAGGCCGTGATGTCCAAAATAGATTCAGAAGTGAGATTATTGACCGTAATCACAGCGGCAGGTTCACCATTGAACCAATTGCGTGAGGGGTCATTTTCTGCCCAACGCTGTTCAATTTGAGCCACATCGCCCAATCGAACGATCCGACCATCGCGGTTGGCACGTATGATGATATCACGCATCGACTCCACGTCATACTTCCGAAATCGGCCGCGGATGATCATCTCTTCATCTGCGAGTTTCAATCGCCCACCCGTCGTTTCCAAGTTGGCATTTCCGACCGCCTGCGCCACTTCAGTGACACTCAGATTCAATTCATTCAGCTTCGCTTGGCGCATGCTGATTTCAATTTCCTCATCCGGAAAGCCGCTCAACTGAACTTGTGAAATCACCGAGGCACTGCGCAAATCCGTCTCTATGCGACGTGCCTCTTCCTTGAGAATGCGGAGGTCATTGACGCCCGTAACAGCGAATGAAATGGCCACTCCAATGGCGTCTTGTTTGAAAACAATGGGGGGTTCCATGCCCACAGGAAAACTCGCAATGCGGTCCACCGCGTTTTTGACATTCTGCAAGGCCTCGTCCGTAATCGCTGGAGAGTCCGTTTCAATTGAAATCGTACCCGCATTCTCGCTGCACACTGATTTCACTTGGTCCAACCCTGAAATCCCTTTGAGGTTTTCCTCAATCTTCGCCACAATGCCCTCTTCAATTTCTGCCGCAGAGGCACCCGGATACACAACTTGGATTTGAATTTGCTTCGATTCGGTAACAGGAAAGAAATTGGAACTGAGGTTGGTCAATCCGACATATCCCGACACCAGAATGGCCAGCATGAGCAAATCACCTGTGAGGTTGTAGCGAACAAAATACCGAATGAGGCTGCGCATCAGTCTTTGATTTCGTCGGTTTTGGAGCTGACCATCATGCCATCAAAGGCGTTGGTCAATGCTTCGCTCAGCACAACCTCTCCTGATTCCAACCCTCTGCCGAGGGCCTGCGACCTGGATCGAAAAAGCACCTCAACCTCCCGTTCCATCAACTGATTTTCAGCTACAACGTAAACCTGATTGTCATTGTGCATCCAAGACAAAGGAATCTCAAAGACACCCTGCAATGGCTTGCTTTTGATTTCTCCGGTCAAAAACCGACCATCGCGAATGGCCGCATCGTGGCCCTTCGCCGGGGAAACCCTACAAAAAACACTTGCAGACTGTGTCGCTGGATCTACATTTCCTGCAACGCGGTGCACTACACCACTTGCCACTGTTGTTCCTTGCTCATCGAAGAAGCGCACCGAATCCTGCTGAGCGACGGTGGACAAATAACGAGCATGGACGGCTGTTTTGATTTCGTATTCCCCTTCCCCTACCAAGACCCCGGCCATCTGCCCCGCGCGGACCAATCCTCCTGGCCGAACATTGGCCTGTACGACCACACCATCGAAAGGCGCTCGCACTTGAAATTTGCTCAATCGCTCCTCTGCAGAGCGAATGCTGTGATAACTCGAGATGACCCCGCGGTTGGCAAGAAATAGCCGCTCCCTGTTGGTGGCCGTTTCAGGCAAATCCGGCAATGACTGATTCACATTCAATTCATTGACATAGTTGGCCCAAATCGCTCCCCTCCCTTCAAAATCCATTTGAAGATCCGCCAATTGACTGCTGAGCAACTGGAGGAATTGGCTTCGTTGAGCAATCAAAGCCAACCGCGACTCTGTGTCGTCCAGTGATAAAATGATTTCGCCGGCATCGAACTTGGTCCCTTCGCGAAATTCGTCGTCACCCATGTCCAGATTGCCCGTCACTTCCGTGATCAGATCCATGCGGTACAACGCTTCAACACGGCCTTCCACTGGAGTTTTGGGACTGATAGTAGCGATTGTCACCCGCGATGTACGAACCGCTCGAGGGCTCACAGGTTTGTCGGAAATCGGCAGTTCCTCCTTGATCGAAATAAGTCCTTTCATCATGCCAAACCCAGCTGCGAGAATAGCAGCCCCAAGAACAAATCGAATGGTACCTTTTACTACAGAGTTCATGCTTCAATAACAGTTATGCGGGTACAAGTTCACTAAAAGGGGTAGAGTTTGCATTCACCTGCGTGAATTAATACCCACCCCAAACTGTTATCATCTCGAACGCATCAAAACGCCATGAATCAGAAGTTGTCCAAATCGGTTGGGCGCATGATGCCGAACCATTTGAGTGTTTTATCGCCGATGCCCGGGACTTCGACGTGGATGATGTAGACGCCA
>Ga0209425_10000610_pt1 | contig 43351 bp, 43 predicted proteins | sample COG_05_FD_184749 | JGI IMG/M metagenome (GOLD analysis project Ga0209425, IMG submission 184749) | Pelagic Microbial community sample from North Sea - COGITO 998_met_05 (SPAdes) (version 2) | ecosystem: Environmental > Aquatic > Marine > Neritic zone/Coastal water | place: Helgoland, sampling...
ACGATGGAACAATACCAAGAAAACATAAATATGCCTTGGAAAATTGCTGGAGAAAGTATCACACAAACTATTAATTGTATTCCTCTATGTTTTCATTACCTTTACGATGAATATACTGAATTACGACATTCTAATAAAGTATTAATGCCAAAATCTTTATTAAATGAACTTAGTGCATATGATAATTTAAAATATCCACTTACATTGAAAATTAAAAACACTATTATGGGAATATATGAAATATGTGAAGATATTGATAGTATTTATATACCAGACTATATTTGTGAGAAAATCGATCTAATAGAACCGTGTATGATTGATATAGAAATACTCAACACAGAATTTCCTAAAGCGACATTTCTAAAATTAAAACCATATAGCTCCATATTTTATGATATTCAAGATACGAAGGGATTTCTCGAAAATGGACTAAAAAAAAATTATACTCATATTGAGGAAAATACTATTATTGAATTGATTTACGATAATAAACTTCTTAAATTCGACATAATAGAAACAGAACCGAAAGGACTAATTAGTCTAAATGAAACAAATGTGGAAGTTGATTTTGAAGAGGCACACGACTATAAGCCCCCACCCAAACCAGATCCAGTTCCATCTTCAGAAACATTCACCCCTGGAAAATTTAAATTCACGCGGAATACAAATGAAGAACCCGCACAAGAAGGTCCTTGTCCGGAAACCAAAGAATTTATTCCATTTTCAGGAGCAGGAAGAAAACTTGGCAATTAATATTATTACCATTAGAGCTAAAGTTATCTCTATTTTATTATTTTGTATGAATGAATAACTATTATCCTTTTTTATTGAAACTGTTTGGAAGCCTTCAATATATGGAACAATACGTTCTTTACACATAATACACTTCCCACACGGTTTATTTTTCTTTGGGTACCAACAACTCCAGGTATTTTTTAATATATCATCAAAATTATAAGCCTTGGCTTCATTTAACATAGTTTCCTTAGTTTTAGTAAATATTGGCAATTGAAATTGTCTAAATATTTCCAATTCAGGATTATTTTTAATGTCAAAAACAATATTATTATTTGTATTCATTGTGGTTTTTTTTCCAAGTTTTCTTTCGAAATGTCCGCCCTTTTCGGCACATACTTCTACATTTACATTATTATTTTTACAATATTGTGCCATTGCTCCATATTGGCATTTAGATCTTCTTATATATTTACGTTTTTTTAGTTCTTTCATAGCAAGTGAAACCTGATTATCATATGGTATTTTATCTATTATTATTGTATCTTTCAATAATTCTTTAGTTTCTGGAAACATTTTCTTAATTTTCACAATAATTTTCTCCTGTGAATTTGTTTCATTACTATTATTACGACGACGAGTTTTATTATTTGTATAGTTATCTATATATGGGTCTGAAATATATATAGGTTGAACGTGTTTCTTTTCTTTAATTAGCAATTCGCATAATCTATATGTTGAATCGTAACCACCTGTAAAAAATAAATAAGTAGTCATTACCTAAAATAAAAGAAGAAATAAATTATTCAGAGTCGCTGGGTTTTATCATATGTTTACCTAAAATCATATGAAGCAATACAGTAACCATAGTAATTATTATGGCATAACCAATACCGTAATAAATTGACCTAGTGGATTTAACACTTATTAATTTGGATTCTATTAGACTATGCCAAGTAAGTGCTGTTATAAGTGTAAGCGAATGTAATAAGAAATAAATACTATAACCTTCAAACTTGATTTTTAATATTTGTTGGCTTTTTTCTATATTTTTAACTATTTTTTCTGTTTCCATATTTTTAACTATTTTACCTTGAACCATATAAATACATATAATATTTTCTTGATACCTAATCATTCTTCTTAGCTATCCACTAATCATTCTTCTTAGCTATCCACTAATCATTCTTCTTAGCTATCCACTAATCATTCTTCTTAGCTATCCACTAATCATTCTTCTTAGCGCACCATGCCTTCCCTTCACTAACTACTCCTTGTGCCGGGTTCAAATATTTACCAATACATACTAAGTCTTCTTTCCCATTATTTTCTAAATCAGCAAAATAATCATTTGGGTCGTTGATTACACATTGGGATTTCGCTGGAGTTTCGAAAGAATTCAAAGCCAACATCTCGGTGCTATTTGGTGGACATAATACAAATGTTTCTTGGAATAGTTTAGTAGAAATTATTAAAACTAGTAATAAAATTAATACCAAATTAATCATCATATATTATTATTTGCTATTTTTATTTATTAGTTAATTCAATAATATAATGGTCGGACAATTCTGTTTTAATAACATTATATGAATTTAAATAATCTATATTTGTAAGTATATAATCCAATTGTATATTATATTTTGGAAATGTGATAAGTTTGTCACTATAAGAAGAAAGACTTAAACTATTAATAAGATGTTTAAGATTTTTATTATTGTAGTCTTCATTTAAATCCCCACCAAATACTAATGGTTCACTCGAATCTATAAAATCAATAGTTTCTTTATATTGTCCATATCGGTAATGGCGACAACGCGAATACATTCCTATCATACTATTTGATTGAATATGTGTATTATAAATAGTAACATCATCTATCTTAGTTTTTTGTATTCCTTTTTCAATAAAAAATTCCACACTTGTATTGTTTTTAAATTTATATAAATCCCTGTTTAATATAGGCTCCTTAGATGCTGTTAAAAGTCCATTAGAGGAGATTATAGGTAAATTTTCCGAAACATGACAATAATAACTGTTTTCTTCTAAATTCCTTACTATGGTGTCTTGTATTTTCAAATCAAAAACTTCCTGTAATAATATAATTGTCGGGTTTAACCTAAATATAGTATCAATTATTTTTGTGATATTTTTATTTGGATTGTGATATAAATTTAGTTTTTTTGGAAGACAACATATATTCCAGGAAATAATTTTCATATATTAGATGAACTTCTTTTTTTAGTTCTTTTAATTCGTAATTGTAATGTATTATACATCTAAAAAATGCCAGGTTTCATAATGACCCCGACAATTAACTAATTTAACATCGGTTAGTTTCCCGATTTTTTCTTTGACTATTGTTTTCAATTGTTTTATTTCATCTTTACTAAAATCTTTATTGTATTGATACCTAAATGATATATGGGGATTCTTAATTTCTTTCCACCAATAAGGTTCTTCTATGTTTTCCACCAATATGACTTGAAAATATAAGGCGTGAAACCCATTTTCATTACTATGGATTACTTCTTCTTTCAAACACACCCGAACAGGTTCTATAGTTTTAAAAAGTTCGTATAATTCTAGTGCTTCGGTATATTCCAATTTAGATTTAATAGTTAAATGAGGATAGAACCCTTCTCTATAAGTGTTCCAAGAATGATCTTCTGAATTTATGAACCACAAACAATAGTTAAAGTCCATAAAATAAAATAATAAAAAATATTAAACATCTACCAATATTTCTGCTACTTCTGTGTCAGAATCATTATCCCCAAATACATCTAATTCGTCATTGTATTTATGTTTTTTATATATATAAGTATAGCCAGCAATTCCCGATATATAATATCCCAATACAAACACTAGGAATATATTCATAATTATTAATAGTAAATAAGAATTTAAATATATTTTTATTGTTAGTATTTAATGCTTCATTTTGTGTTTGATCTTGATTATACATTATATCAAACACAAGGTGAAAGATTTTTTGATTATTCACAAATAAAGGAAAATAAATATTTGGATTTTTTATTAGGCAGTATTCCATTCAATAAAATAATATTCACAAATGGCACATATTCTCACGCTCTAACTTGTTTAGAAATAATGAAACTGAAACACCATTTCCCAAACCATAAAATAGTTGCGCGAGATACTATCAATGACCTAAAACCCAATACTGAATCATTTGAAAAATTTAAAAAACATCAAGATATAAAAAACAATGACAAAGTTATATTTTTTGAAGATTCCGTCGAAAATCTCCTAGCAAGTAAAAAAATAGATTGGATCACCATATACATAGGACCCCACAATGTTTCTCAATTCAAATCAATTAATAAACAATTCAATACTATCGAAGAATCACTTGAATTTATTATTGACAAAAATAATATAGTTACAAGACGCCTTCAATATCAAAAGGTCCACAGTTAAGTTTGGATGTATCAAGATATTTATACACACCGACCTTTGAAACATAGTTATTACCTTCACGAATATTTCCAACATATTGTTCTGTTGCACCGGGAGGTGGATTAGCACTACGCAATTGATAGTGAATATAATTTGTTTCAGTTGGAACAGTACTACGAGGCATCCAAGGATGATCTACTTGTGGTCCCCCATATAAACCACCATTTACTTGTGGTTTTGGCATACACTTAGTTTCTGTGTCTCTTTTATGATGTGGAATGGCACTATCTTTAGTTACGGGTTTATTGGGCTTAATATTACAAGGAGCATAACAATTATTATCCATAATAGTATAAAGCCACAAAATAATTTATTGTTTTAGAAACAAAATAATTTATTGTTTTAGAATCAAAATAATTTATTGTTTCAAGAAACTGCTATTTTCATTTATTTCTACATTGTAATTATTACACCAACTTAATGCTTTAACTTTTTGATTTTCAATTATAGAATTAGTGACTTCAATACTTTCATAATTACTTATTATATCTAATGTCATTTTAATATTATCTCGTTGCTTATTGGTAATCAATTCATTATATTTATTTATTCGACTAATAAAATCACTTGGGATATTTAAAAAATCTAATTTGTTTCGTGTGGTTTCCCATTTTTTTACCAAATTAAATAATTTATTCAAAAATTCCGGTTCTATACCTTTAAAAAACTTACAGATAATATATTTTTCCGAATTTGCTGGACGACTTGTATAAGGTTTCGTAATAATTACTTCGCCATAACACAATGATAATATCCACAAAAATTTCACTGTCAATTCCGTATGAATATCAAAAATCTTACACACAAAATGACCTCCTGTTTTCTGTAAATACAGTGCGCTCACTATTTCGCAAAATATAATTCTATAACTCATACTTTCTTGATTATTAAAATCAGTTGAAAAATCAAAACCACCATCCGCTGTCACCAACATACATTCATCATTAAACATATATTTCAAATACTGAATATTTTCTAATTTATAAAGATCACCCGTATCATCTTTGCCATACGTTATATTAATATGTTGGTTATTTTTCAAAAAGTTCTTTGATTTTTTCCAACCAGGTATTTCACGATTAGTTGACTTTAATGTAATACCCACAATACGGTCCTTAGTTTCACGGTAATTATTAATACATTCAATAAAACCACCAGGACCTTCAGCTAAACAACAAATATTTATTTTCTCAGTATCATTAATTAATTCGTGATCGATTATCATTTCCAACATCTTAAAATAACTTCTACTTAATGGCTCATATAAAGCAATGCTATCTTTCTTATTGCGTTTATTAGGTAAGTGAATAAGTTCATAATCATTACTAAACTTCTTTGCACGATCCCAAAGTTTAGTATCTTCTAACTCATCTATTTTATTTTTATACATTAATAAATTTACAAGGGTTTCCCCATTAATTATAGGGACACTGTTATCATCACTATGATTGAATATTGACGCAGAATTTTTCAATACTATAGAACACATAAAAAAAAATAACAATAATACTTTAAATCTTTTCAAAAATGAAATAATTATATAAATAACTAAGTTCTTTGAGTTGTTCGCTCATTGATGAAGCGTCTCCATATTTGGTTTTGGAACTCTCTAATTTTTTATACATATCTTCAAATTCACCCAACGTTTTTAATTCTAAATTATAATTCATAGCAAGTTCTTCCAAATATTTGAAATTTACAAGCCATTCGGTTGTTGTTTTGCCTATGGAATTTATATATACATCAATCGGCATACTTATACTTGATTCATCATTCCTGAATTCTTCATTATTATATTTCTTCTTGATTTTCCACAAAATACTATTATATGTTTCACCTAATATTACTTCACTTGTTTTAAGAGCATCAAATACCTTTTGTCCATTTAATGTAGTTCCTATGAACTTCCCTCCTACATTAAGATTGCTAGAAATGTTCTCTAAGAACCCATTCAATTTTACTTTGTTTTCAAAGAAATAATGGATGCTAAATTGACAACTAACTACATCAAATCTATTATCCTTCAAAAGACCATACATACGCTGTAATTTAGAATTTTCTACTAAGGTCTGTTCAATATTCCCATATAATACATCTAAATAATATTTATTAAGGTCGTCGTTAGCAGCATTACCATTTTCCATATTATAGGCCGCATTACCCCACACCATTAATGTATTTCTCAACATAGGTTTATTTTTATTTTCGTCTTTCATTGCGTTTAAAACACGATTACAAGCACCATTCTCCTTATTTTCTAAATTATCACGATTTATATCCATACATACAATGTTTTCAAGTTTCGTATCTAACCAGTGATTCATATCACCACATTTTCCCGAACATATATCCAAATAGTTCTTGGCTCCTTTAGACACCATACCAATCAAACTTTTCTTGACATAACTATGGAAATCTCCAAGTGATTTTGTTGGCAGGTCTTTTCTTTCTTTCGTTTTAATATAATAAACATCGTCCACATTAGGTGTATTTCCGGTTTTAATCATATTATCCAATATAGGATTATGTAATGTTCGCCAATTATTAATTGCTGTTACAAAATCATTAGGATTATTAACATTACGAACTCTCATAGGTTCCCACCAAAACCCCTCTTCTTTATCCTTGTTATATCGGAATTCCACAATATTATCTTCGCTAATTATTTGTTTCTGGTCGGTATATGCTACATCATTATTCAGACGCAAATAAGCAAATTCAATATTTTTGATATATGGATTATAGGGATGAAATGGAACATTATTATATCCCGTTTCAAATGTAAGTTCTTCATTTAATACACGACAACTATTTACTGAACTATGGATCTCAGCGTTATAACCGACATATAATATTGCGGTTTTATATTGAATTACATTATCACCATCTTTAAAATAATTTATCAAGTCCTTAGTGGGGTCTTCCGGATCTTTCTTGAATTTAATGCGAAAGTCAATAGTAGTTTCCAATGGCGGTTTCCATTTAAAACAACTAAACCACCGTCCATCAAATTTAGAATTCTTACTACCAAAACTACCACCAACGGGTAAATTAATAGGTGTAAAAATTAAACCATCTGTGCCATAGACATAATTCTTATCAAGCGCCATTTTACTATGTTCAAAAATTAAAGTATCCGATTTCAATTTGTTAATGTATTTAACTAAATCGCGATGTCTAGGTTCATCTTCCGAAAATGCCTTCAATTCCGTTTCAAGACGCATAATTTCTTTATCTGTGTCTTCATCATATTCTACAACATCGCCAAAATAGAACTTCTTAGGAGCCAATATCATTCCATCGGTTTCTTTAATCATTTCCATTTTATCGAAGAATTCATTCAGTTTCTCATATCGAGACGTTTTAAGATCGCCGATTTGTTTTTGTTCTTCCGACCTATTAAATACTTCATTACGTAAATCCGTGTTTTTATAAATGTAAATATCGAAAACCATAAACATAATTATAGGTTGATTTTTTGAATCTTTTACAATATATTCTCCATCTAATACACTATTAGCCATATTAGAGATATTACACCCAAGTGATTTAATTTCATTTTTACGATTCATCATATAGACATCCCCATTTTCTAAAACTACCATTAAATTACGTTCACCATCGGCTTTATCCGTTACGCAATAATTACGACGAATTGATAGTATATCTTTATAATCACTATAATCCTTTCTTGTAACGTGTTTCATTTCTAATGCGGTCGGTTGAGGACCCATAAATCTCTTGGATTTCAATAGTGATTGATATTCCTTTTTAAAACGCGATTTTTCTTCTTGTGAAATAATGAAAATGTTGTTTTGAATGGCTTTCAATAAAAATTCAATATGTCCTTTAAAAAGTTCTAGTATTTTTTCGTATTTTTCTTTATAACCTATTTTGTTTCCAAGATATTCAATTTCAAGTTCATATTTGACTTCATTTCGCAATACGTTAGATGTTTGTATATTTTTTGCCAAAATCATTTCTTCGTATTTTTTCCCACGTAATTCAACCTCATCGCTTGGCTTCAAATCCTCGAACCAAGACCCGAAATCCATTACATTCGTGGGTTTTATTACAAATTTTTTCATTGATGGTTTTATATCTTTCTTCTTAATGTATGAACTTGGATTCGTATTAACTTTTGTATTAGATGTTTTGATTATAGTACAATCAATTGAAAATAGTTTATCATTGGTTTTAAAACTAAATCGTTTTTTGTATCGAAACATCTTGTTAATTGTCGGCCATTTATTAAAAATTTCCATATCTATTTTTTCATCTAATTCCTTCTTAAAATTAATTCTTATATTATAGTTTCCAATATCAACTGGTTTCATTTGTCGGGTTTTACGTTGTAGTATATAGGAACCCGCCTTCAATGACGATAAATTATTAGATTTACAATAACTATGAATCGCACCATCGCCAAAAATAGTATATCTTAAACTATTATCTTCTTCTGGAATGAAGATGTCCATTGTAGAACTAGAAGCGTGAAACGTAGCTTCATTATAACCTTTTAAATAAGAAATAACCCTATTGAATGTCTCTTTTTCAATAGGGTAATCTATGTTTGTATTATAAATTGCCTCCATTTCTACGTTAGGGTCTTTCTGAACCATCTTAATCCCTTTCATTATGGTGTCAGTATGCGATGAAATATTCATAATTCTATATAATAATATTATAATTTAATTCTTAAATATATGTATCAATTTTTATATTTCATATTTCTTTTTTAACTCTTCATAAAGGACTGCCTTAGTTTTCTTTTTAGAGGTTTCATCATCCTTCAATGAAATATTGTTTTCGTTAGCCATTTCTATAAGAGTTGGCAATGTATATGAACCAATTTTATTAAGTTCTCGTATTTCCTTGAAATATTCCTTGATTTTCGATAAATCCGTATAAGTAAATTTGTCGAATTTAATATTTATCAATGGTAACATATATTTGTTGTATCCAATAATAACCAGATTATTCTTAATATTATCTTGGTTATATCCCTTGTAAAGTTTAAATTTCTTATTTTCGACACTAATATAGAGACAATTGATATTGAGAAAATCGCAAAAATATTGAAGAATTTTCATCTGTGGATATTTTTCATTGAGCAAATTGGCAATTTCTGTTTTAGAAATATATGTATTTTTATAATTGAATTCTTTATAATTCGTATTTAAATTATCTATCATATTATTCTTTAGATTTTCTAGACATTCCTTCTTAGAAGTCTCGGACTGATTCATATATTCACTATTTTTTATCATTTCTATAGTTTCAAAAAGGTCCTTAGAACCATAAATATAATATTTATTCAAATCGATGAAATCCGAAAAGAATTCCGGAACTTCAATAATTTCATTTTCATTATAATCAATAAGAGGCTTTGAAGCCTCGAAATTTTCATTAAAGACAATAGAACTACTTTCCATATTTACTTCATTATGTGGAATATCGAAAGGTTGAATAAATTTTAAAGAAGAATTAATATTGAATTTTTTTACTTGTTTGATTGACTTTACAGTAGTCGTAATCTGATTCAATGTAATATGTTCCATGATTGTATTATACGTTATAATATATAATAATCACTTTTGTGATTTAAATCAATTTTTTAAAATAATTTATATAATCATAATTAGCAATATTAGCTATTAATGTTGGTTCTGTTGATTTTGCAGCATCATCAAATTTTCTAAGCATTAAATGGTATATATATAAATTATCCTGTTGAAAGTCCACGATTTCACGTTCCGTCATTTTTCCACCTTGATATTTAAATGTTTCTTTGGAAGCATCGGACAAATTGTCATAGTATTCGCTATTCATAGATACTAAATATCTTTTCACATTTATATGATTTTCCACTAATAAACATATATCTTCGGGTATATTTAAATCTCGTAAATATTGAGCGCCTTTTTTTTCGTGCGATTGTATTCCCAATTCTCCCATTTTTTCACAATTATATGTTTCATATAATTCTTTATCGTGTTCCATAAGATGTCCAACATCGTGAAAAAAACATCCCAATATAAAATTTCTCTTAGATATAGTATCCGTTACTACTTTATTTATATGTTGTTCTCCTAATAAAGCACATTGAACAGCGTGTTCATATTGTGTCACATTTTCACCAATATATCCTTTATTACCATATTTAGTGTATAGGTCAAATACCTCTTCCATTATTAATATTAATATTAATACTATTAATAGTATTAATTTTTAGATACAATAAAAAAATAATTTAAAAAAAATATTATTAATAGTATTAATAGAAAAGTACTTAACGATGAATAATATAATTTTTTACTTCCTCTATGCGTTCCTTTTCTAATTCTTTGTTATCATTCGAATAGGATAAAAATTTATTGATTTCGGCGATTGTTGTTTCCGATAAGTTATTCATATTAATGAAAGCCCCATTATTATTAAGTGTATAATTTGAATTATGTGCTCGAATTATTTTAAATATTTCATTTTGCTCATCACCATTTAATTCGTCAATAACTTTTTTTATTTTTTTTAATTCTTCTAATTTATTCATTAGAATTATCTTAGAACTATTTATTTAGGATTTAACTTATGTGCGTCTAGAAAAATGTTTCAGGTTCCATTCCAGTATTAACACCCTTGATATTGGTATTTTCAGGGTTTGGTAAAGTATCCATTGTCTTATTCAAATCCCGTATATAGTTTACGTGTCCTACTGCTCCAACCATTACATTTTCTACACAATATTCCAATACTTTCCTATTTAATTGACTTATTTGTTCTTGTATTTTACAATCCATATTTTGACCATCTTGAAGAAATATAGATCTCATAACAATTTTGAGTTCATCATCTGATTGACGACCGATTCTTATTTTCCCTTCACTTTTATTGAAAACGCCATTAATGATTTTTTGTTGAACATTATCGATATTCTTTTTAGAAAAAAATACTTTCGCTAAAATGGATTTCTCCATAATACCTTGTAAACTATCATAGAAATCTTGTTCTGAACCCCTATGATTTTCTTGGTATAGTTCAAATTGAGGATAAGATGAATTTGTTTGTAAATTTGGCATACGACCTTCGTTAGGGTTCAATTGATATTGTTCTGTTACTTGGTTAAAATGAATATATGGACTATTATCTTCTTCGTGTGTAAATAGTGTTGGTGCATCTACGGTATTATTCAATCTTGGGTTAGCAAAACTGTTTTCTATATTTGATTTTGTAGAATATAAATGCTGTTGTACTGACTTTATATTATCCATTAAATTAATAAAATAAAAAAACTACAATAATTTAGACTTGAATTTCTCGATATATCTATTATATTCAATATTTACTTGAATTAAATGCTGATTATCATCGCTTATTATTATTCCCTTGGTAAATGTGCTTACATTATTAGCCATTGAAAAACTATCGTGGCTATAGGTTCCATCGTTGTTATTTAAATTACTATGTAATCCTATTACAATAGAATTAAACATAGTATTACTAGAATTTGAATCATCAAATAAGTCAATAATATAATGATTTTCTTGTCTCAAAAGATATTTATTCAATTCGCGGTTTTCGTTAGTATTAGAAACTAATGAACTTAATTTAATAGTATTACCAATTTTATATTCTTCTGGGCTAAAGAATCGTGTTGTCTTTAGTTTAATAGCATTTTCTTCTCTGAAAACTATGTTACTAGATTGTATATATCTAAAAATCTTATTTATATTTGTTGAACCTTCTGAAACTATAAATACATCATTAATATTCAACGTTTCCCTTGTTAATACAAATGGATTACTTCCGTCCCCTACTGTAGTAACTTTATAGTATCCATTTTCCAATAATGTAGTCTGGTCTTTCACTAAAATTGTTTCATTTAGACTAAGAGCAACGGTATCTATAGAAATAGCGCCATTTGCGTCACACGTAAGTGTTCCAGCACCGCTACTATATGTAGCATTTAAATCCTCGGTAGTTGAGACATTCGCACTATTTTTATAATAATAACATTCACTTAACGACAAATAATCATTCATTAATGTTATTTCATTTCCGTTTGGAGACATAAATGATAGTTCAATAGTATTTAATACACCTTTCAATGAAGGATAAAATGTTTTATTTGAAGATATATTAACGAAATTACAAATTTTATCTCTTTCACTTGGTATTAATCTTCTTCCGAAATTATCTTTTTTAACTAGTGTTTGACTTGCTCCAGTACTTACATCATATGCATAATTATTATTATTAGACTTATAGCGTTCAGTATCATTAAGTAATAAAGAAAATGCCTCGGTAATATAATTATTAGTTCCATAATTAGTTTGTGAGAATTCACGGAATCTTAAAAGCAAATACGGTAAATCACTTATACGTTTCAATTTAGGAATATGCGACTTGTATATATTTTCATTATTATTAAGCTGTATTAAATTAGTATCAGTGTAAGCATGAATGTCTCTTAAATTAATATAAAAATCGGGAATTACCACATTTTCTATTTCAATACTACTTATGTTACGAAATACCTTTGTTATACTTGAACCATATGTACCAGCATTACCGAAATTAACATTATAATTAAAAGTCCGCTCATTTTCGATATTTCTATCTCCACTATATAAAAAAATAGTTGATTTACTTTTAACTTCGTTTAGCTCTATTTCTTGTTGATTGGCTTCATTATTAACATTATCTCTATGTATATCCATTATATAAATATAATATATATATAGCCGTTTAGCTATTCTCTAATTCTTTTTTTTATTGGTTTTAATTTTAATCTTAATCTTAGTCTTCGGCTTCGTTACTGTTTTAGAATCAGTAGTACATTTTGTCAACGTTTCCAAATCTAAATCATTGAGTTCCTTATTCCATATAGATACGTTTGTTTCTCCACTAATATCATTATATTCCTTATTTTTATTATCAATATTCTGTTGTAGTTCTTCTATTTTATCCTCAGACAAATTATAAATATGCATCTTGATTAAATAATCATAAGAACCATCAATTTCCGGATATCCTCGGCTTTTTAGTTGTTCAATGATTTTGTCCTTCTTTACTCGAATAATTTGAATCTTTTCATCAATAAACTCTTGGATAAATTTCATCTTATATTCCAATACATTAAGATCCTTCTTAATCTCCTTTTTAATGTATTCAATGCGGTCACTATATACTTCCTTTCTTATTTCAATAAAATCCCTTAGAATTTCCAATTCATCCTTATATTTTTTAAGTTTAAAATCCTTGGTATATAATACCATATTTGATGTGCTTATTTTACTACACAACTTGAAATGATGTTCTAGTTTAGTCATACCGAGCTTCTCATCAAAGAATTGCATATCAAATAACATTTCTTCATCGCAACTAATTTCAAAATGAATCTTAACGTCCGTACAATAACTATTATACATACGCATTAGTAGTATCGATTTATTATTCTGCTGTTTCATCAACAATTCCTCCAATATTTCCTTGAATTTTTGTGTCCACATTCCAACCGGCAATTCCGTCACAATAAGTTTATTGCCATTAATAGTATATTTTCCCTTGGACAAATAACTATTATCCGATAATTTAATAATATCACCTGTAAAACCCTTATACCACGGTATCATAGGCACCATTTCTTCTCCATTAATAGAACGAGTAATATTTTTCTGGATATCAATGGGATTGAAACAAGGCACTTCAGTCGACCATCCTGTTCCTATACCACTTGCTCCATTAATAAGAACCATAGGCAATATGGGAACATAGTATTCCGGTTCGACTTTCATATTATCGTCATAATTATCTTTCAATAATGGCGCATCTTGTTTATTGAATAATTTAGATGTAGGTTTCGCTAATCGTGTAAAGATATATCTTGGTTGTCCAGCATCTTTGCCACCTTGAACCCGTGTTCCAAATTGACCCACCGGTTCCAATAGATTAATATTATTAGAAGCAATGAAATCCTGTGCCATATTCACAATTGTTCCACAAAGACTGGCTTCGCCGTGATGATAAGCACTGTTTTCACTAACATATCCCGCCAACTGTGCGACCTTTATTTCATTAGTAAGATTTCTCTTAAAACAACCAAATAAGACTTTACGTTGTCCTGGTTTCAATCCATCAATCATAGAAGGAATAGACCGAATATTATCACTATTGGAAAAGTGTATCAAGTCACAATTGATGAAATTCTCAATAGACACCTTGGGATCACTATAATCCAATGTATTGTTTCGGTCATAATCTTTCAACCAGTCCTTACGATTATTAGCACTGTCTTTCTCTTTTCCAAAGGCCAAATTAAGACTGTCTATGTCTTTCTTTTCTTGTGTTGTATATTTAATTAATTTCAATTGTCTAAAATATTCCTTTGCTTCTTTAGGGGTTGATGTAGCCAATCCCTTGTAATATTTAACGTGGAATTTATTAAGAGCATTCGGATTATCTTCTACAAATTTCTCATAATCCTTAAGACTATAGAATTCGTGAGTATCTTTCTTATGCGATGCTTTAACAATTGGTGTTAACATCGAATTAAGGAATCCATCCATTTCGAACAAAGTAGGCCACAAGTGTTCAAATAGTGTGAAAATGAGACCTTTAATATGCGAACCATCTTCATCTTGATCAGTCAATATGAGAATTTTCCCATATCTAAGGGTGGATAAATCCTTGTATTTCTTATTTGTTTCAAGACCCATAATTTTCTTAATATTAGCGATTTCAGTATTTTCCGATAGTTTCTTAATGTTTTTTTCGTCTTTGACATTAATTGGTTTCCCTTTTAGTGGGAAAACACCATAATTATCACGACCAATGATTTCAATTCCAGCCATTGCCGTTGATTTGGCCGAATCTCCTTCCGTCAAAATCAATGTACACAAATGGCTCTTTTTAGTTCCTGCCCAATTGGCATCTTCAAGTTTAGGAATTCCAGTAAGTCGTGTTTGTTTCTTACCATCAGTTTTCTTAAGGGTCTTATTTTGTTTGGCCTCCGCGAGACTAATAGCCTTTTCAACAATACCACATTTCGATAAAGCGTCTATAAATTTAGAATTAATTTCACATTTAGAACCAAATTTATCCTTATTTGTCGTAAGTGATTCTTTGGTTTGACTACTGAAGTTTGGGTTGTCAATAGTGGATTTCACAAAAACCATAAGATTTTCTTTGATGTAGTTCGGTTTCACTTGAACTTTCTTCTTCTTTTCTATGAATTCACATAGTTTCTTTGTTATTTGATTAATAATGTAGTCGACGTGTTTGCCTCCTTTAGATGTATTAATCCCATTCACAAATGAGACTTGTTCAAATGATAAACTTGGAGACAAAGCACAACCGATTTCCCACCGTTCATTGACCTTTTCATATGCTCTAGGAGCTTTTTCCAAGTATAGATTAATATATTTTTCAAATGTACGACAGTCTATTTTTTCATCATTGAAGAAAATATTAAGATCATTTCCACTACAAGCGGCCATATCAAAAGCACGTTTCTTCATAAGTTCCATCATATCGTCTGATATACCTTCAATATTAAACCGTTTGAAATCGGGAATATAGTCAATTTGCGTGAAAGGTTTCGACGTATATTTGGTAATTGTAGGTTTATCTTTACGTTTCTTATTATCATAGAAACTCATAGAGAATTTCTTGTTTTTATTTTTATCGACAGTAGTAATAGTAAATTTTACTGAAAATATATTGGCCAGTTTTGCACCATAACCGTTTTTGCCACCTACGTGTTTAATTTCATCTTTGTCGTAGTTGGAAGAAGTCAGCAATTCACCGAAAATAAGTTCAGGAATATAGATTTTTTCTTTAGGATGAATTTCAATGGGAATGCCTTCACCATCATTATAGACACTAATGAGTCCCGACTTCTGGTCTACATTGATTTTAATATTTTTAACAGGCGACAATTTGATGTCTTTGCTTTCTGATGTGCGAATGTATTGGTCAAACGCATTAACGAGAATTTCGTCGTAAAGTTTGTATTCACCTGGAATATAGGTTAAGGGTTTATTTTCCATAAGTTTCTTTTCTGGATTATAACACCAAAAATCACACGTATTTTTTTCGGTGTCGCCGATGTATGTATCAGGCAACTGAAGTACGTGTTCCTCGTGGGAAAGTTTTTGATGAACTTGTTTTGATGCCATAGTTGTAGAATAGATATACTTTGAAAAATTATGTTTATGTGTATTCAAATTTTTATTTTATTTATATATATTAAAAACATGAATCAAAAGGTAATATTTAACTTCTTACTTGTTGTTTTTATTTTACTATGTTTAGCAACATTAACTAAAGTATATTTAAAGAAAAAAAGTGTTAGAGAAAATTTCTTTTTCCAAACAGCAACAAGCACTACAGCGTCAGCAGCAGATACAAGCACTACAGCGTCAGCAGGAGCAACAAGCACTACAGCGTCAGCAGGAGCAACAAGCACTACAGCGTCAGCAGGAGCAACAAGCACTACAGCGTCAGCAGGAGCAACAAGCACTACATTATCCCCAATAATGTCCGATGAAGCTAAAATGTTCCAACAAAAATATATGGATCAAACCAATGAAATGAAGATGTATATAAATGAATTAAAAGATGAAATTAATAACTATAAACAAGGAACAGTATCATTGAAACAAGAAGTTGATAGTAGTAAAAATGTGTTTGATGGCGAAGCCGATAAAATGATATCGAGCCTTCAATCTCTTGGTGAGTTCCACGATTCTTATAGTCAAGAACTTCAAAAGGCTCTTCAAACCAATTTAGACTATTCCGATCCGGTATTTCAAACAAATCAAGAAATCCAAGAATCGCGTATAAGGGCTCTTGAAAAACAAGTAAGTGAAATAGAATTACTTAAAATGAAAGTTTTAAATAAGCAAGATAGCCTATTAAGGTCAATAATTTGTAGAGCAAATTCAACCAAACTCAATGTTCAACCAATAATGTCTTCTGCAAATCCAACTGGAACATTCCTTATTTTTATTAATAATGGTTATTTGACATTTACAGAAAATGGTTCACAAGTTGAGATAAAAGTAGACCCCGATGCTGATTTTTCAAGTAATAGTCATGCATTTGAACTCCAACTTATCAACAATTTCCAGGAATATAATAAAGCCATCAAATACGAAGAAAGTTCAGAAAAAAAAATGGTTCTTTCATCAGATGATGTATATTACCCATTCTACTTGGTTCATCCAAAAGGAAATTACGGTAAATCTTTATACATTGACGATGAAAGTTATTTATATGTTGATACTATAAGATTGGATGCTCACTGTAGATACCGAACATCCGATACATTTGCTTATGGGAGTTGCGACTTAGCTTAGATTAAATTTCTTTTTTTATATTAAATGATTAATAATTTAGTATTTATAATTATAGGTGCTGTTGCATTATATTATTTATATAACAACACCGTCCAAAATATTGAGAATTATACATCCAATAAAACCTATGAACTAAAACAATATTTTTACGATAATGCTGGAAATAGCATAAATGAAGTCAATGACTTTTTGACTGAATATGACAAAATTTATAAACGAAATATTCAAGATAAAAAGCATAAGTCATCATTATATGAAACAATAGACCAGAACTTCGCTTTATTACACGCTATGAAAATTATTAATCATACAAATGACTATACAAAAAAGGCAATTAATTTATACGATGTTTGTTATAAAAATGGTAATCCTTGTAATCCAACGTGTAAACAATTACAACCTGGTTTTTGTAAAATATCTAAGTATAATTCTTCTAATTAAAAATGGAAATAAAATCTTATTATTATAATAATGAATTACTTCCAATTAACTATATTGTTATGTATTTTAATTTTATCTTTAGTTTACGTAAATTTTCAATTAGGTAATATAAGTTTAAAAAACACTGAGAATTATTATCCTAAACTTTCAATAGGTAGATACCAAAGTGCTTTAAAGGAAAATTTTGTAGTAAATACCAATGAATTAGAAGCAGAAATCAATAAATTAAACGTCAGTACATCTACCAAGAACAATAGCACTATGCTTAACGATACAGTAAAAAATATGGTTTTAGACTCGGTAGCTAATGCTAATACTAATACTAATATTCTTTCAAATAAATTTCTTAAAGAAGATGATACAGTGGAAGAGATGTTAGAGAAGTTAGATAATATGGAAAGTATGTGTTCGAAATTAGATAAAGAACAAAAAATTAAAGATGACTTGGAACAAATATCTATAAATAAATCTTCATTACAGGAATTAGAAAATCAAGATAAACGTATAGAAGAATTGGCTGAAATTGTCAAGCATATGCGTATAGAAAAGGAAAAACGTGATATTATTTCTAATAAATGTAGAGTTAATAAACAACGCAACCTAGATAGTAATTATGCTAAAGTTGAAGCGCTTTCTAAAGAAGGATTTCTTAAAGACGAATCGCATAAGGTTAATGTCAATATTCCTAAAGACGGTATCAAATTTGATTTATCGGATTTAACTGATAAAATAAATAAATTGCGACCCAAGACAAAAACACAATCACAAACCACAAAACCTAATAGAGTGTGTAATTTACCAAAAAAACACGGTTTCGATTTAAATAAACTTAATAATGGAATCTGTCACAAATGTAATCCAGATACATTAAAGAAAGATATTGATTTAATCCATAAAAATTTTGGTAATATATAGTATAACCATGATGATGAAATCTTATCTTTATATTATGATTTTATTACTATTAATAGTATTATTCGTGCCTTTATTTGTACCATTAGAACAAATATTAAGTTATGAAAAATTCAAAATTATAGTCAATCCCTTTTACGCTTAATTTTTTTGATTTGTTATATTAATATGAAAATAATAGAATTACTATTCGCTATAATACTAACAATAATATTTATTATAGTATTATCATTGCGGTTTGAAAGAGAAAATTTTACTAATTTGGATAATCTTAACCAAAACAATAAAAAATTAGTTAAATTCTGTAAACGTCTCAATCAATTTGATAAACCAAGCGAACACACATTGATGCTGAAGAATTTCCGAAAAAGAAAGTTAGAAAAAAATAATAATATTATTAAGGAACTAACAAAGGAAATCGATGAACTTCAAAAGGATAAACATTTTTCATCTATAGGAAAAGTTAATGCCTATAAATGCAAACTGGAAAGTAAGGCAAAGAAACAAATAGAGGCAATCAATCAAGCCAAAAGGAATGTAGAAAATAGAAACACAATTAATTTGAATATAAATCCAGTTTAATTATTTTTATACTATTTATTATATGGAAAAAATTTTATTATTGTTAATTATTCTTGTTTTATGTTATTATTTGTATATTTCATTGAATACAAATGAAAAATTCACACAAGATATAGATGATGTTATAGATATAGACCCTAAGAAAATAGTGTCTATATTACCTTTTTTTGATAAGAATGGATATATTGCGTGTTATATTGATGAAAACAATACCGATACTAACAATTTAATCTATACCAATGAAATCAAAAGTAATAATTGGAAAGGTCCAATGAAAAACGGTAAAATAAACGATAGAAGTGTAATAATAGATATGATTTATGATATAGATAAATGTATAATTGCTGTTGGAATGGAAATGGTAGCCAATAAACCCGTTTATACATTATATAAAAAGGAAACAGAAGACTTCGAAAGTAATTGGAATGTAATGATGTCAAATTCAAAAACAATTAGAAGTGTTTGTTATGATTTTAATGGCACTTTACTTGGTATTAGTAGTTTTGATGGACAATTATATGAATATCAGTCAGGATATTGGGTAGGTCCAGTAAATTATGATAAACCTATGAAAAAAATTATGTTTGATAAAGACCATATAATGTTGGGTATAGGTCTTTTAGATAGTAAAATATATAAAAAGAAAACACAAGATTGGAAAACAAGCAAATGGGATACTGAAAACAATAATAAAAATCGTGTTTTTGATATTGTATTTGATAATGATGGAAAACTTATAGCTTCATCTAAACACGGTATTATGAAACAATATCATCCTATTTATAATTCTGATTTTGACCAATTAGAAAAAATTGACGATGACAATAATGAACTACTAACCAAATTAGATATAGTGGGCTTGAAATGTGGTATAGATTTCGAACAATATGGCTACCTTGAAGAAGATGACGACTTATCTAAAAATCTTAATACTTTATTAAGATTCAAGAAACGTGCTTTAGGAGTATGTAGCAATAAAAGACAATCTATGACTAATATTAATCCTAAACAATTATTAAAACAAAATGAAAATCAAAATCTAATTAATGAAATAGACAATGTAGTTTCAGATTTGAAAAGTAAGGGTTTTTAATTTAACTTAAAATATTTTTATTATATTATATGAACAAAAATATTAATTTACTAGTATTATTAATACTAACAATAATAGTTGTATTTGTTGTTATGTATGCTTTACCAAAAAATAAAGAAGGATTTCAGTCCAATTTTAACTTTAATGAAATTTATCTAAAAGGTCCCCAAGGACCCCAAGGTGAACCCGGGAATATAGGTCCACCAGGTCCTTCTGGAAGTGATGGTCCCGCGTGTAAAAATATTATAAGTTATTTAGAAAATCGTGGTCATTTGTCATTGGGTGAAACGAACCCATCAGAGGAATTAGATACGATGCACCAATTAGAATTAAAAGGAAATATTATATCGAAATCTGTTAACTTTAGTAAATTGAAAATAACCGATTATAATGAATGTTATCCTATTATGGTAGGAAACAATGAAAATGATGCTGATTTTTATATTAAAAAGGGGACTTCTCATTGTAAAATGTTTATAAAGGGTAATCTTGAAGTTGGGGGTAATATAACATTCAAAGATACTAATAATAATAACATTTCTATAGACGCATCTAAATTATTTTACAGTTTAGCTCCCGTTGGAATTATCGCATGTTTTTATAGTTCTACAATGATTCCACAATCGTGGGCAATATGTGATGGTCAAACCATTGAAGGGTTTAAAACACCCAATTTATCGGGTAAATTTATTAAGGGAGCTAGCAATATCACTAAAAACGGCGACACAAATGAAGCTTCTTTTGACGACCACAAAACAAAAGACGGTAAAATAATACTTAAAAACGAAAATATGCCAAAACATAATCACATTATCACTAATGATGGCTCACACAAACACACTATAAATTCTAATCCAGCTGGTTCCCATAAACATAGTTTCCCAGTAAACGGTGGCGTAGTAGCTTCAGATAGTGTGACTGCCAATTATGTTTTATCTGCAACACAAGGCGCTACAACTAATATAAAAACCGACATAGAGGTCAATCAACATTCTCATAGTGTTGATATTTCAAATGATGGAGACCATACACATACAATAGAAGAACATGGTTCGAGTTCTCCAGAACCCATTGATATAATGCCACCATATTATACGCTCGTGTATATTATAAAATATAAATAATTTCTTTTTAGTATTTAAATATGATTTCAAACAAACAAAAGGTTAATATTTTTATTGTTTTATTAATTATTGTTATTTGTAGTATATTAATCACAAATAAAAATCAAAAGGAGAACTTTACAGACATTTCTAAATTAAACTATTTACAAGGTCCACCTGGTAATGTTGGTCCTCAAGGTAATCTTGGCAATCAAGGCATTGAAGGTCCAGTAGGTCAATCATTCGAAATAAATGCCACTAATTTATATTTGAAAAATAAATTAACACTAGGAACTAAAGAATTGGTATATGTAACTAAATCGAATACAGGGGATTATTCGCAATTAAAATTATCTAAAAAAATAAAGAAAAATGGTTCGAAATTAAAAATAAGTAAAAATGATTTTGACGATGAATCAATGTATATACACGGCGAATCCAATAATAAAACTGATTTTTATATAAATAATAAAAAAATGTATATAAACGGAAATATAGAAATAAATGGTGATTTGACAGTACAAAATAATGATTTATTTCATAGTTTCCCAAGAGATATTCTTCCAATTGGAACTATATTTCCATTTTATTTTGAAAACGCAAATAAGAATGATTTAAATAGTGGATATTATAAATTTAGTAGTCTCTCGGTATTTTATATTGAAAAGATATCACCTGGATTATATTTTATAAAATTCCTTGATACTGCTACCACAAGTAGTAGCACAGAAAACGATTTTAAAAATTATTCTTATGATGAATCAACCAATAAATTAGAATTAAATTATAGCAAAGAAGACCTAAATAAATTTTCTATAAAATATACGGGGACTAATGATAACTATACTATAAGTCCATTTAATGTAGAAAAATATTTAAAGATTTCATCAGGTACATTTGATACTAGCAAAAATCATACTGTTACCATAACACCCGATATTCCTTATGGTTGGGAAATATGTGATGGAACTTCTAAAACAGTAAATCATAATGGAAATCTGACAACCATAAATGTACCTAATTTAAAAGAAAAAATGGTTGTTGGCAAGGATAGTAATAGTATGTTTTCTTCTGTTGGTAAAACAGGTGGGAAAACTAGTATGAATCATATAATTAGTTGTAGCTCTCCGAGTAATTGCGAAATGCCTATACATACACATATTGTTACCAATGATGGATACCATACACATACATTAGAAAATATGGGACTTGTTCACGGTGATCCTAAAACCCCCGGACATCAGCATAATATAGGTTTATTAATCGGAAACGATGGTAACTTTAATTCATCAATGAATTATGCTTTCGTTGGTGCAACAGAAACAGACAGTAGTAGCCCCGTTGTTATTGAATCAACCGAACAATCCCATAATCACGAATTTACAATTGACAATAGTGTCGAGCATAATCACACTGGTAATACAAGTTATGATAATGATAGACAAGATACAGATGTTGCTACATCTATAAATATAGAACCGCTTTATATGAAACTAGTTTATATAATCAAGATTATATGATCAAGATTATATGATCAAGATTATATGATCAAGATTATCTAATTAATATCTTTTTTTATTTTAATGAAAATTGTTCTTATAATTATTTTAGTTCTATTACTTTTAGTGGTTTTTTTAAGAAAAAACGAACATTTTAGTTTAGAAACTCACGTAGATAAAACCGATTTGCTTGATATGGTCCATTCATTTGGAAACAATCCTACTGTAAATATTGTAGGTAAAGAATTGGATGATGAACTTATTACTAAATTTATTACTAACGATGAAGTCGAAACTATACCTAGTTTGGATTACGCTGAAGAAAAACCGAAAGATGTTAATATGGCTTCGTCTTTAGAAGAAATTGAAGAAGCCAAGGCCAATTATGACCATTTAATTGAAAGTAAAACACAAAAACAAAATATTAAATTGAATAATTTACTACTTGAATTACAGAAAATCAATAAACTCGAAACCAAGCTAGAATGCTAATTTATTTTATTTTTTTATATTAAGAGATGATTAACATAATTTTAATTTTATTACTAGTTTTTATATTAGGACTATTACTAAAGAATAAAGAAAACTTTCAAAATAATGCTACTAATTATGAAATAGACTATGATAAAGAAAAGAAAGAAATAGAATTATTCAATATTAGTTCAAAAGTAATGGGTGATACAGTTAGTGGGTTTAGATTTAATGGTAATGGTTCCTATATAAAAATACCCAATATGGATCTTGAGTATTATACAATTTCTTTTATTGTATATTTAGATAAAGTAAAAGAAAGACAATATTTATTAGCAAACGATTGGGAATTATATGTTGAAAATTCCAATCTAACATTAAAACATCTTAACCAAAAATTCGTTTTCGAAAAAGAAATGGAGGCCAAAACATACACTCATATTAGTGTTAAAGTCAATAAAAAACAAATCATAATATTTTTTGAAGGAACTGAAATAGAATATACGTTTAATAATAATTTTGACATTAAACCATTCTTATTAGGAACAAATAATAATAAAAATAATTTTATGTTAGGGCTTTTAGGAGAAATCAAATTATTTAGTGATATATTAACAAACAAACAATTATGTGATTTGCATGATTCGTGTAAATTGAAAGCGTGTGCTTATGTAACTGACGGTAAAACCAGAGACGAATGTTACCAGAATTGTATGGATTCTCCATATAAAGATTGTAAAGAAGAAGCGTGTACTAATAAATGTTATAATAAAGCAACTTCTCCTTGGAAACCACCGTGTGAGTTTAAACCCTATGGTAGCGATATTTTTAGTTGTATGAATTTTTGTACATCTAAAAATAATTGTAATTATAGCAATTGCCAAGAAATTTGCGAAAAATGTGAAGACCCAGAAGTATGTCCTTGGATACTTTCTGATGACCAAATAGTAAATCCCAATCCTTATGAACCAGTTGAAATAACTAAATTAGAAGGTGAGCCCATAGCACCGAAAATATTTCTAGTACCTTACAATGGCAAGTTTCTAGTAAAATGGAATAAACCCAAATCTTATGAAACACAAGAAGGTCCCATTAACCAATACGTATGTTTTTTATATAAGACCTTAAATAAAGGCGAAGGAATACAAATGTCTAAGGTTCCACACCCTAATTGTACTGACTGTAAATATGTTATAGATAATTTAGATAAAGATGTATATTATAGTGTAGGAATACGAGCATTTAATAAGAAAGGATTAAGTAAAATGTCTAACATCGTTTCTATGAAACCTATATACAAAGGAAATAAGATGCCTATCCAAGTTCCGACAAAGGCTCCAGCAAAAAAGGAAACCTATGAATTTTGTAATCCAACAAATTGATTTGATTTTTATTTTCTTATATTTTATTAAATGATAAAACTAATACTTATATTTGTATTATTAATATTTTTAGTAATAGCATTAGATGTATTAAAAAAAAAGGAGAATTTTCAATTGCAGAATAACAATATACAGGTTTTGTTGGATAAATCCGATATACTACCAAATTTTGAAGACGACAATTTAGCGGAAATACACGATATCAATAATTATAAAAATGTGGAAACGGAAAATAAAATCATAAAAATGCTTGAATTCAAACACAGTGCTTTTCGATTAAAAAACCTAGATAATTTAAATGAATACACATTGTATTTTAATATAGAATTCAAAAATCAATCGATTTATCAAGTATTAGTTAATTCAGTAGATACTAATGATAATCTTGTTTACGAAGTTTATTTATTTAATGGATCCTTATTTATAAAATTTTATAACAAAAGCCATAAATTTAGTGAGCAAATAGAACTAAACAAGAACTATGCAATTGTATTAAATGTTAGTAAAAATAGTTTAACTTGTTTTTTCAATTCTGATATTAAAACGTTAACTACACCTAACAATAGATCTACAAATAACAATATAACATTCGGATCCATTTATAAAAATAATAAAATCATTAATCCATTAGATGGGTTCATAGGTAATATTAATTTATATAATGAAATAATAGAACCCAAAAAATTATTAGGTCTTATGGGTGACAATTCCGCTAAATTACTCGAAAAGAAAATAGAAATATGTAAGTTTATTCCTCAAGGAGCCACATTATCTCTTTGTAAAGAAAAATGTAAAAAAGATAACACGTGTAACCCCGAATATTGTGATAAAATATGTGAAAAATGTATAGATTACAATAATTGTAAATGGTTGCAAGCCCCTAAATCAGAACCCCAGGCATCTATGCCAGATCCGGATGTCCCTATGCCACCCAAAATTCATTGTTATTCGGGGGATGGATATATAGAAGTCCGGTTTAAAAAACCATTTGATAATCATAGCCCAATTAATAAGTATTTAATACAAACTAAGAAAAGTTATAAAAATGATGGTATAACAAAATTAGTTAGTTTCGAAGCAAATGATTGTGGAAAAGGTAGTTGTAGGTTCCAATTAAAGGGTCTAGATAATCAAGATTATTACAATATAAACGTCCGTTCATTAAACGCAATTGGTATGAGTATAAATTCTAACTCAGTTACTATTGCACCTGATGGTGAAATAGAATCAAAAAATATTTCCGATGCGTTAATAGAAACTGACGATGAAATTAAGAAACAACTTTATAAAGATTTCAATTACGATGATTCTTTTTGTGATGCCGGTTCTTTTGTAAATTATGATGAACATATTTTGGATAGTGTCGATAAATATAGTATTGACGATTTTATAAAAGAAGCCTATCTTAAAAAATAATTTTGTTTCATAATAATAAATATGATATCTATACTTTTATTTATATTATTAATTATTGCTTTATATGTTTTCCTTGGAATAGGAACCCTAAAACAACGTTTTCAAAATTCAGAACCCGCTAAATTCCAATATGTAGGATGTTATAATGACAAATCTAATGATTTAGCACTTCCAGTTTATAAAGGTGAAGTAGAAACCCCGGAACAATGTGCTATGAAAGCAATAGAAAACAATTCTACCTTTTTTGGTCTCCAAAATGTCAATAGTATTCAAAATAATAAATTATCAAATAATCCTATGTGTTTTTTATCAGAATCAGGTAAAATGTCTGTAGATTATGAAAAGCACGGAGAAAGTGTAAATTGTGTAACATTAAATAAAAATACATATGGTACCCAAAACGTCAATGCGGTTTATAAAATTCTTAGTTCCGAAGAAATTGAAATTCAAGAAAATTTAAAAAAGAAATTATCAGCAGATGCTGCCATAATAGCTTCAGGTGGAACACCTAAAGAAGGATGTTCATTTAATCCCAAAGCCATAAACGGTGGATTCGGAACAAAATTAGCTTGTAAAGACTATTGTAGAAATCATGACAATAATACTTTATTTGGTGGTGCACTGTGTTCCGAACTTGCTTGTGAAAATATATGTGATAAATGTGAAGATAATATATTTTGTAGATGGCTAACAGAACCCATTTTAACTGAAAATGAAAAAATCCCTAAACCTATTGTTCTTGAATATAAAATTCAAGATTCAGAAGTTTTATTGTTATGGGAAAAACCCAATTCAATTGATGCCATAAGTCATTATAGTGTAGTTATTACTGATCCTAATAATCCTGACAAATTTGAAGTAGAAATTCAACCAAATATTAAAGACGATTTTGTCGAACATAATATATTAAACCTCAATCCAATGAATATTTATCAAGTCGAAGTATATTCGCGTAATAAATATGGCTATAGTGCTCCTTCTAATAAGGTAGAAGTTCAAACTAGATATGTGTCAAATAATGGATACAACTCACCAGTTCCATATAACACATATGAAGATAATCAAGAAGAAATACAAAAAATGATTGTTGAAATCAGAGAAATACTAAAAAAAAAACAATATGAAAAAGACCTTAGAGAGGGAAATGTCGATATTTCAGATCCACTGGATATTTTGGTTCAAGATAAAGAACGAGATGCTAAAATGAGTGAGAATTACAATTTAGATGTTTTTTTTAATGAAAAATAATAAAATTGTAATATGTTATGGGAATAACCATCTTTGAAAAAATAGAAAACAGTTTCAAGAATATTGATAGTTATTCAAATAAAGATACAAATTCTACTAATCACTTACAAAAATGTAAATATTTATATTTTTGGGTTAGTAATGGTATCCGTTTAAACAATAAAATTTACTATATTAGTATAGATTTTTATATAACTTTTATTAAATATAGAAAGTTAGATAAATTTAAACTCAAACTAAAAACTACTAAACCATTCCAAGATAAAGGTTTAGATACACTTCTCAATAAAATTATTAATCAAACTCATAAACAAATCCTTATTTTCACAATAACTAGTAATTTAGAAGAGTTTAGACGGTGTTTAGTCTCGTTTATGGGATATGAAAAAATGATGAATACGTTTTATAAAATTAGAAAACATGTATCCAAAGCAGAACAACATTACATATTTTATTGTAAGCAAGATTTCCCTGACGAAAAATAAAAAAATAAAAAATATATAATTAATATTTAATGATATTACTTTGTACTATAGCGATACTTTTTACTGTAATTCTTATTTACTTGAATTTCTTCAAAAAACAAGAAAATTTCGATAATGCTCAACCCAAATGTGAATTTATTCCGTGGGGACCTAGCAAAGTTGCGTGTATTAATCGGTGTCGTGTAGATAGAGAGTTATGGGGTGGTGATGCTTGTAGCCAATCAAAGTGCTACGATATTTGTAATAAATGTGTAAACAATGATAATTGTAAATGGTTAGATTCGATTGATTATTTAGAAGAAGAGAAACTGAAACTTCAAAATCAACCTTCAAACGATGTTAATATTGAAATAAGAGGAATTGAAGCCAGTAATAAAACAATGGTTCAATGGTTTCACGATACACAAGTTGATTACTATTTATTAAAATACTTCGAAAGTGCGAACCCTAATGGTGGCGTTAAGATATTTAAAATTAAAGAGCCACAAGAAGGTATTAATACAATCCAAATAACAAATTTGAAAAATAGCACTTCTTATAGTTATATACTAGTTCCAGTTATAGGAAATAAACAATTAGATCCATCCAATAAAATAGATTTGACACCTAACGCTAGTGTAAATATAAATCATTAGGCAGAATATATGGCGTCAAGTTTTTTCATATTTTTTAATGTTTTATTCATTAGAAATTTATTTTTATAATAATAATTTTTATATTGGATCTCTGATGGTTTAAATGGCATTCGGAATGTTCCCTTTTCAATAGGATATACTTTAGTAATCATTCCATCTTCAGGTGTATCAACATAATATTTAGTTTGCTTCAAAGTTTTTTTTTTATCACTCCATTTGTCCATCATTAGTCCAATACGTTTATCTAGTTGATCACCTACACATTTAGAACCATAACGCTGAAATTTCTTGGTTTTTTTCTTTTTATTTTTCTTATAGGTTTCCATTAGGTCTTTCATTAAACATTCATAATCAAATGGAAATCCTTCTACCTTATTATATAATACTGGCAATTCTTTTCTATGGGAGTAATTAAATAACATTACATCCAAACTGGCATGTTTCATATTGTTATTTTTCACATATGGCATACATTTTTCCGATAATAATACATTAATTAGTAAGTGGTATTTATTATCGTGTTTCATAAATATACGTATTTCTTCATCTATATATTGTTTCCAGTAAAATTGTCGTTCGGAAGTTTTAAATATAGTATCTTTAAATTTTTTCTCAAGTTTTTCCATTAAGTTATAGATTGTGTATGTTTCATTAGTCGAATATACTTGATAATTAGTAACTGGTATTTTCTTTTCGGAACGTCCCATATAGTAATTGTGTGTACACGGACCAAACTCAACTAACATTTTACTATCTTCTATATAAGATTTTACGTAATCTAAAACAGTTTGAACCTTGTCTGGTATAATAGGAGCCTCTTTATTTTTCAAAAAAATAGGACATACTTCACGAAATTTAGTTTCGAAATATTTTTCAAACATAGCCAAACGCGTTCCGACTTTTGCTAACCGTGATGTATCCCCTAAAGGTTCAGTTAATTCCCAATACATTGATGTCTTTAACCAATCAGGACTCGTAACAAAAAAATGCTTGGGGTATTTACTCTGTTTAGTTTCATAGTCAAAGGTTTCCTTGTATACTACATTCAATTCATTACGGTTTTCAACATTAGTTGCTGGAATTTCATTAAATACCGAAACACATTTTCCTTTCTTTTTTATTGAGCACGTTCTACATTTATTTCGTTCATGTTTTTCTATAGGACATCCAGCTTGAGTCAAATCCAACATTGGAAGAAAATCAACACTAACTTTATATGTTTGATGATGTTTATCATTTAATATACTGGGTTTAGCTTCTACATATGAATAACCCATTTCAAATAATCTTTTAGATAATTCTTTCGCGTGGTCCCAAGCATCCGGGGAGAAAACATCATAATCAGGAAATTCATCTTTTTTATAGAGACCCTTTCCATCCTTTAAAACCAAGTGTTCGTGTAATGCTTGTCCTCCATATAGTTTAAGGCCTTTTTCCTTAATAAATTCTCTTACAACCATATATGGATTTTTTAAATCATAATCAGCCCATTCTGCTTTTAACATTTTAGAATTTTTCTTTATTTTTTTCTTTTCATTTTCATCAGCAATTATAGTTAATTGTTTTTTTAATTTATCCATTATGATATTTTCAAATATATTTTTTTGTCCTATGATTATATATGTATTTAATTATAACTTTAGTAGTAATACTAACTATTTTATTATATGTATGTTTCAAAGATACTCTCTTAAAAACTGAAAATTTTCAAGAAGTAATTTCACCTAATCAAAATTTAACAAAATTCGCGAAACTTCATAATATAGAATATTCAGCCAACATTCCAGGAATCGAAGCACAGGATATTTACGATGTCCCCAACAAATGTTTAAATTACGCATCAATGGAAAATTGCACTTCTAATACATTTGTTCCAACTAATGACCTTGATTGTAACCAATCAATCCAACCCAATATGAATGGACTATGTAAATGTACTAAAAAAAATGTTTATTTGGGTTGTGATCCTAATAGAAAACTAACAAATTGTAATGAGGTGTGTGAAGAAGCTGTGCCTCCTAAATCATTGGAATTTAATGGTAAAGATAGTAAAATAGAAATGGAGGTACCTTATGCGCACAATAATGGATTTACCTTATCTTTTTATATAAAATTATCAGAATTTAAGAGATTTCCATATAAATCACAAATGATTTTATTAGCCAAAAATCAACAAGGGAACCCCAATTTCGTTATTTATGTAAATGAAAACCGTAAAGTGTGTGTTTATAGTTTTGAAACTAAAATGAACTATATTGATCCTAATGAATTATCCACCAATTGGTTTAGTATATCATTTGGCAATCTTTTAACCAATCAATTTATACAAGTTAATGATAAAAGAAAGTTATTTACAAGTATGAATATTGATACTCCTAATGAAACAAACACAACACTTACTTTACATTTTGGTAGTTCAATCGAAATGGAAAATACTTATAATGCTTTTAAAGGTATTTTAGGTAATATAACTTTATATGAAAAATATCTAGATGAAGTTGAAGTATGTCAAAATAATAAATACTGTGGAGAACTCAATTTAGAATTAGAAAATATGGAAAAAAAATGCGTTTTTAGTGCAAGTGGTAATAAAGTAACAGAATGTATTAAAAAATGTAATAATGACTCTATTAATAATAATTGTAGTATTGAACAATGTATAGAAAAATGCGACACTTGTACAAACATGAAAGAATGTAAATGGAAAAAACCCGACTTTACCTTTTCTGTTAATCAACCTAAACAAGATGTCGTCGAAGACCCAGAAAAATGTATGTTTAAACCTTGGGGTGTTAATGAAAGCCATTGTGTAGATGAATGTTTTAATGGAGAAAATAGAGAACATTATGGAGGTGATAAATGTTCGCAAAAAAACTGCGCATCCATATGTAAACAATGTACTGATATTAAATTTTGTCCTTGGTTAGTTCCTGGTCAAACTGGGGCTTCTAACGCAAAACCACCCAATCCACCACATAATTTAGTTGGATTACCAGCAAGTAGAACTATCTTACTTATGTGGTCCAAGCCTAATAGTAATAACTCAGATATTATTGGCTATAAAATACTTTATTATAAAGCCAATAATCCACAAGAAGGTATTAAAATGCGTAATATTACAGAACAAGAAATAAAAACATCATTAAAATATAACCTAACAGGATTAACAAATGATGTTACGTATAATGTAGGTGTAGTCGCGGTGAATGCTAAAGGTTCCAGTCAATTATCAAAAGTAATTGCTGTTAAACCATATAATACTAATATGAGTGCTGTAGTTGAAGGCTTCCAGAATCCCAATAGCAATGCCAATGCTGAGACAACTAATAATAAAAAAGATGATGGTTGTAATTTATTTAATAGCTTACGTGGAAAACAAATCAATATTTCTTTCTAAAAAATTTATTCTATGTATTTATATGATTATTTTACTATTAGTATTTATTATATTACTTATAATTCTATACGAATTCGCAAAAAATTTTGAATATTTCGATAATGAACCGCCAAAACCATCACCAATTAAATTAACCGGAACATCAACGGAAACAATAATCAAATTATATTGGCACAAACCCAGTATAAATAATGAAAATGTATATTCATATTTGATTTATATGAAAGAACCAAACAAAGATATAAATCTTACAACAATGAAATATGAAAGTAATAAATTATTTTATGAAAAAACATTTTATGGGTTAGATCCATCTAAAGTTTATAAATTTAAAGTTAGAGCGGTAAGTTCGGATGGTATAGGTGAAGATAGTAATATTATTATTTTAAGACCAAGTGATAAAAACAAAAAAATACAGAGAATAATTTCTCCATTCGAAAAGAAAATTACTTGTTTGCCCGATAGTACATATAAAATTGCCTCTAAATGTCAGAATCCAGCTTTCCCAAATGCGGATTTTAATTCTCAAGGACATAATGATTTAATTGATTCATTAACAGAACAAAAATCATCAACTTTGAATTTTTAATATTTTATTATTTTAATATATAATGAATTCCAATAGTGTATTATTTATTTTATTCTGGATTTTAGTTATGATAATAATAATCCACAATTGTCATAAAATTATAAATTTTGTTCAAGAAAATTTTGATACGACACCTACACCAACAGAAACGACACCTACACCAACAGAAACGACACCTACACCAACAGAAACGACACCTACACCAACAGATGAACCTGACCCTATGGATACTCCTGATTACAGATGTCCTAGTAATTCGTGTCCTTTGGCATCAATATTGAGCAGTTATCCAAATATAGGTGATAAATGGGGTAATGAAGCTAATGAATGTGTTAAAGTCTCAAATAGTCTAGATGCTAATTGTGCTCGTTGTCCACCAGGAACATTTATTGATTATAGCAATATTAATGACGTATGTAGTCCTTGTCCCAAAAACCAATATAGTGATACTTATAACCAACTACAATGTAAACCTTGTGAAGGTGCATTAGAAGGGGCTAGTAATTGTGCAAGTGCTTCGGGTGATTCTTCTGAAAATACAAATAATAATTCACAAATGGACAATTTTTTTGAACCAACAATGAGTGTTGATACAATTGTAAATCAGATATATGATGGAAATATAAAAAAGTTTAAACAAAATCAAGTCCTTAAACATAGAATACAAAAACTCCAGAATAAACTTTCAAATTATGCGTATTTAGAAAAAGAGATCTATAAAAAATCCTTAGCATAAAAAAAATATCTTTTTATTTTAAATGAATTTCTCTTATATGATTATTTTATTACTATTAATATTATTTTTCATTTATTCAAATGTAGAAAATAAATATAAGCTTTGGGGCTTCATGATTGCAATATGTTTAACATTGATTATTCACGAAATATATATGAGCATAGGTCTAGAACGTGTAGAGAGTTTCAATAATTTTCTTAGTAAAGAAACTGATTTATCAAATAAAGAAGGAAGATTATATTCACAATTAGGATATAACTTAATTCTACCTGATTTTAGTTTAGATAATGGTGGATTAAAAACACATAACGTATTTAATAATATACAAAAAATAATTAGTATAGTTCCTATTAATGGATCAACTAATGGATCCAATAATGGTTCCAATAATGGATTTATATTATATAACAATTTGATGAATACACAATCAGGTTTAGTCCATATTTTTGATAAAAATCTAGATTATTCTAAATCTTCATTATTAGATAATAAAAATAATGATAATGAACGATACTTCATGAGTGCCGTGTCTATAGATAATAAAATAATGTATGCTGGTGGTACTGGACTTAGAGAACAAGACCCAATAACAGATACTATTAGTGTTTATGATACCTATTGGGATGTTTATTCACAAACAACTCTAGATAAACCAAGATATAATATGAGTAGTTATTCAAATGAAGAAATGGTAATATTCGCATTTGGTATTAACGAAGACCGAACAATTTCTAAAACCATAGACATATATAACAATGGCATAAATAATCCAATTGATAAAAAATCTTGGAAGGTAATAAAATGTCCGTACTTAGGTCGTCTTTATACCAAAATAGAATATTACAATAATATGTTAATGTTTGTAGGAGGATATGATGGTAAAGAATTTACGAATACAATTATTACATATGATATGATAAACGATAAATGGAATAAAGTATCTATTCCAAATGAACTTTTAGTATCAAACATGGAAACCGCGTTATTAAAAGATAGTCGCGAAAATATTAGTGATAAATTATTTATTTTATCATGTCCCCATAAACAATCGAAATATTTACACCAAAATTTAGTTTATACTATTTTAGATAAAGCTTACTTCGTTTCACACGTGAATAACGATGTAATTTTTGAAGAAGACCCTGGAAATATAGAAGCATTCAATGACGATGATGGTATCATAGATGATAATCAAATCAATTACAATTATTTAGGTGATTATATACCAAGTTTATATGAAAAAATGACAACTGGTGAAACTGAAGACGAGTATACAATAAGTATGTGGTTGTATATCAATGATACTAATAAGGGCCAAACACGTTTAATTATGGGGGACTACAATTTATGTACGGGTGAAACAGGAACCGTTGATGCCGACGAATACAATGGATTGATTTTACATAAAGATAAATTGATGCCGTGTTTCAAACTCCAAAAGAAAATTTTGATCAAAAATAATGATGAATTACCGGAAGTTGTCTATAATAAATGGTTTCATGTTGTTTATAGTGTTCAACAAAATTTTAAGAATGAAGTTATTGATGTTTTAAACAATAATGTAAATATAGTAGAAACGACTGAAAACGATTCCGGGTGTATTTTTACCAAAAAACTAGAAGAACATATAGAACAAATACAGGAAAATACAACTACTACAATGGCACCTCAAGAAATTAATAATGATATTAATATTAATCATAAAGTAAACACATATGTCAATGGTATAAAAACCGAATCAAATATGAATTTTGAATTGAAATATGATATTGATAAAAATGGATTAGTTGTAAGTGGATTTGATATTTTTGACAATGAACGAAAATACGCACAAAAAACAATGATGTCTAATTTTAAAATATTCAACTCTTCGATAAATTATGGAACAATTATAGACATTTACAGGAATGAATATAGTATGTATTTAGAAAACGTATCACCGCAATTATATTATTATAATTTTACAACTAAAGAATTCAAGGATAGTGATTTATCTTTAGAAGGATACAATGGAATTATGGAATCATTTCGTAGCGAACAATTAGTACTTTCCATTACTAAAGATAGTGATACTTCATATCATAAATATAGTAATTATACGAATGAATTCGAAACAATAACACCAAATACGAATACACAATCAGTCAATATTTGCTCGATAGAAATGGAAGATAGTATTGTTTTTGGCAATATTCATAATAACACTGTAAAATTCCACAAGATTTCTATGACACCAACGCCAGAAGAAGACATTATCGATTGTGATATAGGAAATTTTGTTAATAAACTAACAAAACAATGTGTTCAATGCCCCGAAGATACATTTAGTAAAATTAAAAATGCCAAAAAATGCACCAAATGTCCTTATGGAATGAGCACACACGGACAAATAGGTCAATCCGAGTGTTCTATTACCGATGAATTCAAGAAAAAAGTTATAGATAAACCAATTGACACAAATTTTGAAACTATTATTCAAAGTCAAAACGAAATATATGAAAACGCAAAAGAGAAGATAGATATTAATAATGAAAATATTAAAGCAATAGATAATAATTTAATGATTCTATAAGCAGTAAAAAATATAAGATTAATATATATGGATTGTAATTATTTAATTTTAGGGTTATTGTTAGTAACAATGTTAATTTTTATTAGTAATAAGAACAATGTATTATTTGTTGTATTAACTGGGGCTCTAGCATTATTTGTGCTTAACGATATATTAACCAAAGAACATTTTAATGTACCTATGAATAATATTTTAAATACCGAAAAAAGTAGCCTTGATGTTGAACAAAAAACACAAGAAGTAATGATAACCGCATTAGAAGATAAATTAAACTTCTATAAAACCGCCCTTCAAGAAAAAGCACAAGAAGATGAAAAAAAAACAATTAGTAAAATTAAAATAGATAATTCTTGTGGTGCTTTTGACCAAGTTGACACTATGGATTATGTTGCCAACACCGAGAATATTAAAATTCTTAATAATTTGAATGTTAATGTGGGAGAAATTGACGAAATGTAAAACTTTTATTTTATTTTTATATATTATATGAAAAAAATCAGCAATGAAAACATCATTTTAATTAGTTTAATTGTATTTGCTCTAGTTTTAATACTATTAGATTACCTTCTTAATAAAAAAGGTGTCCTTACAGAAAATTTTGAAGCTTTCGACTATAATCAAGCATTCGATAATCAAATACAAAATTCAGAAACAGATCAAACTTATGAAAATAACATTAGTCAAACAAGACACGTAAAATCGGTTATTTCAAAATATACAGGTAAAGTACTAAATGTTGAAGCTAATGGCGAACCACCATCATCTATAGTAACGGTTCCATTTTTTAACGAAAAAAATCAAAGAATGAATTTGAGTGTAAATATGGATGGAACATATAGTATAGTTATACCCAATAAGACTTCAACCAAACAGCAATTTTTAGTAATTTTTATTGATAGTGCCGAAACATTCGCCAAACATATTCCATTGAAAAACCAGAATTTAGGATATAGTATTAACGAAGCATCTTATCCATTCTATATCTTGAAATCGCATTATGATATAACCAAGGCACTTCAATATCAAGATGGTGTAGTTATGGTTCGTCCATTAGCTAACTATGACAGTCAAAAATGGGATTTATCATATGAAAAAATAGAAAGTGTTATTGGCACTCATAAAAGAACATTTGAAAGTAAACTATCAGGGGACTATCGCGCCAATCCCGATGAATTGGGAAGTAATGAATATGGTGATTTAGATAAGATTAAAATTAAATTGAATCTAGACAATCACGTTTTAAACCAATTTTTAGAAAAGAACCTCGATAAACTTGTTTCTATGGGTGGTAATAATACCGATGAGGAAAGTGAATATGATACCAATCAAGGTAAAATTGACTTAGGTGGTGGTTGTCCAATTGATACATCATATGGAAATAAAGTTCCAGCACAAGCCATTGCTTCTTTATGTCCTGGTTGTAACCCTAATAAATTATAAAACAATTGTTGCTATTATTATTAAATAATAATTATTTTCTACAAATATATTAATATGCTTATTTATCTTGTATTTCTTTGTGTTATTTTGATGTTAATTGTTCTTTTATATAGTTCAATGAACCGCGAAAGTTTTCAAGCTCAAAATGATATTGATATTGGTCCAGAATATCAATTGAAACAAATGCTCAGCAATATTAACAAAAAAAATGAAAGTGTAAATATGGACCAATATGTTAAGAAAACCGGGATCGAACAATCCGCTATGGCTGTCGCAAAAACCTATTGTCCAGTTCCACCTGAATTTGATGTATCACAATATGTCAAAAAAACCGAAATTAAAGAAAAACAATGCCCTAAGATGCCCAATCTTAAAGACTACGTTTTAAAATCAAGTATTCCACCCGTTCAACAATGTCCTTCATGTGTATGTCCTAAAGTAAAAGTAGCTAGCGGATTATGTAAAAAATGCCCGGAAATTAGTAAAGACTTATGTCCTTCACCTAAACCGTGTGACGTCGAACAATGTAAAAACGTCATTAAATGTGCGCCTGGAGATAAAATTGTTCCACCATGCCCTAAATGTCCAGAAGTCAAACCATGCCCTAAAGAAGAAGTTAAAATTTGTCCAGCGGTTAAATTACCTTCCAGAGAGGATCTTAAATGTCCTTCACCCGAACCTTGTCCAGATAAAAAATGTCCACCTTGTAAATATTACGGTATGAAAGAAAGTACTAAGGATGTTAATGAATTATTAGATGATTTGATTAAAGACGATAATCAAAATGAATTGAGAAAATTAAAAGAAAGACTTGCTGATTTAGACTTACAAGATCCTGAAGAATTACAAACTACAATTGATAGTCTTAAATCTAAATTAGCTAAGAAAGGCGAACAACACAATCATCCAAATATGAATAACAAATTAAATGATATATTAAAAGCTGTTCAAGGTATTAAAAGTAGTAAAATAATAGATTTAGATGAAACCGAATCTGAAGATGAAGGTGATGGTCATTCAACTACCGTTAAACCAGCTCAAGATAAATGCCAATCTTACCCTCTTAAAATAAATAAAATGGATAAATACAAACTAATGGGCGCTTCTTTATTATAAGAATTTTCTATAAATTTTGTTAGAAAATGGAAGATCGTAAATATTTACATCACTTCTACCAAATATTATATTAAAACGCCTTTCAGAATCCTCGTAGCTACTGTTGCGAAATAATTCTTTTTTTGATGCTATTAATGCTAATGCTAATGCTAATGCTATTAATGCTATTAATGCTATTTTACTTTTGACCATTATAATAATATTTATTATTATTATTATTATTATTATTATTATTATTATTATTAAATCTCATAGTATGTGAATGCTTCCAAAGTTTGATATAAATTATATTTTTTTATTGTATATAATGAATAATAAGTATATATTATCAGTATTATTACTATTATTATTACTATTAATAGTATTCCCACTAAAAGAAAACTTTTCTTATAAAGCCCCATATTTCCGCAGTCAATTATATCAAAATGTATGTGAACCCGATTATGGAGGACTTTTAAGAGTTAAGCGAACATTACGAGACAACTGTCTCCGAACACTTGAAGACCCGTGTTTATGAATTCAATGTCATTACTATAACGATAAATAAATTTTGAAAAAAATAAAATCTGTAATTTTTTTAGGTCGTTATTTTAATGGATATCATATACATGATAATAGGATTGTGTAGTATCGTCCTACATTATCTGGTAATTGAAAAAAAATCAGTTAAACGGCTAATTAGATTTAGCGACATATCAAATATGATTGTAGGACTAAGTTTCGTATTGAAAAATTATCTTTTAGGACATATTGGATTACTGTTTAGCACTTGTTCATTAATTGGTAAAACATTTGTATTACAGAAATATAAAATTAAGGACCTCCAGGACTTTATAATCCATTATTTGAGTGTATTATTGGCGCTATATTGGTTATTTAGTAAAGAAAAATGGAGTGTAGAGAACAATGTAATAATGAAAATAATATTAGTCATATTTCTACTCCATATATTATATTACAATTTTACCAATAAATATGTCTATTTATCCATGCCAATAGATAAACTCAAAGGAATTACGAGCTACATCTTTATGCTTATGATTATGTTATTTGTAAATAGCGGGTTTAAATATATGGAGCCCTACATACCGGACATGTATCGCTATGATTTCTAACTAATCCCATCATACAGTCGCAACATACTTTATGTTTACACGGTAAATTTATGGGGTTTTTAATGGACCAAGGAATGCGACATATAGGGCATTCATCTAGGTTAAATCCAGAACGATCTAATCTATAAAGTATAGTATTTGTAATATTTGGATCGTCGGTTTCTCGGCACATACTAATAATAAAATCGAGGTCGTTATCGGATGAATTGAACAGCGATGTTACTTGAAATTTAATTAAGGTTGTTATAATATCTTCGGGTTTCCCAAACATAGATATTTCAGTGTCTTTACTTTCCAATTTTATATATTTTTCAAATATTGTAGTATTCATATAAAAATTACCGGTGCTTTCTTTATGAAATGTCAAGAGTAATTGACTAGACGGCACTTGTTTACACATTATATAAACACATACTTTATCGAATAATATAGTGTTCATTTTATGCTTTATATATATATTTAAAGCATCTACCATATAATATGTCTATATTTTTTCTTAACTTTAGAATTTTGATGTTATAATATCTATAATACGTTTATTAATGGTTTCATTTGATAATGGAAGCGACCAATAATTGTCATAAAACGCATTTTCGTGTTCAATAATAATATTATTAGTTTCGCATTCTTTAATGATATCTTCTTGTGATTTAGTGGCTTCCATTAAAATAAAGTTGGCATCTGTTTTATAGTAATTAATGTCATTTTCGTCGAATTCATTATAAATAGTTTCCTTGGATTTCCGGAGTTTTTTCAATATTTTTTCCTGATATTTTTTATCATTAAGGTAAACTAGCGCGAGGTCTTGATGGAATTTATTTATTTGATTGAAACGTATATTATTGTCTTCGAATATTTCCATAAATTTATTTGAACCAATCATATAGGCTATTTCGAGGTTTTCATACCCGCAACTATTGGAAAATCCACGTAATACCAATACATTTTCATTTAGATATTTCAGTGAATCAAAATCGCATTTTTCCGTAACTAAGTCCAAGAAAGTTTCGTCAATAATCACAATAATATTATCGGGCAATTTATTCAGGAATTTCTCGAAGAGGTCCTTCTGTAAACATTGACCACTTAGGAAATTCGGGTTCGATAAAAACACACATTTGGTTTTAGGTGTAATTTGGTCTAGTATATGATTATAACGTGGTTGAAGTGTTCCGTTTTTCGACTTATAAACGCTGAATTTCACGTCTATTTTCAACTCACTTGTAATGAAATGTAGCCGTTCCGATAAAGGATACAGCGAAACCATAGCATCATATTTAGGAACCAATGTACTGAGGATTTTCTTTAAGGCGTTGTGTTCATCTTTGAAGAAAACAATTTGGTCGAAATTGACGCCGAGTTTCTTAGAAAGTGCCAATGCAAGTGGTTTAGGATACTTAGATTTAATATTTTTGGTTTGTTTAGAGTAATCGTAGTTTTTAAGGGTTTCTTCCATTTTTTTAGACATACTATAGGGATTTTGTTTATTTACATATATATCATTCTCTGTTGGATGTTTCGATATTTTTGATGTACTATAGAGATTATTTTTAAGATTGAGGTGCGTCGATGGAACGAATGATGTAATATCGCCATTGTTTTCTTCAAGTATTCTCGACGAAAACAGTTTTCCATTAATACGATGATAATCTTGCTTGAATACCGGGAAAATGATTTTCACTATATCATCTGGATGGTTTGTTAATTTTGACATATAATTATTGGTCTTGTTATAGATTTTCTTCAAGGTTTTGTTTTTGACTTGTGATGTGTCAATATGATTATTATTGAATATTCCACTATCTATTCTTATTGTAGAAACTCCAATTTTATGGCTGTGGTTTTCATAAGCCATTAAGTCCACCATACGTTCAATAGATGATTTGGAAATAATATCACTTGCTTTATAAGTTAATGTGTCGTGTGCTTTGGAAGATGGCGATGAAATAAAGAAGATTTTTCCACCTTTAGAGCGTTGTCGCATTTTATGGATGACTTTTTGGTTTAAATAAAAGGGTCCATTAACATTTACATTTAGTTCCTTTGTAAAATCCATAGGTTCGCTAAGTGTAATATCAATGCGTTTGGGTTTCATATAGGCGCAATTAATTACTATGTCAATGTGTTTGTATTTAGAGTAAACTTTATTAAGTCCTTCGTCGATGGATTTTATGTCACTAAATTCCATTACTATTCCATCGATTTTCTTGAAATTATTTAATTTTCCGATGGCTTTCGATACACTATCTTCGCTTTTCCCAGTAATCACAACGTCACAATTGTATTTTGTGAAAAATTTCGCAATAGATAATCCAATTCCACGCGTTCCACCTGTAATCAATATAACTTTTTTATCAAAATCATCACTACTTGATGTGAATTTCTCGTAGTTTTTATTTAAAACTAGTATTAACATACTTATTACGAGAATTATCATTAATAAGATTTTTATCATTTAATATATATTCCTATTTTTTTATTTGTTTATTTTATACAATGGCAGTTCGTAAAACGTTGAAAAAAAACGTTGAAAAAAAAGAGAGGGGGGTCTAATAAAAATAGAAACAATACACCATAAACTTGTGATGATTTACCACGTTTTTGTTTAGATCATGCTATTAAAATATGTACAAAACCGAAAAAAAGATTTGGTAGAGCCACAGTCACAATTTGTCCTGCTAAAGTCAATGAAATTTTGGAAGAAGCCCAAAAAAAATTTAAGGAGAAGATAGATAGTGTTAATAAAGAAACATCTCAATTAAGTCTCCAAAAATTAAATCTTGAAGCCGAAAATGAAGATTTAAAAGAAGAACTTAGAAACTTAAACCAAAATAATGTACAACCTTCAACCAATCCGGATGAAGGTTACGGGTCTGAAGGCGGAGCGCGTAAAAAGAAACGTACATTGAAAAAGAAAAGAAAACAATCAAAAAAATCAAAAACAAGAAAAGCCAGAAAATAAATTTTTTAATTTTTTATTCGATTAATTTATTTTTATTTTATTTTATTTATTTATATGCCCGGATTTTTTAAAAGAAGTAAAAAAAACAAACACAAACAAGTTATCGAACGTGTTAGTAGCAGTAAACGAAATAATATGTTAATAGAACAAAAATATGTAGATTGTGTTAAAATCTATTGTCCTCAAAAAAAAACAAAAAGAAAGGGATTATTTAAAAGTAGCACTAAGGTAGTATGTAATAAACCGTATTTAAAAGAATGTATTGATGGTGTTAAACGTGAACCGATTTATAAAGTAGTAAGTAAAAAACATCCGGTCTCCGCGGTTGGAACATATCATGTAGGAAATTCTCAAAATAATAATGGAACTTATACTTCAATAAAAAAAAAAAACAATCCCACATATGTCGATATGGGTAAAGTAAAAACGGTTCCTTTGGAGGGTATTTACCGTAAAGTAATCGTGAATAGTTCATCACCGAAATATATGCCAATGAAAAAAAGTCCTCGTGCTCGTGCTCCAACACCTAAAAACTCTAGCCGTAACGTAAGAAGCACACATAAGTATGCGTCTGTTAG
>Ga0209425_10000615_pt1 | contig 43116 bp, 24 predicted proteins | sample COG_05_FD_184749 | JGI IMG/M metagenome (GOLD analysis project Ga0209425, IMG submission 184749) | Pelagic Microbial community sample from North Sea - COGITO 998_met_05 (SPAdes) (version 2) | ecosystem: Environmental > Aquatic > Marine > Neritic zone/Coastal water | place: Helgoland, sampling...
GTCCGATATCGCCCTTATCGCCTTTGAGTCCTTGAAGACCTTGTAATCCCTGTTCTCCAGTCTCGCCCTTTTCGCCTCTATCACCGTCTTTGCCATCAACGCCGTCACGTCCGGATTCTCCGTCAGCACCGGCAGTTCCGGTTTCACCTTGAAATCCTCTTGCACCTTGTGGTCCACGTTCGCCACGATCTCCTTTCTCTCCATCAAGACCCTGAAGCCCGCGCATGGTCTCAACTTCATTAATGATCTCAAACCACTTATTTTCTAATTGCTCTACTGTTTTTTTAGTATGCGCTATAGCAAAGGCTGTAGTAATACCAGGACCAATCTTACTCATTAAGCTTACTCATATACCTAGTCATCTCTTCAATCAATTCATCTTCAACTGTAGGTATATATGCTTCTTCTTTCTTTTCCTTTTTCTTCTTAGCGTCTTCTGCATCCTTCTGACGCTCTGCCTCACTCTTAGGCTCTACCACCTGCACTGGTGTAGGCTCAGGAGGCGCGTTCTGTGCTTCAGCTTCAGCAGCAGCTTCTTCTTCAGGATCTGGAATATCACCAGCAGAAATCTCTTTGTCAATATCTTTCTGCATTTTTTCAATGTCATCATCAGTAAACATAAGAACGTTTCGCATGACCCAATCTTTACTGAAGTATTCACCTACATACTGAGTGACTTCGTTCATCAACCCAACACGATTCTGAAGAATCTCTGCGTCTTTTAATTCTGCAAAATGATTGTCTTTAATGTAATCAACATAGATATCGTCTTTCCATTCTTCCCAATCTTGAGCAGTAATGATACCTTTGAGGATCAACTGCTTCTTGAGAATACCTAGAAACACGTTACCGAACCTACGACGAAGCCTATCAATAAACTTCTGAAACTTTACTTCGTCTCGTGAGATTTCTGTTGAACGACCCAAAGAAAACTGGGCTTCTTGCTCTAACCTATTGACAGGCACATTCAAACTGCGATATAATCTCTTTTGGAAATATACAACATCGTCTATCTGCCCTAGATTATCACCGCCCGGCAATGTCTCGATCTGTGTACCACGACCATTTTCTCGTCTAGGTAACCAGAAGTCTTCAAGCATAGACATATGCTTTCGATCATCTTTGATCTGCCCAGTAGACGCATCATAGACCAGTTTGTTACGATACTTGGTCATGATATCTTTCATGTATTGATCAGCCTTACCACGAGGCAAGCTACCAACATCAATATAAAAGATACGTCTTTCGGGTGCTCGTGCTAAACGATAGATGACCAACGAGTCTTCCATCATTCGCAACTGATTGATAGGCTTTAATGCTTTATGTAAGTGTGATATAACTTTCTTTTTGGATTCGTCTAGCAAGCCAGAAGTTACATAACTAATCGCATCAGTAGACATCTTAACACCTTGAACGGTGTTGCTTCCTGGCTTCTCTTCATAGATGTAGTATTCTTCAATATTATCTACAATTTTAACACCCGTCTTAGGATCTTTCTTGTACTTGACTTCACGAACCTTACGGATCTTAGCTGAGTCAATGTGTCGAATCTCTTGAATACCAGCTTTGGTATTAGCTTCGTTGACTAGAAGATGATGGACAACTCGACCATCAATATACCACGACCTATAAATGTCGTGCCCTAAATCATTGAACTTAAGAAGCCCAACAATGTTATCAAACTCTTCTTGAATCTGATCTTTAATTTTCTTGGGTGCTTCAATCTCATCTAGCTTCAGTTCTACCGAAGATTCTAATTCTGAAGCGACGATAGATTCACTGACAATTTCATCAATAGCCATATCCACTTCAGGATTCATGGACACACCACGATAGCGCATTATAAGTTGTGCGTTATCTTTCGATTGATCACCATCTAAATTAATATATTGCCCATATGCACCAGCACCAGTACTGATATACCCTGCGGCATCAGCATCAGTAGGAGGCACAATAGAAGGGAGCATTTTCTGCTCTACTTTCTTAGACCGTTTTAATTCAAATCCAAATAATTTGAGTAATGCGTTATCGTTGTCTGCCATTCTTTTTCCTAATAATAATAACAAGGGTGCCCGTAGACACCCTGTTATTTAGTCTACTATTAACTAGTAGTATTTGACTCCCAATACTGGTAAGTGAACACTACATCGAATGTTTCGACTTCACCACCACCATCATATGTTAATCCAATATCACCAACAGATGTTGGAAAAGCACCACGAATGTTATACCGCTTGATTACAGACTCATCACGATCTAATTGATCAATGATAAGATCCGTTTGATAATCAACAGGATTAGTGATACCAGTGTTGGCTGAGTGACCGTTAATGCCATTCATCCAACGTTCCATAGAATCACGAACTTCAAAACCGGTATCATTTAAGATAGTGACGGTCCATGGTTCGAAAGTTCTATCACCTGCAACATTCAGAATTCTGCCTCTGAATGGTACAGGAGTTGCTTCAACAGTTGAAGCGGGTAACTGCGCTGCACGACACATGAAAGATGTTAATTCAACATCTCCAGAGGCGTATGCAGGAAAGTTAATGGTTGCTTTGAACAAATTTGGTCTAGCACCACCACCCCGCAGTTTTGATTTAAAGTCATCGACTCCTAAAATTGCCATTACTTATTTCTCCTTGTGGTGTTAAGCCAGACCTACCACTTCATCAAAGTCAACGCCGGTACGAACTGCTACGAAACTCAAGGTTACGTAGTTGATAGAACGTGCTGGTTTAACATAGATGTCAGCGACAAATTGGTTTGTATCAATTACTTGTGCCGTATTGTTTGTTTCGTCACAAACAACTCGGAAGTCAGTAATCCCGCGTCGACCCTTGATTTCTCTCAAGAAGGGTTCAACAATGTTAACGAATTCCGCTCGTGTGAATTCATCATTGAATTCGAACATTACGTTCTGAGCGGCAGCTTTAATAGATCGTTCCATGACTAAGAATAGTCTTCGAACATTGATCCTATCAAAGGCTGAAGGACGTGCTAGTTTAGTCTTATCACCAAAGAGCAAGATGCCTTGTCCAGGTAGATTTACGACTGGGTTAACACCAGCTTTATATAACGCATCACGTTGTGACTTAGTGGCATTCCATGCAAGTGAAGATACTCCGAAGTATTGCCCGCGTCTGTTACCTGCTGGTGAGAACCAAGGTGCAGCAACAGCATCAGTAGACGCCATTATGCCAGCAGTAGAAGAAGCCGAAGGAATATAAACATACTTGTCGTTATACTTATCATACACTTTAAGGAAGTTATTGTCAACTACCAAATAAGATGATGAAGTAAGTGTGCTAGAAAACGCTGTTATATTAGAGGTGATAGTAGAGGCATTTTGTACACTGATCACATCTTCCCTTGCAGGCGAAGCAACAACAATACAATCCTTTCGCAATTTCTCAGCAGTCGTTACTAGATCATTGACCATAGTAGTTTGTGAAGCAGCGGTAGCCATACTAGGAGCAATCAAGAAATCCACTTGAATTGTATCTGCATCTTCAAATGTATCAAAACCAGTCTGATAGTTTGCAAGAGACAATACGTTGCTCTGTGCTCCACCGTTGAAACGCTGTGTGCGTGTGGATTGTGCAACTAAACCGGTAACAGTACTGTTAGTGAAAGCAGAAGCAGTCACGTTCGTAGGTCGTTGAGCATCAATATTAGCAGCCCAGACATACTCAGACTTGTTGTTTAAAACATCAAGTACAAAGTTGCTCGATCCTTCGGGCGTCTTAGCATCTGTTGCTAGAGAAAGATACGGCCACGTTTCCAATACAGTACCAGGAGTACCTGTGAAATCGCCACCCCTATCTATGATAGCCACGTGAATTTCATCGTGAGCAAGATCGCTGTCAGCACTTAGGCTTTTAACATAAGTTGAAGTGCGCGGAGCGCCATCAAAGCTTGATGCGTATGCCCAGCCATTAAATGCGCTATCGGCGACTGTCGCAGCACCGCCTTGAGCTACAATGCCAGACCATGGGCAGATAGAAACTTCTAAAGAGTTACCTGCTTTGCCTGGATACTTAGCGATGAATCGTTTAGTATCCTCGTTGGTGCCTGAAATGTGCCCAGATTTGTCTGCTTCCCAGTCTGCTTGGTTTTCAACAAGCACACCGCCAGTAGCGGAATCAACTGAGTTTAATTCAGCCGCACCGATACCACGAGTAACGTAGAGTGATCCAGAATATTTTAAGAAAGTAGAAGCAGATAGAAAATCTACATTGTTGCTGTCTACTATGAGACTAGGTGACCCAAAGTTACCAATCAATTCTGCTTCGTTTCCTACCAGAATTGGCTGTTTTGCAGGTCCCCAGTTGAAATCTCCGACAATCGCACCTGTAGAAGAGGTCTGAGCAGGCACAATACCTGATAGATCTACTTCACGGATTGTGACAGCGGGAGACTCTGATGGTGAAAATGCCATAGTCGTGTCCTTTTTTCGTTAACATGAATAAGAGTTTCATAATACGGAATATTGCTCAATGCTTTTATTTATGCATTATGCATTCTCAACATACCAACTAACAAGAACAATTCGATGCCCCTCAAATACTTTTGATACACCATGCTTGGTAGACCAATCGTATATTAGACTAGAACCCGTCACATCAGGCAAAACACATGGTACCACGTTATTTCTGTGAGATGAACCTGTTCTTCGTATACTCTGATCTTTATTAGGAGGTAAATCGTAATGTAAATCGTGTACAATTGTATGACCACCAACCAGATTAGATGTTTCCAAAAAGGTGATTATAGTTTTTTTGACAACCTTAACATTGTCACAATGCATACGAGTAAACGAGTTTTTACCATATTTCAGAAAATAATGAACATTACATCTTAATCCATGTTCTTTTAACATGTAAGCATCGAGGGTTTTGAGGCAGGGGTGGTGAGATAGCCTAGATCTAACCTGTCTTTTTTCTATATTGAACAATTGGTAGTCTTGTCTAAAACACTCAACAGGAGTTTGATCATATAGTTCCCAAAGACCAGCCACCTCTTCTTCAGACAATAATGTTTTAATATCGTAGTTGTGCGCCACTTTTACCAACCATTATTGTCGGCTTCGTAAGGGATATGCCAGTCTCGGTCTTTGAACTTTTCTTCAAGTTCTATCTGGTCAATGTAATCATCATTGTTATCGTGAAAACCAAACGGCACTATATCTTGTTCAATAGCATCCATTCTGCCTTGAAACATCATTGCTTTCAGATCAATATCAGTAAGATCGGTGAATCTAGAATCTGTTGAGAAGTAACCGAACATAACTAGATTCATCATCAGATCATCATGATTACCATCACTAGCTTCCCATGACTGGCCTCTGGCTACAAAAGTGGAGATTTCTAGAATGGTGTTTTCGTCTACAATTTCAAGCTTCTGTTCTTCTAATAGATCTTTGATACCAGAACAGCCAAGACGCTTTGTTTTGCGGTTGATATCAATACCCATGCGAGACTTGGTAACCGACTCTACATGCATGTTCTCATATTCTAAATCTAGATAAAGCCCATTACATACAAGTGTGCCTTGATCATTTGATTCAATTATTACATATGCTTCGTTATAGACTTTTGCATACTTATATATAATATTAGGAAAGAGCAAGGGCGATATAGTGTTACAACGGTACACAGCCACCTGTTTAAAAGGTCTCTCGCTAATGTCGATGATATTGAATGTAGAATAGTCCTGTCCTCTTCCTTTACTTACGTCTACACACATGATGTAGTCGTGTTCGGCAACAGTCTCTTCATATACGAGGAAGTCACCTCCCTCCATGTATGCAATAGGCTGCTTCGCTCTAAGTTGCATAAGAGTTTGGGCGTTAATTAAAGTATCGCCTGTACCGAAGAAAGTATTTCCAAATTCTTGGTCGAATTGGAGTACACTAGTGTTAGCAATAGTTTCTGCTTTCCATTTCTCATCACGACCAGGAACGTCATGCCAATCTACTCTGAATGGCACGTATTCGTTCACTCCCTGATTCGCACCTTCCCAGATTTTATGAAAAACATTACCAATACCGTTTGCGGTAGATGTAATGATAACCTTTGTATCTTTACCGGCCGAAACTACGGGGTAGGTTGAAGTGTAGAATTCAGATGCTCGCTCAACGAAAGCAAACTCATCGAGATAGAGCAGATTGACAGACATACCACGAATAGAAGAGCCGCTGGTAGAAGCAGCAATAATCCTAGAGTTATTAGAAAAGTCAATACTACCTTTATTAAGAGTCTTACAGCCTGGTTGTAGAAAGAACGGCAGATTTTCAAGCATGAGTGTAATACGCCCAAGCATTTCTCTAGAAGTTGCGCCTTTGTTTGCGAGAACTGCGATTGTTTTTTCGGCGTGGAAGCAGGCGTACCAGAGGATATAGGCAACGGACGAAATTGATTTCCCAGATTGTCGGCAAGCAAGTACAATGTTAAAACGATTGTTATTAAAATGTTCGAACATACGTTTTTGATAGGGATAAAGATTGAAAGGAACAAGGCCCCTATCCAAAGAGATAACTTTGACATAAGTTTCCGCAAAATAAGAGGGGCTTGCCATGCATTTTTTATATTCAAGAACTTGGTCCTTTGTCCATTCTTGAACTACACCGTCTTTCTTTACAAGATGATTGTATTGATAGGTATCATTCGACATTCGGAATGCTTGTTGCATCTTGTTCAATCACCTTTTGTTCATCATGTAATAGCCGTTGTAGATCAGAAGTGCTTCCTAGAAACACATTGTTGTTTGTAATTTGTTTTTGTTCTGTTTTAGCGGTGGCAGTAATTTCTTTATGTTTTTTATTCAAATCCATAAGTTTGTCTGTAACATCAGCGACATTCTTAATCATACCTGATAACACTTCAAACGCACGAGGATGCTCTGATTCTTTTGCAACCTCTATCATGAGATCTAACCCACGCTTACCGCCCTCGATCAACTCCATGTAAGTGTCGCGGGACATCTCGTAGTCTGTCTTTATGTTTGGATTCACGGTCGTCTTGTCTTCTTCGTTGCTCATATATTTGTTTCTCTATGGCGTTTTGGTACCAGAACTTATCATCTAGGTCTTTAATATCTAGCATTATTAATCGAACAACTTTTTAGAAATATATGACTTGATATCTATAGGGCTAAAAGCTGAGTCTGTATGGTCGTAAGTTATAGCATAAATCCAAGGTGGATATTGTGTTGTGTCTATATCTGACGGTGTAGGATAATCTAATCCGAACTGAGTACAGTAGTCACCTATGTCGCTATCATTAGATAAGAAATAACGATCTATTACTGAGTTAATTGTTTTGTCAGAATCGTTTCTTATCGTGACTCCCCAAATACCTCCTTCAGCGTGTTTTGGTAATACAGGTATTAAGTTAGGCTCATAATTGCTTATTGCTGCTTTGTATGTTTTAATATTATCTACACAATCGAATTTTATTCCGCCATATCTAAGGGTATTGGTTAAACCATCTCCATCTACAGCATTTATCAGCCTAGAAGTATTAAACTCTGTGCTGATTCTATCTTGCATATCCGAGTCAAGACAATACCAACTGATACCTGGATTATTGTAAGGTGCACGATATGCTGTATATCTTCCTATAAAATCTGCGGGGCAACATTTAAAATCGGAGTCACTATATTCAGGAAAAGACGCCCTTACTTCATCTATGAGTTCTTGAACGCTATCACTGCCTGTGGCAATATTATGATCATATCTCTGAAGTACTCCACGACAATACAAATTATCTCGTAAAGGTGTTAATAATTGTCGCCCTGTGTCATCAACGGTCGATTCAAGAGACGCGGCGAGCTTAGACTGTATTTGATTATGATCGACCATCTCATCTAGTATTAATTTTTCTGTAGCCCTACCATCCACAATACCAAAATCATCAACAATAGCTCTCATTTGTACTATCGAGCCATTTGAGAATGTTATCTTTCCAAAAGCAATATTATCATAATCAAATTCTAACCATACGGTTTCATAAGACCCAGTGGTATCACTGTCGAGAATGATTTTCATTAGAACAATCCACCAATATCATCGGCTACACAATAATTTCGGAAAGTCCATTCAAAATCATCGAGATTTATTGTATTTCCAACTGCTCTAATTTGAATCTGAGCAATTTGCTCGCCATATTCGCTCCCGGTACCGGCTGCGATATCGATCTTATACGACCATTCTCTGGTACTACCTAAACTTAACCAAGCGCCAGTCGATCCACTAAACGTGTCAGTAACGCCATTACCTGGTGTACGAGAGCCGTCGCGGGCACCGGTACTAAAGTTAAGGTCGTAACTGCTTCCTTTAATGACTTTTATTTGATAATCTGCCCCAACAACTCCTGGAGGAGCCCACGTACCGACTTGCCTAAAAATTCCGCTAGACGTATTAGGACCAAACGTTGTTTGATTCGGAGGCACCTCACTACCCGAAAAGCCACCAGAGGCTTGCTGACCCGTTGCCCATATTGAGCCGTCATTTCTAAATTGTATATTGTTTATTGCGGTAGCACCACCTGCGCCTGCGGGCCCTTCGTCACTTGATGAGAAGAAGTTTATTATCCAGTCAAAACTTAATCGTAATACATAGTCATCAGTATCTTCACCGGCTGCTGGGCTATATGCTACAGGATTAACCGTAGTATTCTCTATCGTAATTACTTCTGTATCTAAAGTTGTCGCATTATAAGGCCAATTGTCTTTCAACACTATAGTTACAGGAACATTGTCATCAGTAGAGGTATCTTCGCCTAGGTCAATCGTAAACTGCCCAGCACTAGATTGAATTTCAACCGCTCCAAACGCTTGACTATAAGACTGGTACATGTCCCAATCAGCCTGCGGCATGAAAACATATTCTTTTAAGTTGTTCGTGGTGTTTGCAGAGTTTGCCATAAAGACTTGGGAACCAGAAGTGCTGTTAACAGTTCCCATTTCAGAAGCAACACCGTCTCTTGTCACTGCTCTCATACCTGAGGTGATCGAGCTGACAGCCGTGTTGGGGGCTGTTATCACAGTGTTACCTGCGGTTTGACTGCCTGTAAAGAGTACAGCGGTACTTGGAGCATAATATAAGAATGCGCCATCAGCAATATTGGTTGTTGTCACATTAAATGTAACAAGATCACCTTCAAGAGGCGTATCATCAACTGCTGTAAATGAAGCTGTAGGTGCAGGATCGGTTACTGTGATCCCGCCAGATCCGACTAATGCTGTGTGAAGCCCAGTACTAAAATAATTACCCGCAGTGACTCTAAAGGTTAATGTTCTATCTGCTTCAATAGTACTGTTGTCACCATCTGCAACGAATGTTGCATAAACACGTTGCCCTAACGTACTAGGACCTGTTAGTGTTACTTGCGTAGTATCAAACAGTGATGCAGCCGTTCCAGAAAGTTCAACATAAAGTTGTTCCGAAATACCAGCTACATTAAATCCAGTGATACCAATATAAAGATTTTCATCTTCGGTAACAGTAGAAGTCGTATTACTTCCTGTCGGCGAATTGTCTCGATAATTAAAGATAAAGTAACTTTGAACAGTGGTGTCTTGTATTTCGATTTGTGGAGATATAGCAATAGCTGGATTGCCAGGAGCTAATCCACCAACTGTAACCTGAAAATTTTCAGTGCCTTCTCTACTGTAATCGTCTGCTATTGTTAGATTTATTGTGCCAGTACCGCCGCTTATTACAACATCTGCTTTACTGTTAATTGTGGCGTATCCACTTAAGAAATCAGCAGCAACAACATCACCTGTTATCCAATACTTGTACGTGCCGTCTGGTTGATTGGTATTAACAGTAGTATTCCAATCAAACCCGTTGCTGAACGTATTTTCATTAGGCTGCAAGGTAGAAGGCCCAAACGTAGTAATATTACCCGTTCCTACAATAGTGACTGTATCCGATGCGACAGAAGATCCTATATTTGTAGGGCCGTTCAGATAAACATTCGTCTGGTAAGTCTCGTCGTCTTGATCACCGTTACTAGCATACGTTAATTGGAAAGTACCTGTTCCACCGCTTATAGTGATAGGTTGCCTAGTATCAAGATCTGGCGGTGTAGTCGTCCAATCGGCGGCTGTTGTACTGATGTTTGCAATACCAAAGTACACTGTACCATCTGGTATGTTAGTACCACCGACTGTGTATGTTACTGTATCACCTTCTGTAGCAATCGAAGGTGTGGTTGTTATAGTGTATACTGCTGCTGCATCATTTACAGTGAAGGTATCAGTTTGTATTCCCTTAGCATAAGCTTCAGGAATTTCTGAATTTAAATTAGTATCTTCAACGCCGAAGAATCCAGTAACTGGACCTTGAACCGTGTCTGAAGAAGTGACAGGTGTTGATACTATAGCCTCTGCGCCACCTGATCCATCACTAACAAAAGTAACAGTGCCTGACTTTTCTGCTAGTCGTGCGTCACTAAACATAGAACCCGAAACTGTCCAAGTAACTGTGTTTCCTATATTGTATGCACCAGAGGTTATTGTAGCGACCAGTGGATTACCTTCAACAATATCGGGCACGTCAACTGCAAGAGAGTAAGCAGTATTAAGAATACGAACAACACCGTTTCCTACTTCAATATCATCTGAGTTTAGTATTTTTATGGCTGCTTGTTCCAATCCTTCTGAGATGCCATCTACTCTAGGGCTTAATGTAAAAGTACCTGTTGAGCCTGATATAGCTACAGTTTTTGCAGTAGCAGGATTAATAGGAAAGACTGAGGCTCCATCATAGAAATCAACAAAATCAGAATCCTTTAATGTAAGAGAGGATTGTGATTCGTCAATATACCATTTAGCTGTAGTAGTTCCGCCGTTTTCAATATTAGTTCCAACAAGTGTAATCGTGTAAGGGCCGCTGCCTTCGGTAAGATTTCCCGCATTGGGCACACTTAATTGATAAGAAGGTGTCACATCGCCAATCGTTATAGTCTGATTGGCTAAAGCTCTTCCTGAACGATCTCTAATGTAAACATTAAAAGTCTCTGAGCCTTCAGCAGGATCAGTTAGTGCATCAATGACAGTGCTGATGTTGAATTGTCCGGTGCTTCCATTAATAGGCACATATTGTGCAGAATCAGGACCTGGTAATCCATACTTGCCATCATAATGATTGACACCAAAATCAGAATCAATAGTGTCAATATGCTCGCCATACCAGTAAATAGCATCTGTACCTGTTACAAGATTACTGCCAGTAGCAGTAATTGTTATTGCATCACCTTCATCGACTGTCTGAGTACTAGATAATACATACGAAGGTGAAGTATATTGATTAACAACATCATTTAATGTTACGATATTAGGATTAACATCGTCTTGTATAAAGACTTCACCGCCTAAGTACATGCCTGCAGGATGAACGAATAGTTTGAAGACCTCTTTCCATTTAGAAATAGGTATGCCCACACGAATCAATACAGCAAATGTTTGGTAGAGTTTATCGTCGGTTAGATATCTAAGAGAGTTTGGGCCTAGTTGTGATTCAAGGTCACTGACTTTAAATATGTTTTCTTTTGGATAAAGAACTTCTACATCTTCACCATAGAATGATCTAAAGAACCACTCAATAGCAAACTTAGTTCCTTTAGCTCGAAACAAAATGTTTGAAAAATTAGCAGCAGCACGAAGCTCTGTTTCGTTTTTACCGAAACCTTTGAAGTATTCTTCGCCCAACAACAATTCATCTTCAATGAATGTTAACAGAGTGATATCAGTTTCGTTGATATCACGAGAAGCAAACAAATGCTGCAATAATTCCGTAGATTTATATTCACTTTGAAATTCATAATATTCTTCAAGGAGTGAAATAAACTTAGGATATAGTGAAGCGAAGTGCTCAGGTAGAACGTTCTCTACCTGCATTTCTCGAAAGTTTATAAACCTCCGCTTCTTGTCAATAAAGTTGTTATGCATTATAATTCGCTGTGTAATTACTCAAGTAAATTGAACCAGTGTAAGTTGTATCATATGTAGCAGTAGTTGCTGCTGTGTATGTTTCTGCAATTACACCGGCATATTCGGCAGCATAAGCTGTACCGTCATAGCTTTGCGCTGGTTGATAATTGCCTTCGTACAAGGCCTCGTATAAGGCGCTATATTGAGTAGTGTAAGCACTGTAGGTCGCAGAGTCAGCACCTAAAAACGTACCAGTATAATTTGTGCCGAGAGGCTCAGAAACATACGAAGATACATAACTAATTGCCTGTGTTCTTGCGAATTCACCAGTATAATTTGCTGATGCTGTACCTGTGTATCCAGTAGAATAAGGCGCATCAGTTGGCCCTGCATAAACAGCTTCATAACTTAGCACAGGACCAGCAGAAACTTGCAATGATCCTGCATTATTCCATAATTGCCCTACGACCAAATCAGAATCCACTGTAGGCAAGTTGTTTATTATCACAACGTTGGTAGCACCAGCACTGTTAATAATGTTAAGACCACCAGTCTGTGTGTCAATAAATGCGTTTGATCCATCATGGAAAATCGCAGTATCACTGTCAGCACCAAAAGTAAGTTTACCGGTATCACTAGGGACTGCAACAGCTCCTGAACTAGGATTAATAGCCAAAGCAGTACTAACTTTGACTGGTTGCCCACCTGATGTTCCAGGGCTGTACATAGGATAATAAGTAGCGCCATCGGTGATAGCAGAAACAATAACGTTAGTAGCGGTTGTTGCAGTTACGGCGTCTACTAGAGTTAAAGCGGATCCATTACCAGAAAAGTTTGATGCTGATAATGTTTCGCTTGTTGCGTTATAGGTGACACCCGAGTGTGTGTTCACACTGTCTTCACCAGTCGCATCCGCTCGCATCATGATATAATTAACAACACCCGTGGCGTTAGACGCTTCGGTGTTCTTAGCGAATCTAGCCCAACCATCTAAGTGCGTACCACCAGTTATATAATTACCCGCGGGATTATACTGTAAAGCATCATCTGTATTTGCACTATCAAAACCAGTAGCAGCTTCTCGAAAAATAATATAATGGTTGTCAATTGAAGTTGTTGTAACTGTGTTTAATTCGTTTGCTCTAACGTTATCTGCTACAACATTGGTTAAAAGAGAACCATCGCCTCGGAAAAAGCCAGCGTCTAGAATATCGGTTGTAGGATTATAGAATAACTGCCCATCAGCTTCAACACTATCGATAGCATCAAACGCCTGTGACATAAGTAAGTAGTGGTTTGCGTCGGTAGTAGCTTGTACGTTTTGTTGTTCTTTTGAGTATCTAGAAAATAAAGAGAAGCGCGAATGGTCAGCACTGTCTGCAATCGTAGCAGAGTCAGCAAAGGTAGCATAACCTGCATTGGTAGCGTATCGTGCATGATCAGCAGAATCGGATTTTAAAGCAAACTGAATGTTGGTAATAAACTCACCATCACCAGTCGCTTTACCGTCCCACTGAAGATTGTTGGTACCATCGCCGGTAATATAAACATTGCCTTTAACATAAAGATCACTGTCTATGGTCGTTTCACCCAGAATTCTTAAGCCACAATCGCCACCTCCGAGTGTAGGAGCAGAGTCACGCGCACACATAAGACTGGCGACTAGCCCTGTTTCAGGATCAATGCCCAATAATTCTTCTAACTCGGTTTGGGTTACGATTTCACAGATGTCGGGAATGGTACACACTCCATCTGTGAGAGCACCAGTAATCTCAAGGTCACCGGTGATCTTGGATCCTGTAAGCGTATCATCAATATTCTGATTAGCTAAATCCCTGATAGACTGTAGAGTCGATCTTTTAGTAATCAGCCCACTGACATCATTGACAATAACTTCGTCTAATAAATCAGGATTGAACAACACTAGTTGCGATATTTTTACTTCTGCCATGATCCTATAATCTCGGTTTTATTTGTTTATTTATATGACTTTAGCTTATTGTTATAACAACTTCGCCGACTTCCGAAGATCCGCCCAAAGGTGATACTCTGTAGAAGAAAGTGTCTGTGCCTGTAAATGCTGCGTTAGGAGTATATCTGAATAATCCAGTACTACCGTTTAATATGGTGACAGTTCCATTTGAAGGATCACCACCAGCAGAAACAACAAAAGTCAGATCGTTGCTTGACCAGTTGTCGTTTGTAGCCACGTTGAAGTCCACGAAACTGTTTACAGAACATACTATATTGTCGCCTACTGTATCAACAGATCCTTCTACGTCGATAGAGATAGGATAAGTTCTGATCCCCCAATCACCTCCGACTAAAATGTTGAATGAGTCTAATCCATTATAGTCATCTGCGGGATAATAATACCAGGTGCCGTTCGCTTGAATTACACCATCTACCATAGTCATCGAGCTTCCCAGTGAAGCGGTTGCTGTACCGTGTAGAGGTGATGTTGCTGTTATAGAGGTGACAGCAGAAGGAACATTCTTTACTATAAACGGAACGCCTGTTGCTAGACCATCTTCTACTGCAAGCCCGCTTAACGGAGTGGCTGCAAAGGCACTGTCAGTACACACCTTAGAGAATAGTTCTGAGCCATCCATGCTAAGAAATTGTACACAAGCTTCTGAAATAATAGCTGTATTAGTAGACACACCTTTATAGAGATTGATCTTCATCTCAAAATCTAGCGTATAAATGATAGTGCGCCGTGATTCAAGAGGCGCTTCGAAATCATCTGAAAACGTTACGCCCGTCATAGTGATAGGTGTATCTTCTTTTATATCAAATCCATCAAGTGGTTTTACAGTTACCGTATAGTTCGGTGTAAAGAAAGGCATAATTTGCTCGACGATTTGTAATGAATCGTCTTGAGTTTTTGCCATGATGTTTAACTGAAACGCAACAGTATATGGCACTGGTGTGTATAGCTTAGTACCACCGCCGCTCCAGTTTGTAGGATAAGAAATGCAGTTATTCATCTTGGGCAATTGTCGAGCAGCATCATAAGTCAACGCTACAATTTCAAAAGACATTCTAGGCAGTTTTAATGCAATCTGCCTTTCTGCATCCTCGCCATTGTTCATAGCGTCTATACGCGCTAGAAAGTCTCGTTTCGGTGCGTAAGATAGAGGCACCTTAACTTGAGACAATGTTGATCCATCAGACGCTTTTCGTACCACACGGATATTGTTGAATAAAGATCCAAAAACTGCTACCGCTTTACGAATTCTCTGATGGTAAAAATGATCACCTAGCATTATGGATCTCCGAACGGATTAGATTCACTAAAGTCAATGAAATCTATATCTCCGCCTTGTGATGTAAGATTAAAGTCGTCGTTCATAGCGCCGTCTTGAAGATCTTCACCTACTAGAGATGGAGTGCCTGTGGCTAAAGACTCTGCTCCTGTTATTAACCCGGTCGTGGTCCAGTCATGATATTCACCATCAGACGCACCGCCGGTGTGTGCTATGTAAAGCACAACATCATCGCCCGAGGCATCTATATTAACAACCTCACCTGTCAATGTATAAGCACCGTTGTTTTGAGTAATGTTTTCGTACTCAAATGTTCCTGTAACATTAGACATGGTAAGCTTAGTTTGATAGGCATGAAAGCCTTCAACATTATCAATAGAATCTACACCTGTATCAAAATCTTCGTCATTGTACTCGAACAATTCAGCACGAATCTTAAACACAGGTAGATCTTTAATTTGATAGAAAGGTGATTCGTCTTCAACCTTTGTAATTTCAAATATAGAATTTGAAAGTGGAAGAGAAATCAGATCTCCTTCACGCGGGCGATAGAATGGCTTGTCAGCAGTAGATTCGTACTGTGCTACTTGGTTCAACCAACGTCTGCGTGATACAATGAAAGTTGCGGCATCACGAATCTCTACTCCAAACTTACTGAATAGATCTCCTTCGCCGTCAAAGCCTTCGGTGTTTTCAATATACATTTCGATCTTATAAGCATCGTCAAAGCGAGATACATTATCGTCTTGAAATATAGTGTCTTTATTAACGATTTCACGAGGCATATAATAAACATCTTGCCCATACATCTTCAAAGACTCAATAATCAAGTCTTCGTAAAGATTCTGTTCGGACGTTCGCCCTTGTGTAAAATAGAGATTAGTTGTCATGCATTAACCCATGAAGAAATCTGGTGGAAATTCATTTTCATTACGCATTTTTTCTTCAAGTCGTTCTAACTCAGCGGTCGCGTCTTGATAGTACTGAGCGCCGCTGAGTGTTACACCACCGGGCAATTGCATACCTTCAAACTTAGACATGTTCATACCCCACTGTTGTTTAATCAACTGTGTGGTGTAGTCTTTGAGAAACTTGTCGTTCCAAACATCTGCGAACGTACTAGGATCTACAAGCGACAACACTTCAAACATGATGTAGTCACCCTCTGCTAGATTGTTATACTGATTAGGTGCCCACTCGCCGAAGATGTAAATTCTGCCTTGGTGTCTTGAGTGTGTAACTCGTGGCTCACCGTCTAGAATATCAGAGAGAAACTCTAGGTACTGTTCCATCTGGTAATAGTATGACATACCACCCGCAAAGTTCATGAAGTCGCCCATGCTGTTCAACATCATCTGATATTTGATATCAAACATGTTAACAGAACCAAACGTCTTGCTGAATGGATATACTTTAGTAACATATAATACGGTATCAGGCACGTCAATATATTCGTTCGTAACATCAGCAGCCGTTATCTGGTGCTTAAGATATGTCCTAAAAGTTGCATCAGCATGATATTCTTGATACAATTGTATCGCATCATCAACTTTATCTTCTATCTGGTCATCGTCCACATTGACTTCAAGGACAGGTGATCCGAGTCTTCGTAGACAATGATCAATCAATTCTTGTCTTGTTGCGGGCATTGCCATGTGAATGTCTCCAGTTTTCTTTTATTTATATGTTATCGTTTGATCTTTCTGCGAGGATACGCCTGCCCGGACGATGGTCTTTCAGTATATCTGGGCTCTTGAGTACCTACAGATATATTATGCCCATTACCTCGATATATTCTCCATGGTAAAAAGCTAAATGTTGTTGTCGTTTGCGGCAAAGAGTAATGATCGTTAGCGCCAAAGATATAGAAAGGATTAGGTATTTGATGTAATTCGATTGAAGTATAAACACCTTTATCATTGCGTATACCAGTTGCGGGCAGACTAGGCACATTTGACCAATTAAATGCAGGACCTGAAATACCGACGGTGCCGTCAGTTTCTTTGATTACAGGTTGCCCAGCTTCATTTATCATAAATGACTTAAGTTCGGCTATTGTAGGCCATGAACCATAATAAGACAACCACCAATCAAGAACGACTGCTGCTACACCAACAACGTTAGGTGTGCCCGCCGAAGTGCCACTGAAATAACCCCATCGAAATCCATCACTATAAGTCAGATCCGGATAAGCACCCCAAGTCTGATAGCCGCCTCCAAAAATATTAATAGCTTTACCTTTATTACTATAACTATCAGCATACATATTCACTGTACTGTTTTGGGAAGCGCCACAGGTAATATCGTTTTCGCCACCATTTTCCCAAGCTTGATTAATTCTTCTGCCATTAAATGCAGCTATAGACGAAGCACTGTAAGTGTAGTTGAACCCACTAGTCGTAAAAACGTAAGTATTACCTGCATCATAATCTACTGTGTTCTTATACTGAGGTTGCCCAGGTCCAGCACCCAACCAACCTTGATTACCGGCTGCTTTAAAACTATATATTCCAGTAGATGTATTAAGACCATTTATTGCTGCATCATAAGCAGCATAACGCGAGCGAGAATATCGCCCAATAGCCCATATGTCAGCATCAGCGATATTTTGGCTTGCTGCATTGTTCGAACAAATTTTGAAAGGTAACATTCCTGCATTTACAAAAGGAGTCAAATCTGATCCCCAAGTAGATCCTGGTCTTGTAGTAATAGTTAGATTATCATCGTCATCATACGAATTGATGGCATTGATCAAATCACAAGGTATAAATCTAGTAGGAGCGGCAAAGGTCCATTGATGTTCACCAATAATAATAGTAGCGTTTCTAATACCAGTAGTAGGATTAACAGGCTTAGAATTATGCCATGCTAAAACTGCATTATAACATGTTCCTAGGTCATCAGACAAATATATAACGCGCAGAGTAGACTTTTTAGCCCATCCATTGATCAATCCACCGCAGGCACTAAGAACGCCCATAGGATGACTGAACACGTAAGTATTATTCTGTGTGATCTGTTGATTGTCAACTGATATAATATTACTGTCGTAGTCTTGCCAATCCATTTTTACAAAACGTGTATTATTAGAGAAATCTTTAAAATCTGGATGAGTTTCTACCGGATATACTGTAGAACCTATAGCTCCTACCTCACAAGAAACAATATCTACAGTTTCTCCTGAAAAATTCTGAAATGTACCTTCATTAGCACTTGTACCATTATCATCCGGCGAAGCTCCTACTGGATAGGAGTTACCTGCTTCATCAGATTCTAAATTAGTTTGTAACAATCTTGTGACTGACATGTAATCCACGCCAGTTCCGCTTGTAGACGGTGCTGACTTGACTCTAATTTCTTTTCCACTTATCGAAGACTGACTTTGCCAAACAGGAGGTGCTGCATAAACCGAAGCGTCTAATACAGGCTCAATGGTTGCAACTTCTGGAAGCGCCCGGAGCGTATCAACTTCTTCATCCGACAGATTCATTTGGCACATGGTAGGAATAAACGAACACTCTGCACAACAATCGCAGTCAGAGTGTTCGGCTAGAAAGGTTGCTTTATCGGTGCCTTCAACTAATATGACGCTAAACTTTGTAGTCATTTATGTTTCCATCACCAAGCCAGTCAGTGTGACTGTTATGGTTCTGGTGCTAGCCCCGGTATTGGTAACTATAACTGGAATATTCGTTTCGCTGTTGTCTATCCACCCAATAACAGCAGGAGTAAGTTTAAATGTCGTTGCTGTTGTTGCTATAAATTCGGCAATGACACCTGCTCCTTCTGCTGGATCTTGAGAGGCTGGGCGAGTTTCATCAGCATCTCTTGATGCAATGTCGCTGTATATTCTAATTCTAGAAGGCTCATCAACTGCTACGCTAAAGAGAGAATAAGCTTTACCTAAATCTCCGAACAACAAGTTAGCATTCGCGCCTGGTCCTACACTTGTGCCTTCGGCTTCTGTAGTTCTGGTCAGTGTTGCACCAGGGCTTGCGCCCGAGTAATTGACAGTAAGTGTGTTTGTTCCTGGTGTTGTAACAACATCAATGTTGGTACCACCTTCAATATTCAAGGTGTCTGTTGAACCAGAAGCTTCTATGTTAGATTGCGCTGTACTTGCAACAGTGGCAAAAACATTACTAGCACCACCACCACCTCCGCCGCCACCAGCAGCAGCTTCAACAACAATAGTACCTGTCATGCCGCCGTGTACAGTACACTGATATTTGTAATTACCAGTAAAGGATGCAGGGACTTTCCAATAAAGTGTTCCGCCGTATGCACCGCCTTGTGTAAAGTCAGTATAGGCATTTCCGTCTGTTACTTCAAGAATGCCTTCTGATACATCAACGCCGACACTTGTTTGAATTTTAAATGGGTGACTACCGCCAGCATCATAAGATAAATCAAATCCAATCGTAGTACCTGCTTTAACATAGATTGTTGGATTATCTGTTGTAGAATATTGATCAAAGCGATAAGCACTTGAACCATTGGCTGTTACAGTTAGAACCGTAGATGCGTTTTGCCAAATATTTTCAAATAACGATTTGTTTGTAGCGGGCTGTTCAGCAATTGAACTATAGTTTGGCGATAATGAAACATTTCTCCATGTTTGATTACTTGAAAAATATCTTAAAATGTCTCCGTCAGTTGCAGAAGTAATTGCGGTGTCTATAATACTTGCCATTGTGTCGTTAGCACCGCCACCGCCACCACCAATTGTAACAGTAACATCATCACCAGAGTTTGTCGTAGTAACTCCAGCACCTACAAAGTTAATTGATGTTACGCCAGTAGTCAACGAAACACCTTCATCTTGAATTTCGACGGCGCTAGTAGCAGTTAAGTCTGTTCCATTAACCCATTCAGACCCATTGTATTTTAGAACCTCTCCATTTTGTGCATTAGTGAGTGTGACATCTGTAAGCCCGGGTAAAGTTGTAGCACCACCACCACCACCAGTTTGATCGACAAAACTAAAACTACCCGCTCCGTTTGTTGCTAAAACTTGCCCGTTAGTACCATCTCCTGTAACATCGGTAAGCCCTAGCAGAGTTGTGGTAAGAGCCGAAGGCGTGTAACTAAACACACCTGTAAGTTCGTTATAGGAGAGTGATGGAGTGCCTGGAGATAAAGTAACAGCACTTAAGTCTGTTAAAGCGATACCACCGCCACCACCACCACCAGTTTGATCGACACCGTTAGTCCAATTAACTCCGTCATATTTGAGTACTTGCCCAGAAACTACTGGATCGAGCAGATCAACATCGCCTAATCCAGATAAAAATACTTGAGCGGCTTGAGGGCCACCTAAATTGCCTGCTGATACACCATTGTTACCCCAAAGCAGATTACCTGCTGAGTCATATACGACAAACGATCTACCTGCACTGTCTAACAATCTGCCCGTATCTGTGCCACCAGAAGAGGCTGTAGTCTTGATCTGAAGATCGCCTGCTACGTTGGTAGAATCTAATTCTGCAATTCCAGATACGTCGATGTTTCGTACATTGAGTAAGTTATCAAAGGCATTGTATGTTAGGTCTAATGCGTCAATAAGGGCACTGTCTACACCACCAGCTCCTGCGTTTGCAGGAGTAAAGACTGGATAGAATATCTCGTCTTCATTAGTATTTTTAGTATTGACTTTACCTATAGATTCGGTTTCAATCTCGCCTTCCATGACAAGCCCGTCAGTGGTTCGACGAAATAATATTCTAGTGCCGTCTTCTTTTTCTGGCACATCTGTTAAGAATACTTTACCCTGCAGATTGGCGCTATCGCTAACATATAGGATTTCATTTAAACGGATGTCGTTTAATTGAAAAGTTGCAAACTCGTCTGTGCCCGCAGCGTCTTGAACTTTAAGAATAGAAGATTGAATAGACAAAGAACCAAAGGGCTTTTCGATGACCTGATCAGAAGCACTATCAAATACGAATCTACCGCCTAGAAATAAATCCTCAACGTCTAAGACTTCAATCTTAGCCGAATCAAATTCTGATAACGCAACAGCCTGAATGCCTTTATTAAATTCCCACTGATCATCAGAGGCATTATACGTCATGGTAGCATTTGCGCCTTCTAGCGTAATACCACCACCGTTTGCTGTAGCAGCGTCAGGCGCGCCTTGTGCGATAACAATGTTCTTATCATCAACTGTTAAGGTTGTTGAATTGATAATAGTTTCGGTGCCATTGACAATCAGATTGCCTTGAATAGTAAGACCACCCGAAAACACACCACTGTCAGCAAAGAAATTAGCTACAGTAACATCCTCGGTAGTAGTATTACCACGTTCTGTAACAGTTTGAAGCGTATCTATTTCTTCAAATTCACCTAAAGACCAAGCCACACTATCGTCTAGCCCATTAGCAGCACCGGTACCAGGCTCATTCTTGAAGACCAGAAAGTATGTTGGTACTGTAGGAGGATCAAGTTGCTGTAAAGATCCTGATTTAAATGCTAGATCGCTGAGACGAGGCTTTGTAGTGAAACCACGTGTTCCGTCTGCGTTGGATGTGAAAATAGCGCCGTCAGAATCAGGTAGACCTGGATTAGGTTCCGTCTGATCTAAAGTGATAAACTGATATCGATCAGAATCTAACTCATCATAAGGTCTGACCTGTACGTATCCTGATACTGTTGTTAATAGCGACATCTACTTTATCCGTTTAATGATTCTAGTAATGACAAAGTTAAATTCAAGTTATCATCACCGTCATTCGTACCTACGCCTCCTGCATCGCTTCGAGAGATTCTCTTATGACAAAAAGCATAAATCTGATTACCTTCTTGAATAATAAGTTTGCCCGTCAAAGGGGATACAGCATCATTCTGTCTAACAGGAAACTCTTTTACAAGAGGAGTTTCTATACCACTACCTACATCTTTATGAACAAAGGTAAAGTCTGTTGAGGGAAATCCTAAAGCAGAATCCACGTTAGAAATTTGCGCCATCAAAACAATAGCCGTTACTCCGGGCGGTGTGTTATACACCAATTTGCCCTGTGAGGCTGCTGAGTCTCTTAACGTCCAGACTTTAGTTTTAAATGCATTTAATGGAGTTGCCATGTTATCCCTCTAGTGCTAATATGAATGGTGTCAACACTGCGAACAACGATCTGTCGAACGTTACTCCTGTAATTGTACCTTCTTCTCTGTTAATTGTTAAGTCTTCACCAATTCTAAAATCACCAAGTTCGTCTGTTGCAGTAAAGTATACTAATCCAAAGTTTGGAGTAACAGCATCTGCCGAGTCAAATATAACTTCGTTTTCTTTCTTAGGTACGCCACCATTCTGAGGAATAGCAGTAAACATATTCGTACCAGAACCAACGTATTCAAATGTATGCCCTGACGCGGTAATCAAAGAACGCTGGTGGAAGCTTGCGTTTTGCAATGATCTCAAGTTCTTATTTAGTGCTGGAGCGACCGTAAGTTCGTATGAACCGGTCTCTTCTAGAATAGAATAGTATGAGAATACTGCACCATATTCAGTGGCGCCATCTGCATCATTTTGTCTCCTATCAGGTGCGCCAACTACAATAAAGTCACCTGTACCACCTACAGTTGCAGCAGTACTCTTATCTCTAGAACCGTAACCATCGTTACTGCCTTTGGTTACAATGTTTGTGGGTGTCACCGGCTCAAGTCTTGTTACTCGTCTCCAATCACTACGCGCACGTTCAATAATAGAAACTTCGCTTTTTTGCAAATTGCCAGTAGACTTATTACCAACAGAGGCTAATTCGCCGCGCAAGTTGAGATCTACACCTGAACCAAATCCAAATCCTACTTCAGCATCAACAGGTGCTTGAATGATATCTTCAGTGACCCACTGCCCTTCTTCAAACACGAAGAATTCTGCTACACCGACATTTTGAACATACATTTGTACGCCAGTTAGAGTACCTGGTGCACCGAAAGTGCCTGAGAATTGTACGCTATCTTGAGCAACAGCAGAAACCGAGAAGTCACCATCATTAGCTCCTGCACCCTCGATAGTAACTATAGATCCAATAGCAAAATCATTTTCGAAGTTTAACCAACGATCTGTATCAGTACTAGTAATCTTAGCAGGGCTGTTAGAGAATACCGCATTATCAAGTTTTTGCTTTCTAGCCACGTAGAATGGTGCACCGTTATCACTATCAGTTAATGGATTAGTGATGTATCCACGATGTGTCAGAGTGTCTCCCATGACAAAATGCGTAGCCGTAGGATTCATTCGAATCATTGGATCGCGTGATTGGAAGAAATTAGATCTTGGGAATACTTGTTGTGCAAGAATAAAGACGTTATCAATATTTCTCTGGTAGTAGTAAGCTTTATTAATCGCTCCACCCCATTGCAGAATAAGATCCTGCCCGTCTGCACTAATAGTCACATCAGGTTGAGTAGTCTGAATCCCTGCTCCATCTGGAAAATTTATTCTTTGTTGCATCGTCCACGTGGACGATAACACTGATGTTCTTAGATAGAAGTAGCCCGCGCCTTGTGTGTTAGGTCCAGTATCATTGTCAGTCGTAACGACAAGAGTTAAACCATCTTCACTCAGATCCATTGATGCACCAAACTTACGATCTCTATCAGTTACTCCTGGTAAGAACACAACAGAGTGTTGCCCCCAAGTAGTACCCGTTCTTTCGTACATGTAAACAGCACCGTTTCTGTTAGTGCTATTAGTCGCATCAACTTTTTGCTGTGCTGGCGCTGATACTGCAAGAAAATCACCAGTTGCGTTTAATAATGCAACTGCACCAAAATCGGTGTTAACATCTACAACGCCAGGTGCTACAGGAGTAGGAACAATCTGTGCTTGATAATCCCACTGAGGAATACCACCGACAAAATCTTTCAGATATATTTCAGCTTTACCTGCACCGTCATTAGGCTCAGTAACTACTAGGTAAAGGTCGTTCTGGCTCATATGAGTAGAATAACCAAACTGCCCATTAGCAGTCAGAGTTTGTTGTGGGAACGAAGGTATCGCAGAGTCAAACACACCTTGAACATTTTCTGTAGTATTACCAGTTGTTGCCCAATCCTGAGTCAATTCTTTTGATACATCTAATACAGTGTAGTAGTAATTATCAGAATCGAATCGAATAGCATCGTTATAGTTAGGCTTCTTGTAGTCGCCTATATTCAACGTGTAGTCAGCGGAATCTTGAGTTATAATCGTATTGATTCGGATAACATTATCATTCGTGATATAGTTGGCATGTAGCGAACCGTTATAAAGCGATGGGCTACCACCTGTTGCTACAAGACCACGTTCACCAAACGAGGAGTTAGAGTTCGTTAATGAACACTGACCACCAGAAGTCGCTAGGACAGAAGTAGTCGTTGATACTGTAAACAATGACACTAACTGTGAGTATCCACGGTTCAGGAGATACACACCTGTACCACCAGCGTTAAACTGTGTGAATGCGTCTAGTACCATTGAACGAAGACCTGATACTTTTGATCCATCGATACGTAAACCGATACCAGATGAAGTTAATGAAGTACAGTTCTGTACGTATGGTGACTGTGTGATAAAAGGTCCAGCTCCGGGTGAGTCAACACGCGGATCAAATGCCAAACAAGCAGCGCCGTCTTGATGATCTCGAAACGTAATTTCTTTAATGTATACGCCGTTATCTGCCCAGAAAATATCGCTATCAACATTCTTAGGTCTGATGGTCGTAGAACGAAGCGCATCACCTATGATTGAAGTCTTGGGCGGTAGTTTAATTGGATTGTTAACAATATAATCACCAGACTTCAAGAAGATCGTTGAGTCTGTGCCTTGGTTTTTTGCAACAGCATTTGACGAGCGGATGATAGTAAGGCGTTGAGATTCGCCGACGTTGAATTCTTGGTGTGCGTTATATAATTCATTAAATACAACTTTGTGCCCAAGAGTAATAAGGTCGGGGAATGTCTGTACGTTATATCCAGCAGCTAATCCAGTAGGGTAGTTATACTGATACAAATCAAGAGATTTGTCAACACCAAAGAACGTTCCTATCTGGAATGTTCCTGCTGTTGTTTGTGCAATTGCATTCAGCAGAATGTCCAATAAAGCGTTTTTGGTATCTTTAACACCGGCTTCTAATCCTGCAAAGTACTGCCTAAGAATAGTATTCTTTAAATGCATGTAGGCTGCAATCGTCATGGTGTATTCGTTATCACCTAACAAATCGCCATAACCATTATTGAAGATAGAGAAGTATGATCGCATAGCAATAGATGTTGCGCTATTACCACCATACTTAATATCATATGTCAATGCATCAATAACAAAGCCTACATCTCTGCGACACTTGGCTTGATTGTATGAAGACACTGGGAATACTTTGTTTGCAAATCTAACTACATCATTAGTAAACTCGGTCTTAGAAGTAAAAATAGTTTGAGCATCAGCGTTGGACAATGTTTGCTCTGCTGTAGAAAGCCCACTGGGATCAGCCGCTGCAATTGAATCGGTGATTTGTAACAAGAGCGCATCAACACGATCTTTCTCAGCAGTTGTAGAAATTAATCCCTTTATGAATACACCTAGCTGTGTATAAGCAAAGCCAGTTACGTTTACTTCATCTTGCCCTAACTGGTTAGCCCATACATCAGCAACACCATCTAGATTTTCTGCTTGATTTGCATTACCTTCAATGTTAAGATCTCTGCCAACCCAGTATGATCGTGCTATGTTTCTAGCAGCAACACCATTTTCATTACCGGTTTGAAACAACATGTCATGAACAATACCATCGACAATATAGCCAACATCTCGTTCACACTTGTCAGGATCATATTCAAACGTATCGTAATTGATTTGAATCCAATTGGTGATTGATTTCTGAAGATTTCTACGATTAGATTTGATTGCGTTAGCTGCGTCAACCTGGAATCTATCGGCTAAGCCTCGCCCAGTGTAATCAATAGGAGTTCCGTCTACTGTACCAAAAGCAGTACCCTGTGTTAGAAGTTCGGTTACTTCTTTAATTCTAGCTGTAACAAAAGCCTTTGAATCAACACTAATACTCAAGCCATTAATCAAGTCTCCCAGATAGTTAATAGATTGTACTGTATATTTTAATTGATCCGATTGAACTTTATCTGCGTTGCCTCTTTGATATGCTAATCCAGCAGTGATACTGTTGTAATTAGTATTATGTTCCAAGTCTACCATGATAGCATCGATGATGTATCCTGTGTCTCTTGCACACTTCTCATCATCAAAAGAGTCAACTGGATTAGAGTCATTAACAAAATCTACAACATTATTCTGAAGTATTGTTCTGTTATTAATACATGTATTAAAGCCGATGATGTCAGTTGCATTCTCGCCTACTGTTGAAGGATAAACCAGTGCGGGCATATTTGCGGTAGAGTCGGCTTTAATTGCATTAATAATAATGTCAATCTCTGCATTGATATATGCAATGATTGAGGCTTCTTGACTACCGAGAGTCGCATAAAGTGGCAAGTCTTGAGTGATCAAGCCCTTAAGACGCTCATAGGCTAAAATGGTAGCTTCAACCTCTGCTGAATCATTTCCTAATTGATTGACAACACCCGAAAAATATGATTCCGCTACTTGACGGATACTCCAGTTTGTGCCGGTATCAACATCATAAGCTAAAGCATTAATAACGAATAACAGATCTTCTCCGCATATTTGATTGTCGAACGAGGTGACACCCAATGTGTTGTTCACATAATCAAGAACGTTAGTAACAAAAGTGGTACCGAATGTATTAAGAGCATTTTGTGCTGCCATGGTGTTAGCAGTAGATCCTGTATTATCAACACCACCCTCAGTACCGTTGTATAGACTAGTGTTAGGAGCTACCCAAGTACGATCAACGCCCGAAGTATATGGTCCTGCATTAAGCCCATCACGAATTCTTTGGAAAGGATCGATCAAACCCAATTCGTTACCACCAGCAGTGTCTATTAATCCACTCAAAAGATCTTCGAGATAATTAATAGCGGCTAATGTTGCTGCTCTTTGCTTACCGTATACTTCTTGTGCTTGTGGTCTGCGGTAAGAAAGCGCGACTAACCGTGAAGGTGCTGTGCTTCGTGCAATGTATTCTAATGCAATTGCATCAACAATAAGCCCAACATCTCTTGCACACTTATCTTGATCATAAGCCACATTGAAAAACAAGTCGTTAACAAATGATATTGTATCATCTTGAATTTGTAAGGTGTTGTCTCTAATTGCGTTATAGTCTGTTGTAACTAAACCATTGCCGTTAACATCAATTTCAGTTGCAAGGCTGTCTAGATTACCAGCAGAAATTACATCAGTAATAATCGCTGTGAGAATAGTTAACTCATCATTAATAGCAACATTCGATTGAGTATATGCAGTGAGAGGATCAATTATTAAACTTAGCAAGAATTCATAAGCCAGTACTGTAGTTGCACTTTCAGCAGCACCGAGTTGACTAGCAGCACCAACATAATAAGAGGCTGCATTTTGTCTACTAGCAGTATTACCACTGTAAAGAATATCATGGCAGAACGCATCGATAATGTAACCAGCGTCTCTTCTACATTTGTCAGAATTGTATTGCAGATTAGGATTAACACGGTCAATTTCTACGATCATGGCATTAATCAAATCACCACGAACTGCCTGAATAGAGGCTACCACTGCTGGTCTAATCCCACCTTCTGTAGATTGGAAAGTACCTGCAGGATTATTGAATGTAGGAGTAGTATAAGTGGTTACGTATCCTTCGAGAACATCTGTAACACGAGCGAAAAGAACATCAATATCTGTATCAGAAGCACTTACTAATTTTTTAACTTCGTCTCGTGCATAGCGAATACCCTTTAAAGTATTAACTAATTGATCTGATTGAACGTAAGCACTATTAGCTCTTTTATATGCAAAGCCAGCAGTAATAGTATTGTAGTCTGTACCTAAGAGTAAATCTCTACGGACTGCATCAAGAATTAATCCAACATCTCTGTAGCATTTTAATTGGTCGTAGTCTGGATTCTCACTCTTGAAGTTCTTATTAACGTATTCTATTACATCTTGTTTCGTATCAGCCGTAGCTTCAAGTATAGCATCATATTGAGTGGTTGTCAACCCTAAAGTTGAAGGTTCTTCTTCATTTGTTAATAAACTTACTGTATCACCACTATCAATGACAAAAGTAACTAGGTACATCAATTCATCTACACGAGCGTCTTCTGCGGCGCCTGTTATTAAAGCTTTGATATTATCACGTAAATCGTTGAATGCTGCTATTGTAGCCGGTGCTTCACCAGTGCCTAATTGACTAGTAGCACCCACAAAATAAGACATGGCCGCTTGTCTTGACGCACTGTTACCGCCGTACAACAGATCAATATTGATAGCATCAATTAAGAATCCTGCATCTCTTTCGCACTTGGCGCTATCGTATACAAGAGTAGGATAATTTGTGCCAATATAAGAGGTAAGAGAAGAAATTAATGCTGCTTTATTAAGCACAACCGCATCAAAGTTCGGCGATCTTACAGCCACATTTGAGTAATCAGATGTTAAGTCTGCATCTACATGATTCTGAGGAGTAGTGATTGTGCCATCGATACAATCAGTAACTCGCTTAAACAAAACATCTAAAGCAGTCTTATCATCAGTTGAGAAAACATCGGATGTTCCAGCACCAGCGTCTACAGTCTGCAATTGTTTAACTAAAGTAGCAGCGTAATTTACCGCAGACGTTGTTGCAAAGTTTTGATCACTCAACACATAGGCTGAGTTAGCCCGAAGATATGAATTGCCTGCTGTGACAGTCCAATAATCAGTGCCTAAAAGAAAATCTCTACGCACAGCATCTAGAATTAAACCAACGTCTCTTGAGCATTTACCAGCATCATAAGAGGCGATGTTGGTAGTTTTAATTGCCCAGTTATCGTCTACGTAAACTAATACGTCTGCTTGAGTATCGCCTTTTGAAGCAATGATTGCGGCTCTTTCTATAACTAATCCGGCATTAAGGCCATCTAAGTCAATATTAACTTTAGCCGCTAGCCCTGAAATATTACCAGCAGTAATTACACCTGTGATTGCATCAATAAATGTGTCTTTAACATCTTGCTCAGGTGTTGTCGTGACGTAATCATTGATTCGTACTTTTAAATCATTGTAAGCAGCTACAGTAGCGTCAACTTCATCAGAACCCAATTGACTTACAGTACCTACAAAGTAGGCCTCTGCATTGATTATAGTAGCAGTATTACCACCATATTTTAGATCATATGATATACCGTCAACAATGTAACCTACATCTCGGGCACAAGCATCTTGATCATAAAAAGAATAACGAGTTCTGCCATATGTAAGTGTATCTGCTGTTACCGTAGCTTGCGCTGTATTGATAGCATCCCATTCAGTAGTTGTCAAACCCGCAACACTAATTTCTATTTCAGCAGGAACAGTAATAACAGAGCCCGCTGAAATAGCATCCGTGGTAATATCAATAAGATCGTCTATTCGCGCATCTTCTGTAGAAGTGACGAGTGCTTTAATGTTATCCGCTAGATCGCTGAAGGCGGCGACTGTAGGTCCGCCTTCAGCACCACCTAATTGACTCGCAGCGCCTACAAAGTAAGAAAAAGCCACTTGTCGAGAGGCAGTATTACCACCATACAATAAATCGACCGAGAGTGCGTCAATTAAGAATCCTGTATCTCTTTCACATTTTGCTATATCATATAAAAGACTAGGAAAAGCAGTACCGATAAATGTAGTAACAGACGAGATTAAAGACGCTTTGTTAGCAAGTAAACCTGCTGATTGAGCGGCTCTTCCGACAACATTAGCATATGTTCCTACAACAGGAAACGATGCTGGTTGCTGAAGTGAAGTAATTGTTCCATCTACAACGTCTGTAACTACTTTAAATAGAGTATCAATTCTGGTTGTAGAGGTAACACCCGGAAGTGCTTTGATTAGATCTCGGGCATAATTAATTACACCTACAGTCTTTTCTACCTGATCAGAAAGTACATACGCGGAGTTGGCTCGCAGATATGCATTACCAGCAGTCTTAGACCAGAAATCAGATTGCGTACCAGCACCGTCGTCTAAAAGAAGATCCCGCGAAACTGCATCAATAATAAGCCCTAAGTCACGTTCGCATGTTACACCAATCCCGGTGTAGTTTTCATTAATATATGCGGTCGTGTCGGAAATTAATGTAGCACGATTTGTTTGAATGGCAGCAGAGGCTGTTATTCGATCTGCTGTTTGATATGTTGCACCAGCTTCAGTAGGATAACTAATAGCAGGATAAACAGTCTGTGTACCGTCAATAACATTTGTTACATTTAAAAATAGGTTGGCTACTGTAGCATCACTAGTCACAGCTACCAAACTTTGTGTTAAACCGCGAGCATAATTAATTGCAGCCACGGTAATAGCATTCTGGTCACTCAACACATAAGCTGAGTTAGCTCTCTTATAAGCCCAGCCTGCGGTAGTCGTTGCATAATTAGAACCTGTTACTAAATCATCAGCGACAGCATCTAGAATTAAACCAACGTCTCTTGAACACTTAACACGATCATAGGGTGTAATGTAAGCAGTGTTTAAATAAGATAAAACAGCATCTTGAATAGCTGATTTGTTGTCTTGAAGTATTAAGGCTGCTGCATTGGAATCTGTTTGCGCTTCGATAGGTGGATTTTCAAAATAAAGATCGTCTGGCTCGCCATCATAAAAAATGTCTATGAGTTCCGTGAATCCTGCGCCTACTCGTGCTGCTGCTGTGGGGTTAGAAGCCACCAAAGGAGCAGACAACATGCCAACACGTTCTTCGTTAATAGAGCGCCTAGTCTGATATTTCTGCTCGCCTGTTACTTTACCCGCATTACCGCGCTTATAAGCCTGCCCTGCGGTGACAGAGTTGAAGTTGGTGTTTAGAATCATATCATAACGAACAGCGTCCATTATAAGATGTAGATCACGCTCGCAAGTGGCCTCATCGAATTTGAAGCCCTGCTTTTGAAGAACAGTGGCGACAGCCGAATCCAAACTCTTAAACGAGTTCATTAGGGATCGCCCATCGTTTCCATAATCGCCTGATTTAGAAACATAGTAGACATTATCTACTTCTTCGGATCCTATTGACTGAATCGTTACTTCGCCGTTAGCTTGGCGTTTAATAAACGCCTTGCCGTCATGCGTATTGACAGCAATTTCACCAAAATCAATCTCGTTTACCGTCGGTGCACGATTTGGTATGTCGCTTCTAGGAAGTAATATTTTTTTGCGTGATGCCATAATTCGTCTATTCTCTACAATCTACTTCTATTTATGCTGAATAAATTCCGCAGTCTATTGTCTCAAATTTTAAATCTGTTACAGTAATTGACGGTGCACATATGCCAGGATCAAAATCCCAACAAGCTGAGTCAACACCATTGTTCTTATAGGTTATTGTTGCTATAGGAGTATCTGAATCACCAACCGCAATACCGGAGTTATTGGCTGCTAAAGCATTAGGAACGCCTCTAGCAATAACAATACGCTTGTCTTGAATCAGAAGTTCTTTAGTGTTTAGATAAGTTGTTGTGCCTATAACTTCTAAGTTACCAATAATCTCAACATCGCCAGTAACGAAAGTCGAATCTAAGTATGTTAAACCTTTGTTAACAAAGAAATTATTAGCATAGTTTAATCTTAAGCCTTGCCCACCTGTTAATTTACCATTAGTAGGTGCAGCATCTAACCCAGTCTCGCCGAACGCCTGTGTTCGAAAAACTTCTCCGCCTTGATGGAATACTTTAGTAGCACTGTCGCCGGCGGCTCGAAAAAATAGGCCAGTCTCAGTGTCATTACTACGAAGAGATATTATAGGCGATTCAATAATTGGTGTAGTCGTAACATCAAAAAACGCATTGGTAGCTGTTACTTTAATAAACTCAGCACTGTCGGCTAGTAATTTATCCAGTCGGCTGTTTGCATCTGTCAATAAAGCACTGTTAGGCTTTAATAAACCTTGCTGATGATTCATCAAATTGGTGAAGTAAGTACCACCAATAACATCTATCTCTGTAGAGTTTCCATCAACATCATTATCGCCAATAGCGATATAAAGTCTATCACCACCGTTGCCAAAGCCGTTGGTGCTAGGATCCGACAAATACGAGTACGCAAGCTCACCTTGTTGTAAGATAAGAGGTTCACCTTGAGTGCCAGAACGCCTAATAAGAATATTAGTGTGTGCTGAATCACTAGGATAAGTTTTGCCATCTACTTCAATTGTAGGTGCTTGTGATACAGAAAAGTTACCTGTATCAGAATCATATGAAAGCAGAGAGCCTTCAGTTTTACCTGTAGTATCAACGCCGACTATATTGTCTATGTCTGCGTAAGGTCCTATCGTAACACTGGTAAGAGGTATGCCCGTAACAACTTTATGAACCCTTGTTACATTGCCAACAAGTTGTTTATAAGTAGGTGAACCAATAAGTATTTTGTCTATAGATGCCATATTATTCTGTCACTGAAGGTGATATTGTTATTTTGCCTTCAAGAACTCGTTCTACTACGGTAACTGCACCATCGAGAACAGAGATTTCTACATCATAAACATAACGCTTTTTAGGATTAAGAGCCTGTGACTGCGCGTTTGTTAATGAAAGCGCAACAATGCCATCGGTGGCTGGTGATTTAACGGCCGCTGTAAAGTTAATTTTCTCAACAGTCGGTGCATCGTATCGTGTGGCTAGACTAGCAGCGACACTGTATCCTGTTAGATTTTTAACAGAACCATCTGGATTTACCAGATATATTTCAATTGATACATCAGTTCCTTGATCAATATGAAGATCTTCATAGTGTGCCATATGTCATCGTTTCCATATTCGTCTTATGGAGTTATTTATACGATAACGACAGTGAACTAAGTACTTATATCATCAATAATCCAATCTTGCCATCCCTTAGACATCTCATCACGATCTAATGTAAATGCTATGGTCATTCTTAAACAGTCTGTTGAAGCAGCATGGTAGCACAACCCATCCTCGCCTTCAGCATAAGGACCAAAGTATCCTGCTTTACACTGCCATCCTGCTTTGTCTTGAAATGTGACAATCTCTTTTTTCTCTGTGTCCCAGTATTTAAACCAACCTTCACCTTTCTCTGACCAAGTAAAAATGAAATTATATGCAGGAGCGTTTGCATTATTATGCCAAGATATAAAGCCGCCCGGTGGATACACACAAAACAATGCGTTCTTTTTGAATCCAAAATAGGTCTGAAATTTAATGATTGTTTCTTGCAGTTTGTGACTTGTGCGTTGAGCTACGCTAACCAGATCATCTATTGGAATATCAGGAGAAAATTTTATGTTGGTATTACCAAAAGAATATCCATGAAGGCAATCAGGAAATCCATCATGCGATCTTTCAGATTTCATTATCTGTATACGAAGTTCTTCACTTGTCCAGTGGTCTCGCCGATCCTTTTGATCTTCGTATCCAAGAAACAGATTCTTATAAGACTCTTCTTTTGTAAACCACATAGGAAGATCGTTTAAAACTTCTAATGTATCTTCGCCTATAGGTATGTCTCTTAATCCGTATCTTTTTTTGAACGGCCAGTGATCATGTTTATCAGTCATAATTTGCTTTCTTCGCACCTGTGTTTGAATAATGTCTTAATACTACAGGTGCTTTGTTATGTTCGTACCTGTAACCGTTGAAGAAATTCCAACGAGCGTCATCTTCCATAATACCTATCTTCAGATCTTTATACTTATCAACTTTATTAACTAACCACCAGAGACTGAATTGATCCCACCTTTTAAATGATGCTGGGTAGTTATGATAATCTTCTTGCCCTTCTGCATTTAATGGCCACCATTCACGATTGTATTGAGCTACAGTTAGTTGATGCCATTCTTTCATAAACTCTTTAACCAGAGGCTTTCTCATATCATATAGACAGACTGCACCACACAATTCAAAGCCTCCTTCACTACCATCTGGTTTCCTTGCACCTTCAAAGAAAACTTCTGCATAGCAATAATGACGTTCAGGTGGTAAGCCAGTGAACATGATATCATAATCACCAAGCTCATCAAATACCTTTGCAATGTCTTCGTGTTCGCATTCACAATCTGCATCAACATAGAATGTAAGATCGTACGGGCTTTTTGCCATGCCTAAAAGTTTAGCGCGAGCGTGGCTGTCAATAGAGGTGTCTACCACATTAGCGCACACTTCCTGCCCATCAAGAAAATGTGCCTCTGTAAATAAAGTCACCTTAGCTTCAGGATTATAGTACTTGATACTTTCAATAAGATTGATGGCGGATAAGTAAAAGAATTTCTTACCCGATGCTACGACAACATAACCTTTAGTCGGTTGATTTTGTTCCGAATAATCCAAGACTTTCTCCAATAATCAATGCAGATAATGCGTTCAATTCAATTTCGTTAGTAGCTCGTCTGAGGCGAGTTCTAAGATCTTTATTTGTAGTAGTCTTAATCGCTTCGATTTCAAACGCTTTCAGTTTTTTTGCAAACAGCATTTCTAATTCGTTTGACTTCTGTTTCTGCTCTTCACGGACTGAGTGATTCTGTTGTTCTCGCTTTTTTTGTTCCCAACGTTCCTTTGAGTACCTATCGATCTGATCTACACCGATAGCATCTAGTACGTTTTGAAATTCAGAATCAGTATTTTTATAAGACAAGACATCTTTGCGTTCTTTACCACCACCTAAATCGGTGATGCGAATACATTTTACTTGAGACTTATCGTCCTTTTCCCAAAATGCATTGGGTAGATATTTGTGACTCATTATCATTCCTCATTATGCAACCCTCACATATAGGGTCCATGTTTCTACTTGTAAAGGGGGCAATTCCAATTTATCTCTAGCCCCGTATGTTATATCTATAACATTTGTTCCAGAGTAATTTCCTTCGTATGCATCCCCGTCAAAGTTTGGCGACATTGCATCTGGCCCACCGACTTCACCTCCAGTAAAACCGGCTTCGTATAGAGCACCATCAAACACAGAATCGTAATCAGTAGCAAACTCAGCCCCCTCATAACTAGTGTCATAGTCTTGAATATAAGGACCATCTTCATAGTCAGTTCCGTACTGTGTAGTATATGCTTCCTCTACATATGTGCCAGAATAATCTGTATCATATACATCGTCTACATAAAGACTGGAATACACAGTAACATATCCTTCGCCGTCATATGTTCCAACAAAGTTGCCTTCATATACAGTATTATAATCGCCTTCATATTCAGCGTTATAGTCTGTCTGATAATCACCAATGAAATCTGTTTCATATACAGTATCGTATTCTACGGTGTAGTTACCAATATAATCAACTATGTAATCTGCTTGGTAGGTAGCACCGGTGTATTCGCCAACAAACTCAGCAGTATACTCGGTGTTATAATCACTTCCGTATGCTGTTTCAAATGTAGCCACATAGTCTTGCTGAATGTAGTCCGTTTCATATCCACTGTCATACACAGACTCGTAGTTTGAAGTATAGTCCACTTCATAAATGCTTGAGTAAACATCGTCAATATAATCTTCTACGTCTAAAACTTCGTAAGTGCTAGTATATTCTGTACCGTATGTTCCTAGATAATCGCTGTCATATGTCTGAACATAATTGCCTTCATATACATCGTCAACATAACTACCTTGGTAATCTGACTCATAGTCGGTGTTATATTCTGTACCGTATGTTCCTAGATAATTGCCAGTATATACTTCAAGATAATTGCCTTCATAGTCTGTATTATAGGCTTTGTCATAGTCACTATCGTAATCTGTGGTATAAATCGTAGAATAGGTCCCTAAGTAATCACTGTCATACGAAGAAACGAAATTACCTGTATAGGTATCGTCAGTATATGCACCTTCATAATCGGACTCATACTCGCTGTCATAAGAAGTTTCATATGTTCCTTCATACTGTGTCTGATAATCATTTTGGTAGTCTGTATCGTAAATAGCTCCATCATAGACCGTATCGTAGGCTGTCTCATAAGCAGTAGTATAGTCTGTTTCGTAGAGCGTATCATAATTAGACTCATAACCAGTAGTATAGTCTGTGCCATAGATAGTATCAAATGTACCTATGTAATCGGTCAAGTAATTGCCTTGATAGCTTAACTCTTCTTCAATTCCAATATATCCACCTTCGTAATTACCTTCATACTCAGTGTTGTAATTTGTGTTGTAATCAACCCCATAAACATTTTCATACAAAGTTTCGTAATTACCAGCGTATTGCTGATCATCTAGCCCTACATAATTGACATTGTAAGTGCCTTCATATTGTGCTTCATAATCACTGTCATAGACTGATTCGTAAATTGCGTTATATTCGCCTTGATATGAAGCTTCATACTCTACGACATAAGCAGTATCATATCTTGTAACGTAGGTTGCTTCGAAATCAGAAAGATAATCAGTATCGTAGTTAGAGTCAAACTGTTCAGAATATGTTGAAGAGTATTGCGTAACATATTGGAATGTATAATTTATATTTTGCTGGCGAGTGTAATTGCCTAGATAAGCCTGATCATACTCTCCAGAATAATCTGTGTTGTAAGTACCCACGTATCCTTGCGTATATCCTGTGGCGTAATCTGTACCGTCGTAAGTACCGGTATATACAGACTCATAAGCAGTTGCATAAAGACTGGTATAGCCACCCGCATAATCACCAATAAACTGAGTGTTGTATTGATTCACATAATCGGTATTATATGCACCAACATATGATCCTCCGAATGCTTCATTTTGTGCCCGTTCGTATAGACCATCATAGTTTATGTTTTGTTCGCGGGTATACTGCGAAGTATAAGGGATATCCTGTGATCTAGTATAAGCACTAATATAGTCTATACTTTGTTCCCGAGTGTACTCTGCTGTATAGTTTATGGTCTGTTCGCGGTTATACTCTCCATCATATTGTATGTTCTGTTCTCTGTTATATCCACTATCATAAGGAAGATCTTCTTCCCGAGTATAGTTTCCTACATAAGTTATAGCTTGAGAACGTGCATAAAGACCATCATAAGAAATATTTTGAGTACGCCCATACGTGCCAGTATACGTAATAGCCTGAGAGCGACCATATTGCCCGCCGTAAGTTATATCTTGAGAACGTGCGTATTGCCCACCGTAGATTATATCTTGAGTACGACCATACGTGCCCGTATACGTAATAGCTTGAGAACGACCATACAATCCACCATAAGCTATATCTTGAGTACGACCATACAATCCAGTATAAGTAATGTCTTGAGTACGACCAAACAAGCCAGTATATGTTATATCTTGAGTACGACCATACGCCCCGCCGTAGTTTATATCTTGAGTACGTGCATACAATCCAGTATAAGTAATAGCTTGAGAACGACCATACAATCCAGTGTAGGCGATTTGCTGTGTTCTTGTAAATGCTCCTGTATATGGTATCACTCTTGAGCTTGCGTATGTCCCAGTATATGTAATGTCTTGAGTACGCCCATATTGACCGGTGTAGTTTATATCTTGAGTACGAGCATATTGACCGGTGTAGTTTATATCTTGAGTACGAGCATATTGACCGGTATATACAATAGCTTGAGTACGACCATACTGCCCAGTATATGTAATAGCCTGTGATCTTCCATACAACCCAGTATATACAATATTTTGAGTACGCCCATACGCACCAGTATAGGCTACTGCAGGAAAACTCATACTCCAGTTAACCTGGGCGCTGCCGGGCAACAAAAATGGATTGGTACCTGGGCCGCTAATAGGACCATAAGGTGGGTTATCCAGATTATTCCAAGTCCAAGTGTTGACCGGTACACCGTTGAACGGATCCGTTCCGTAGCTATAAGAAGCAGTGGAGGAAGGAGCTATCATAGTACCATAGCTCGTTCTGGTGAAGGTTATAGCGGTAAATACATTTGACGGGAGCTGTGGACCCATCATGCTAAAGGTGAACACGTTGTTCGGCGAGGCCGCCTGCGGATAGAACATGAACATATTTCTTAGTGATTGGGTGTTCGTCGGCCAGAATGGAGAATTGATAAAAACACCAGTTTCGGGCAATCCTGCGTTGTTTGGTCCGGCGAAATAAAAGCGCCCATGATAAGCCCCAACATATGGGGTAGAGACGAAATTGATAGAAGGCAAATTGCCAGTGGTGGGCGAGGAGGGACCAGTAAAGCTTTTCGGCACACTGCCAGTATAACTAGCAACAAAACCCTTGGATACTTGCCCCGCATAATCACCTGTAAAGTTTCTGTTTACTGCGCCAGTATAATCACCTGTAAAGTTTCTGTCTACTGATCCTGTATAAGAACCAGCAAAAGATCTGTCTACTGACCCTGTATAAGAACCAGCAAAAGTTCTGTCTACTGCCCCACTATAACTACCAGCGAAAGATTTATCGACCACGCCAAGATAGTTACCAGCATAAGTTTTTTGTACATCACCAGTATAATCGCCTATAAAGTTCTTTCCTACTTGCCCGGCATAATCACCGGTAAAGTTTCTCGGCACACTGCCAGTATAACTACCAGCATAGTTCTTACCTACTTGCCCAGCATAAGTACCAGCATAGTTCTTAGATACTTGCCCACCATAACTACCAGCATAGTTCTTAGATACTTGCCCAGCATAAGTACCAGCATACGTCTTTGCTACTTGCCCGGCGTAATCACCTATATAGTTCTTATCAACACCACCAGTATAAGTACCAGCAAAGTTCTTTTCTACTAGCCCATCATAAGTACCAGCATAGTTCTTTTCTACTTGCCCTGCGTAATCACCTATATAGTTCTTATCAACACCACCCGTATAGCTACCAGCATAGACTTTTAGTACTTGCCCTGCGTAATCACCAGTGTAAGGCTGAAGATCGTCACCACTATAAGTGCCTTGATAAACTTGAATAGCAGTACCCGAATAAGTGCCTAAGTAGGGCTCAACATCAACGCCTGAATAGAGCGCCAAATAATTTGCTGTTCTATCACCTGTATATGTTGCGGTGTAAGGTTGCCCTACATCGCCTGTATAAGTACCGGCATAGATTTGATTTACTTGCCCATCATAAGTGCCTAAAAAGTTTCTGTTTATTTCCCCAATATATTGACCGGTGTAACTACCCGCAAAGTCTGTGTCGTAGTTTGTAACATAGTTTGATTGATAATCAGTAGCGTAAGCACCAGTATAATTTCCTACATACTCGCTATCGTAGCCTGTGGCGTAATCGCTTGCATATGCACCTTCATATGATCCTTCATACTGCGTAATATATTGTGTGTTATACGTTACATTATAGTCACCTATATAATCGGTGCCATATGCAGTAGTATATGTTTCAATATCATCGCCTTGATAGGTGGCTTGATACTGAGTCGCATATTGAGCGGAATACTGACTGGTGTAAGACGCATCATATAGCGTCTGATATCCTTGAGTGTAGTTGCCTTCGTATGTTGCATTATAATCGCCAAAAAAAGCGGTATTGTAATCTCCAGTGTAGACAGTGCCGTCATATATCTCAGAATCTTGCCCCTCGTATTGAGAAACATATGTAGATTGATATTGTGTGATATAGATTTCGCCGTCATAGCTTTCGTTGTAGTCGCCTTCATATTGGCTAACATAATCTTTAATTACATCGCCAGTATATCCACCGACGAATGTTCCTACATAGGTCTTTTCATAATTCGTACTATATTCCTCTAAATCATCTCCAACGTAAATGCCTTCATAAGAAGCTTGATATAACCCAGTATAATCAAAAACGTAGTTACCATCATAGTCTGTAATATAACCAGCGACAAAGTTCGTCTCATACAAAGATGCATAGGTGTTTTCATAATCAGTGATATAGCCACTTAAATAATCAGTGTTATATGCGGTATCAAAACTCGCTTCATAATTCGCAGCATAATCTGTTGCGTAATCGGTGGCGTAATTAGTTCCATCATAAGCAGTGTCGTAGATGGACTGATATGCGCTTTGATAGTTACCTTGATAAACACCCGTAAACTCGTCCACATAATCAGAATCATAGGTGCTTTGATAATCCTGGTCGTCATAGCCCACTTCGTAATCTGTAGTGTAAGTGCTGGTGTAAGTTCCCTCATACGTAGCAGTAAATGTGCCCGTATAATTTTGCTCATAATCACTTAAGTAGTCTTGGTCTTCATATACTGTAGCGTAATTGTGTTCATAATCACTTTGGTAATTGCCTTCATATACGCCTTCAAAATCACTTAAGTAATCGGTATCGTATGAGCTTTGATAGTCTTGGTCTTCATATACAGTAGCAAAATCGGCTTCATAATCGCCAATATAATCACCTTCATATCTACCTTCAAAATCTGTTGAATATGTACCAACATACAAAGCATCATAAGACGATTCATATAAAGAAGAATATGTGGTAAGGAAGTTCGCTGTATAAGGCTCTTCGTAGGCTGTAGTATAATCCGACTGATAATCTGTATCGTAGCCTGAATCATAGTCACCTTGAAAAAGCGCCTCATAAAGGGTGGCATAATTGCCTTCATAAAGCCCCTCATAGTCACCAATATATTCTGTGCCGTAAGTACCTGTATACAAGCCTTCAAAATTTGTTTCATAGTCAGTGTCATAGGTTGCGCCACTGTATATTGTCTCATAAAATTCGGATCGAGATGCACCATCATAGGTGCCTTCATATGCACGATCAAATTCACCCTCATAATCAGCTTGATAGCTAGCCTCGTAATCGCCCTCATAATCTTGAATATAAGTTGAGGAATATTCTTGTGTAAAAGACGCATCGTAAAATGTAGTATATGTGGTATCATAAGTACCGATGTATTGCTGATCAAAGGTATTGTCGTAAGTACCTTCATATGCAGACACATACTCTGCGCTATATGTTGCAATGTAATTACCACTATATTCAAATTCATTAGAAACTGTACCAGTATAACCTTCGCTCGTAAAGAAAGTTAACTTGGTATCTAATGCAACACCTCTTGCGACCCATGTGCCAGGCGATGTAGGGCGCCCTTGGTCACTAGATCGAAGTTCGTAAGTGCCTATGCCAGAATTCATTACGACTTTCTTGGCTCTTTCGCCAATCGTAAAGTCAATCTGAGGTTCTGTCATTTCTTGCAAACCACCAAACAGATTGTTTGCGTCTCGCTTTATACCTAGCGAGCGATATTCAGTAGGTGCTAGTGCATCAGTTCTAAGCCAGATGCTATATGCAATAGAAGAACCATCGGCTCGTGTATCTATAAATATGTTTTCTAAATATACAACCCAATCATCACCAGGCGAATCTGAATTTAACCGGTATGTTCCTGGTCTTTCATTGAGCATGATATTTTTAAGAATGCGTTCACAGAGAACCTCCAATTCTTGATTGTTCATTTCCTTTAGACCGTTCCTATTACGATCAAAGTAAACTGGATTTCTTTTATCTGGACCATCTTCTAGAATAAAAGCTTTGGCTTGATACAAAGGAGTTAAGATGCTTGAGCAACCCCAAGCATTAGAAGGCTCTACTCTAACAAAAGAAGAGAAAGATGAGTTTTCTCCTATTGATGAAGGGTTGTTAAGGTCTGTAGAAGCTACGTTAAGTGTTGTTTGAAAGTATCCAGTATCGGTAAAAGCCAAGTTAAACGTCACACTGTAATTACCAGTTATACCAGAACCTTCCCAGCTAACAACATTATCGTCTATAAAACTCGCAGTAGGAGTAGTATCGATGCTAGTGACAGCATAATTATTGCCTTGGTTAAAGGCTAAAGCCGCTTGAATTTCTCTAAATCCAGGACCTGTGTTAGTCGCAGTGATATTAAACGTAATAGCAAGTGTATCGTCCTCGTAAACTAAAGAGGGTAGACTTACAGGAAGATAGAACTCGTTAGTGTGTATGCCATTAGCGGGATCAGAATTGATATTGACTGGATAGTCTCGTGCCCAAGCTTTAAAGTCTCTGCTAGGCACTTCTTCGTTGTAATATTCGTCTTCATAAGTACCTACTAAGTTAGTACCTAGCTGGGCTGTATTACTGTCGATAAGAGTTCCGCTTTCGCCTTTTAAAGCGTTGCTCATATACAATCCCGCACGGTATGCGAGATAGTCTTCTTCAGAGAGAAGAAATTCTTTAATCGCACCGCTGTTGGCGAGATCATCAGAAAAACGAAAGGGTCTTGATGACATATATTATTTGACGCTTATAAACATTTTCTTTTATTTATAAGTTTTTCATTATCGTTTTCAAAGCTTCTTCAATAGAAGTTAGACGCTCATCTAAAGCCTTATCTTTCGTTTTTTGTTCTTGCTTGGCTCTTTTGCGAGCCCGAGCTTGTTCGATAGCTCCAAAATCAACATTTAGTATAGCATTGTTGGTTGGATCACGAACTAAGCCCGGGTAACCTTTGACTTCAATATAGTCATCTCTCATATTTACTCAGCTAAAAACTTAATATTTAAACCTCTTAAAGTAGGAGATTCAGTCACACCTTTGAAAACAAACTTGGTCTGAACTTGATTGAAGGGAGGTAATGTACCACCAGGACCACCAGGTAAATACGAAGCAGACGTAAATTGCCCAGTAGCAGTATTTGCTATAGCATTCACTGGCGCTCTGTATACCCAATTCTGATCAGTTATCAATTGGTCAGAAGCCGCTGTTCTAAAATAGACATCAACATCTGAACCGTTAGGTAAACTAACCTGACTGTTTATTTCAAATCCTGTAGCAGGTACTTCAAGGGTAACTGGCGTGGTAATATGCTTACTAGCCGCTGTTCCACCGCTCGCTTCTGTTTCTGCAACACCATAGATTTGAGCACTAGTATCACCATCATCAATACATTGCCCAGTTAGATT